>Ga0182027_10000885_pt1 | contig 50821 bp, 35 predicted proteins | sample 712E1DmetaG_FD_121300 | JGI IMG/M metagenome (GOLD analysis project Ga0182027, IMG submission 121300) | Permafrost microbial communities from Stordalen Mire, Sweden - 712E1D metaG (Illumina Assembly) | ecosystem: Environmental > Terrestrial > Soil > Wetlands > Permafrost | place: Sweden...
CGGGTTTTTGCTTCCCGGGATCGCCGCGCTTACCGCCGGATTTTTTAGGCACCAGGCAATGGCCCATTGCGCCATCGGTATGCCTGGCGGCACTTCATGCGCGGCAATGCGCTCGACTTCTTCCAGTTTTTTCTTGACGTCCTCAGGGTTATGCGTTGACCTGACATCGCCTTTTGCAAAGGTCATGCCGGGCCTGTACTTACCGGACAAATAGCCGCTTGCCAGGGGCACCCGGGCAAGCACGCCGAGGTTTTGGCTTTTACATAAAGAAAAAATGGCCTCTTCCGGGCCGCGGTCGAGCCGGTTGTAAACGACCTGCACGACCTGCGTATGAAAGCGCGAAGCTGACCCCGTTTGATGGGTCTCGCGGTTTTTGGCGATGGAAATCCCAAGGTAACGGATTTTCCCCTTTTCCTGCTCTTTCCAGAGGGCTTTCCACAGGTCTTCATTGTCAAATTCCTCGTCTGTCGGCGAGTGGATTTGATAGATGTCGATATACTCTGTTTGAAGAGCTCTAAGCGATCCTTCGAGCTGTTTGACGACCTGCTGGGGCCCATAAAGGCGGGACCGGTTCATGAAACTATGGAATTCGTGGCCGAATTTGGTGGCAATAATCCATTTTGCCCTTTGCCCTTTTATCGCATTGCCCACGAGTTCTTCCGCGCGATGGGCGCCGTAACATTCGGCGGTGTCGATGAGGTTGACGCCAAGCCCCCGGGCTTTATCGACAATTGCCCGTACTTGTTCGCCGTTATAGTCAATTCCCCATTCACCCCCATATTGCCACGTTCCCAACCCGATTACCGAAACCGAAAGACCAGTGCTGCCCAAGACCCTGTATTTCATCGGTTTTTTTTCCTCTCCACGAGCCCCGCAACCTTCATGGGCAGGCCGAAAAGCCTGATGAACCCGCTTGCATCCTTCTGGTCGTAAAAATCCGTGTCGGTAAAGGAAGCAAGGTCTTGAATGTACAGCGATTTGTCGGCCTTGGAACCTGCGGGCCGCACGTTGCCTTTAAAGAGTTTGAGTCTTGAGACGCCGGTGACGTTACGCTGGGTAACGTTGACAAAAGCGTCCAGAGCGAACCGCAGGGTGCTGAACCATTGGCCGTTATACACGAGCTCCGCGTAGCGGATCGCAAGCATTTCCTTGCAATGCAGCGTTTCCCTGTCCAGGACCAGGCGTTCAATCTCGCGGTGCGCCGCGTGCAAAAGAGTGCCTCCGGGCGTCTCGTAAACGCCGCGCGATTTGATCCCCACAAGCCTGTTTTCAACCATGTCGGCCTGGCCGATCGCGTGTTTGGCGCCGATACGGTTAAGTTCTGCGAGCAGTTTAACCGTACCGAGTTTCTTTCCGTTTGCCGCAACGGGGATTCCCCGCAAAAATTCAATGCTTATATATTCTGGCTTATCCGGGGCGTTTTGCACAGTTTTCGAAAGCGTGTATACGTCGTCCGGCGGCTCTTTTGATACGTCTTCGAGCGCGCCTCCCTCATGGCTGATGTGCCAGATGTTGCGGTCTTCGGAATAAATACGTTTCTTGGATTGACTGACGGGTACTTTGTGGCGCGTCGCGTATTTCAGGCAATCCTCGCGCGACTTCATGGTCCATTTGGGATCTTTCCACGGCGAAATGATCGTAAGCGACGGGTCCAGCGCCATGACAGTCAGCTCGAAGCGAACCTGGTCGTTGCCTTTTCCGGTCGCGCCATGGGCAATTGCGGTCGCGCCTTCCTTATGCGCGATTTCGACGGCCCTCTTTGCGATAAGCGGCCGCGCAAAGCTTGTTCCCAGCAAATAAGAGCCTTCATACACGGCGCCCGCCTTGAGCGTGGGATAAATATAATCGGTAATGAATTCTTCCCTCAAATCTTCTATGTAAAGTTTTGACGCCCCGGTTTTCAGGGCCTTTTCCCTAAGGCCCGTAAGCTCCTCTTCCTGGCCGAGGTCGGCGCACACGGCGATGACTTCGCATTTGTAGTTTTCCTTGAGCCATGGGACCATGATGGACGTGTCGAGGCCCCCGGAATATAAAAGTACTACTTTTTGCATTGATCGTATCCTTTCTATAAACATTTCTCAAATATCTTCAGCGCCGCATCACACTCCGTTTTTGTAACGATCAGCGGCGGCATGAACCGCACGGTATTTGACCCCGCGGCAATAACGAGAAGGCCGTTGCTTTTGCATTGTGCGACCATTTCTTTTGGTTCAGCCTTCATTTCGATCCCAATGAGCAGTCCGCATCCGCGCACTTCCTTAATCGAAGAATACTTTTTTGCCAGAGCCCCAAGTTTTTTCCTGAGATACACGCCCGTTTTAACCACGTTATTTAAAAAAGGCTTCGTGGAAATTATTTTCAAGACCTCGCAGCCGAGGGCGCAGGCGACGGGGTTTCCGCCGAACGTCGTGCCGTGGTTGCCCGGGGAAATAGCCATCGCAACTTTTTCGCAGGCAATAACGGCCCCCAGCGGCAGCCCGCCGCCCAGCGGCTTGGCGCTGGCCATAAGATCGGGGACTACGCCGTGCTGTTCATAGTTCCACAGCGTTCCGGTCCTTCCCATGCCGCACTGGATTTCGTCGAAGACAAGAACGATATTATGCTCGGTGGCGTAGTCGCGTAAAAACCGTAAAAATTCGGTCGATGCGCTTAAAACGCCTCCTTCGCCCTGGATGGGCTCCACGAGAATTGCCGCGTAGGCATATTTGTCAAGAGTCTTGATGGCCGCCTCGATGTCGTTGAGCGGGGCGTAATGGAACCCTTCCAAAAGCGGCCCGAAACCCTCGTGGAATTTGTCCTGCGCCGTGGCCGATAGGGCGCCATAGGTTCTTCCGTGGAAGCCGTTGAAGAACGACAAAACGTGGAACTTTTTATTTGACATTTGAGAGGCGTATTTCCGTGAGAATTTGATCGTCGCCTCCATGGCCTCCGTGCCGCTATTGCACAAAAAGACCCGCTTACCGAAGCTGTTCTTGATGAGGAGCCCGGCCAGCTCGATTTGCGGAGGCGTTATGTACAGGTTCGACGTGTGGATCAGTTTTTGTCCCTGATGAGCGAGCGCCTTTATGAGCGCTGGATGGGCGTGACCGAGCGCGTTGACCGCGATGCCGGTGCCGAAATCCAGGTATTTCTTTCCCTCGGCGTCAAATACGTAAACGCCCTTTCCTTTTACCAACGGCGGGCCGCTCCGATAAAAGGTGGGCACGAACAGATCGTTATAATCGTCATTCATCCTTTGTCCTCCATTATTGACAAACCATCTTGAATTCTACCGCGTGAAGGAAAATATTTTCCTGCAGGCTCATTTTCAACTTAAAAAGGTTGCCAATAGATCGCATGTCGCGCTGAGGCTAATTTGGATGATCGGAAGTAACTTGTTGCATACCATTAATGGCGGTAAAACATGGGTGCAACAAACAGCCGACATTCCTTCTCAACAACGAATAGTTTTTTCCGGCAATCAATATGGCTATGTTTTGCTTTCCGACAATCGCGTTCTGTTTTCCCGCGATAGCGGAAATACCTGGGTTTTCGAATATCGCGTCCGCGCAGATGGGCTCGGAAACGTCTATGCCATGGATTTTGTGACGCCAACCTGCGGATGGATTGCTGGCAATAATGGCATTATTTTAAAAACCAGCCATGGTCCAACCATGTTCATCCCTAAACTTTCCGCCTACCAGGGAAAACCCTTTTCATTTACGTATACTCCCTATGGCGATCCTTCTAGCTTTACGTACCAGCTTACCTTTCCAAAAGACATGTCTATAAGCGCAGGAGGCGTAATTTCCTGGACACCCCAAACAAACAGTGTTTATCAGCAATTGGTAAATCTCATCGTGACCGATGGCCAGGGCATGTGCGATTCAATCGCATTCCAAATTGATGTAAATCCGGACAAAGAACCATTTACCAAAGTGGCGAAAATTATTGCGACCAAGTCAACGGGAATGGCTATCTCGCATTTCGGAAGAAACGGTATTGAAATTTCATTTCCTGGCGCCGCCAGCTTGGCTGAAGTGCTTGATCTCAACGGGCGCTTACTCTTGAAAGCCAGTCCTGTATTTTTTAAGAATGGATTGAGCACATTCAGGTTTGAGTCGCTGTTACACGGTTGTCACGTGGTACGGATTATTACCGGAAGCGGCAAAATTGTTCAGCGACTGCTTCAGCAGCTATAGCGCTGGTCTTATTTTAAAATTACAGTGCCCGTCATGGTTAATGGCCCCATTTCCTGCGAAAGCGTTCGTGGGCCGTTCCATCCGCAAATGTGGACTTGCTTGACGCCCGCAAGCACGGCCTCGGCCGCGCCGCGGACCTTGGGCGCCATGCCGCCGGTGATTTGACCGGAGGTTATGAGCGCTTCAAGCGCGGATATTTTGATGACGCTCTTTACCGCATTGTCTATTTTTACTCCGGGAACATCCGATACGAAAACCAGGTGCTTCGCCCGGCATTTCTTCGCGATTTCGGAAGCCGCGAGGTCTGCGTTGACATTGTAAATATTCCCCTGCGCGTCGCGTGAGATGGGCGACACGACGGCAACGATGCCGTTTTCTTTACACAGATCGATAATGGTCAGGTCGATCGCGTCGATCCGGCCCACGAACCCGATGTCGCGCCCCTTAATAAGCATGCGTGAGGCGGTCATGAGCCCGCAATCGACCCCGCTGATGCCAATGCTGTTGACGCCGGAGGTTTGCAGAGCGTTGACGATGCGCTTGTTAACGTCGCCCGAAAGCACCATCTGGATGATGCCGACCGTGTGCTCGTCGGTCACGCGCATTCCCTCGACAAAAGAGTATTCCTTGTTCTGCAGATCGAGCTGGCGGGCGATGTCCTTGCCGCCCCCGTGAACGATGATGGGGAAAAAATTGGCCGCAATACCCTTGATGCTTTCGGCAAGTTGAGATAGAAAATCCGGTGCGTCAAGAGTCGATCCGCCTATTTTTATAAGCACGGTTTCCACTGTTACAACAATCCTTCTTTTTCATCAAAGCCAAACATAATGTTCATGTTCTGTACTGCCAGACCGCTTGCTCCTTTAAGCAGGTTATCAAGAGCGCAGACTCCGATCACCGGCTGGCCGCTCAAGCCGCCGGTAAAAGTCATGTCGCAGAAATTCGTATAAGCCACGCCACGCACGGAAGGCAGATCGTCGGATTTACGCACCCGTATGAACGGTTCATGGGCATACTCCCGCTGAACGCAATCGAGGCATTCGGCGGCGGTTAAACCTCCCAGGATATAGAGGGTTGAAAGAATACCCCGGTTCATGGGAACAAGGTGCGGCGAGAATGTTATTTCAACGTTCCTGCCGCATGCCGCCGAGAGCTCCTGGTCGATTTCGGCAAGGTGCCGGTGCGACCGGCCGATCGAATAGGCGGAAAAATTATCATGCGCCTCCACGAAGAGCGAACTTACTTTGAGTGACCGGCCCGCTCCGCTCACGCCGGATTTTGAATCCGCGATCACTGCGGAAATCCGGTCCCCGAATTTTTTAAACAACGGGATAAGCGGCAGCATGATGCTGGAGGAATAGCAGCCGGGATTGGCCAGCACCCTTGCCTGTGCGATGGCGCTCCGGTAATGCTCGGGAAGGCCGAATACTGCTTTGTCAAGCACCGCAGGGCAGGGGTGCTCCGTTTTATACCACTGGGCGTATACCTTCGGGTTTCTAATCCGGAAGTCGGCGCTTAAATCAATGATCCTTATCCCTTTTTCAATGAAGGGCATGCACAAAGCCGCAGAGGTCGCGTGCGGAAGGCAGGAAAAAACGCAATCGACCTTCTTTTGCATCGCCTCTTCGGGCGAAATAAGCATCGAATCGCAGATGCTGGCGAGCTCGGGGAAAACCTCGCTGAATTTTTTTCCCGCGTAAGTCTGGGACGAAACAAAGGCAATGTCCGCATGGATGTGTTTATGCAGGAGTTTGGCCAGTTCAACGCCGGTATACCCCGTTGCGCCTAATATTCCGATGGTTATTGAAGACATACTAAATATTCCTTTTAGAGTTGGAACCTATATAAAATAAAAAATGGGTCGCCATTAATGGAGCTAAAGCGTTATTTCGTGGAAAAAATTATTTGTATTGCCGTATTTTTTTGTTATATTATATTGGAGCGTGAACGTTAACGCTTTAATGGTGCTCCAAAGCGCGCTCATCATGTCGGAATCGCAGGAACAACCTTGATAACAATTAAAGACATCGCCCGGAAGACGCATGTGTCAATTGGCACCGTCGACAGGGTCTTGCACGGCCGCGGCCGGGTCGCGAAAAAGACCGAGGAAAAGATACTGGCTCTTGTAAAAAAAACCAGATATAGAACGAATATCCACGGAAGAAACCTTGTCCTTAGAAAAACCTTCCATTTCGGCATAATCATGCCCCAGACCATGGAAGACAGCGGCTATTGGGAAATCCTGTATAATGGAATAGAACATGCACTCGGCGAGCTTTCGGCCTTCAACATCAAGGCGCATTATTTTTTTTTCGACAAATATTCGGAGCCGTCATTCAAGCTGGCCGCGTCGAAGGCCTTGAAAAGCAAGGTCAACGGTCTTCTTATTGCGCCCGTTCTATCGGACGCATGCGCTACATTCGTACAGTCGGTCATGCCGGAAATTCCTTACGTTTACGTTGATTCCACTGTCCCCGGGACAAACCCTTTAGCCTATATCGGGCAAAATTCATTTCAAAGCGGCGTTTGCGCCGCAAAACTCATGAACTTGCTTGTCGGCACCCAGGCAAGCGTCGCGATCATCAGGATACTTCCTGCGGATTTTCATATCAATGAACGAGCAAGGGGGTTTTCATCATTTTTTGAAAAATTTCCCGGCATCAGCGTTCGCACATTCGACGCGAGCGGTGGCATGACTCAGCCCCGGTTCGTCGATTGCATCGCGTCCATTAAGGCCGATATTCCCGATTGCAAAGGGTTTTTCGTGACCAACGCTCTTACGCACCGCGTGGTCTACGCGCTGCAAACGGTTCCGGACGGGAAAATGCGCGTCATAGGCTATGATCTTGTCGATGAAAACCGGCGTCTCCTCGCTGAGGGCCACATCGATTTCATCATCAGTCAGAAAACGAGGGAACAGGGCTATCAGGGGATTTATACGCTTTTCCGGCACCTCATACTCAAGGAGCAGTGCGATCGAGAAGTCCTCATGCCCATAGAAATCGTCACGGACGAAAATTTACTTTACTATCAGTAAGAATCGAGGAGTGGATCTATGGCAAGTTCTTATTACGTGATCGGGGTTGATTATGGCACCGATTCCGTGCGTTCGATGATCGTTGATAGCATCCAGGGCCATGAGGTGTCAAGCGCAGTCCACTACTACGCGCGCTGGAAATCAGGGCTTTTTTGCGATCCGGCAAAAAACCAATTCCGGCAGCATCCGCTCGATTATATCGAAGGGCTGGAAAAGACCATAACAATGGCGCTTGCCCGGGCGCCCAAAGACGCGGCGAAAAAGGTCAGGGGAATATCAATCGACACTACGGGTTCAACGCCCGTTGCCGTTGACAAAGAAGGTGTTCCGCTGGTCCTTACAAAGGAATTCTCCAAAAATCCCAATGCCATGTTCGTGCTCTGGAAAGACCATACCGCGGTTGCGGAGGCCGAGGAAATAAACGCCGTTTCCAAAAACTGGGGCGGAGAAGATTATACGAAATACGTTGGCGGCGTTTATTCATCCGAATGGTTCTGGGCAAAAATACTTCACGTGCTCAGGAAAGACCCCGAAGTTCGGGCGAAAGCGTTTTCGTGGGTAGAACACTGCGACTGGGTCCCGGCGCTGCTTACCGGAAACACCAATCCGCTCCTTATTAAAAGAGGTCGCTGCTCCGCGGGTCATAAGGCTATGTGGCACCAGGCGTTTAATGGGCTGCCCCCGGAAAAATATTTAGTTGCGATTGACAAGCGCCTTGCGGGGCTTCGGGAAAGGCTTTTCCAGAATACGTTTACAAGTGACAATTCCTGCGGCGCGCTTTCCCCGGAGTGGGCGCGAAGGCTCGGGCTCGACGAAAAGGTCGTCGTTGGCGTCGGCGCCTTCGACGCGCACATGGGCGCCGTAGGCGGAGAAATCGAGCCGTATATTTTAAGCAAAGTGATGGGAACGTCTACCTGCGATATGCTCGTCGCGCCCACCAAGGAAATAGGCGATAAATTGATCAAAGGCATTTGCGGGCAGGTTGACGGATCGATCATTCCGGGAATGCTGGGCATGGAGGCCGGGCAATCGGCCTTCGGCGACGTGTACGCATGGTTCACGAAAATGCTTCTGGACCCCGTCGAAAAAGCGCTTGACGCCGGCAGCCCGATAGGCGCGGCGACAAAGCAACAAATAATCAAGATCCTTTCAAACAACCTGCTTCCAACCCTTACCCGCGGAGCGCAGAAAATCGGTATTGGCGAATCGGGCGTTGCGGCCCTGGATTGGCTTAACGGCAGGCGTACGCCCGACGCAAACCAAACGCTTACGGGAGCCATAACCGGGCTCACGCTGGGAAGCGATGCGCCGAAGATCTTCCGGGCTCTCGTGGAAGCCACAGCGTTCGGCGCGAAGAAGATCATCGACCGGTTTATCGCCGAAGGCGTTCCCATAAAAGGAGTGATCGCCCTGGGCGGCGTTGCGAAAAAGTCGCCTTTTGTCATGCAGACGGTGGCCGACGCGCTCAACATGAAAATCAAGGTTGCCCGCTCAGAGCAGACCTGCGCCCTGGGCGCGGCCATGTTCGCGGCCGTTGCGGCGGGTATTTACCCTACCGTCAAGCATGCGCAGAAGGCCATGGGTCAGGGATTTGAAAAAGAATATCGGCCTAATGCTCGAAACGCAAATAAATACCAGGCCCAATACGGAAAGTATTCAAGACTCGCCGACTTCGTGGAGAAGCAATAAAACCATGAATGCCTATAAGGAATTAAAGCAGCGGTCCTGGGAATGCAACATGGAGCTTCCCAAACGAAATCTTGTTGTATACACGTTTGGAAATGCAAGCGCCATTGACCGGCCCAAGGGCGTCATCGCGATAAAGCCGAGCGGCGTGCCGTACGAAGAACTGAGGCCCGACCAGATGGTCGTCGTCGACCTTGACAACAAGGTAGTTGAAGGTGCCCTCAGGTTTTCATCCGATACAAAAACCCACACGCTCCTGTACAGGCGTTTTCCTGAAATCGGCGGGGTCGTGCACACGCACGCATCCTACGGCGTGGCATGGGCCCAGGCGCAAAAATCAATTCCCGTTTTCGGCACGACACATGCCGATTATATCGCCGGAGAAATCCCGTGCACCAAGGTCATGAGAGATAAAAACATCAAGGGCGATTATGAAGAGGAAACGGGCAACTTAATCGTTGAAAGATTCAAAAACCTCTCTTATAAAGATGTGGAAATGGCGCTCGTTGCGTGTCATGGACCATTTACATGGGGAAAATCGCCCGAAAAGGCCGTCCACAACATGGTCGTTTTGGAGGAGCTGGCGAAAATAGCGCTTTACACTATAACGATTAACCCGGATGCGTCGCCGCTGAAGCAAGCGCTTATCGACAAGCACTATCAGCGTAAACATGGAAAAAATGCCTATTACGGACAAGAATAATCCATCATTTGTTTCGGCCAAGGAGTCAAAACCATGAACACAGGTTCGGTTTTCAATTCACTTGACTGGCTTACCATCGTCCTCTTTTTCGCCGGCATGCTCGCGATCGTTTGGGCCGCAATGCGAAGGAAGGTAAAGTCCGGAGAGGATTATTTTCTTTCGGCCCGTGACGCCAAATGGCTGCCCATCGGAACTTCAATATACACTTCCAACATCGGCTCCGAACACCTCGTGGGTCTGGCGGGCGCGGGTTTTGCCACTGGTCTCGCGATGGCCCATTGGGAAATCCAGGCCTGGATCATTCTCATACTCGGCTGGGTTTTCGTGCCAATCTACGATCGTATCAAGGTCTTTACCATGCCGGAATTCCTTGAACTTCGCTTTTCAAAAGGCTCCCGTTCGATCCTGAGTTTTCTTACCATCGCGAGCCTGGTGCTTACCAAAATTGCCGCGACCCTCTATGCCGCGGACGTCGTGTTCAAGGTTTTCCTTGGCCGCGATTCAATAATGCTTTTCGGACGCCAGATGGACATGTTCTGGGTGATCGCTCTGGGACTTGCCATCGCAACGGGTATTTATACTGCTCTCGGCGGTTTACGCGTGATCATGTATACCGCGGTGCTTCAAACGCCGGTCCTGCTCTTCGGCTCCATCTGCATTCTTTTAATCGGCCTTCACAAGCTTGGTGGCGGCAACCTTATCACGGGCTGGCAAGCTATGATGACGGCGGTAGGAAAGAACGTCCATCTGGTTAGGCCATTGAGCGACAAATCGTTCCCCTGGCTGGCAGTGTTACCGGGTTCGGCCATTATCGGGTTCTGGTATTGGTGCACGGACCAATATATCGTGCAGCGTGTACTCGCCGGAAAAAATCAGCAGGAAAGCCGTCGGGGTAGTATATTGGCCGCTTATTTGAAACTCACTCCCGTGTTTATTTTCATGATACCCGGTATGATGGCGTTCGCTCTGACAAAAGTCGCCGAGAGCGGCTTCAGCACAAGCGGCGACGCGGCGTATACTTCTCTTGTGGCCCAAATTCTTCCTCACGGCATTCGGGGCATCGTGGCATGCGGGATGCTTGCCTCGCTTATGGCCTCCCTGGCTTCCAAATTCAATGCGTCGGCAACACTTTTTACTATGGACTTCTACCAGAAGTGGCATCCTACAGCCTCGGGCCGTACGCAAGTGTTGGTTGGACGCATTGCCACGGGAGTCATCGTACTCGTGGGAATTCTGTGGATCCCCGTCATGAAGACGCTCGGCAAAAACCTTTACGAGTATTTACAAAGCGTACAAGGTTACATGTCGCCGGCCATCGCCGTGTTGTTTGTAGCGGGTATTTTCTGGAAACGCGCCAACGCACCCGCTGCTTTCTGGTCATTTCTCGTGGGCGCCTTCGGCGGGTTCTTCCGCTTGGGTCTTGACCTTTTGATTGGCCGGCCGTTAAAGGACGGTATTGCCACCGAGGGCATGCTCCAGGCAAAGTATGGCCTTCTATTCAATCTTCAGCAAATCCATTGGCTTTACTTTGCCGAAGGGCTTTTGATTGTTACGATTGTTTTAATGGTACTCATTAGTCTTGTTACCAAAGCCCCATCCAAGGAAAAAGAACGCTTTACCGCCTACGGCGCGACAGCGGAGGAAAAAGCGGCCACGCGCGCGAGTTGGAACAAATGGGACGTTGTGCATACAGTGATTATTTGCGGCATCGTGGCTGTTTTCTACTGGTGCTTCTGGTAAGACATCTGTACCTCCAAAATCTCCCGAAGGGGGACCTTTGTAGAGGTCAATTTATTAATATATGTAGGGGTTTGCCATGGCAAACCCTTACAAGTCCCCCTGCGGGAGATTTAGGGGGCGCGAACGATAAGTATGATATATTATCAACACCATTGTTTTTGATTCTTTGCAAAGGAGTTTTCAATGTTACCCGATCTTAAAAAACTTGAAGTCTGGTTCGTCACCGGCAGCCAGCATCTGTACGGCCCTGAAACGCTGAAAGAAGTTGAGGAGCATTCCAAGGAAATCGCAGGCTTTTTCAACAAGTCTTCAAAAATTCCCGTAAGTGTGGTATTTAAGCCTGTTATGACCGGTCCGGATGAAATAGCGAACATTTGCATTGAAGCGAACAGTTCCAGAAATTGCATCGGGGTCATTACCTGGTGCCATACGTTTTCCCCATCAAAAATGTGGATCAACGGGCTGAAAGTGTTGCAAAAACCGATTCTGCATTTGCATACGCAATATAACCGCGACTTGCCCTGGGCCCAGATCGACATGGATTTTATGAATCTCAATCAGTCCGCGCACGGCGACCGCGAGCACGGCTTTATCATGGCGCGCATGCGCATCGAGCGGAAAGTCGTCGTGGGCCACTGGCAGGAAAACGAGGTTCAGGAGCGCATCGGCGTATGGACGCGCGCAGCAGCGGCGTGGGCCGATTTCCAGGGCGCGAAAATCGCCCGCTTCGGCGACAACATGCGCGAGGTGGCGGTCACCGAAGGCGATAAGGTTGAGGCTCAGATCAAATTCGGCCTCTCGGTTAATACATATGGTGTGGGTGACATCGTAAAGGTGATAAGCGAAGTTCCAGACGCTGCCATTGACAGTTTGGTAAAAGAATACGCCGACATGTACCAGATCGCGGCCGCGGGCAAACCGGGCGGCCCACTCCACAGGAATGTTCGATATCAGGCGCGCATCGAGCTTGGCATCAAGTCATTTCTCGAACAGGGCGGGTTTAAAGGATTTACTACTACCTTCGAAGACCTTCACGGACTGGAGCAGCTTCCCGGACTGGCCTCGCAGCGGCTCATGGCCATCGGATACGGCTTTGGCGCCGAGGGCGACTGGAAGCACGCCGCGCTCGTGCGTGCGCTCAAGGTCATGGGCGCGGATTTAAAAGGCGGCTGTTCGTTCATGGAAGATTATACCTATCACCTTAATCCCAAAGGCATGAAGGTACTCGGCGCACATATGCTCGAAATCTGCCCGACTATTGCCTCTGGTAAAGCAAAGATCGAGGTCCATCCGCTGGGTATCGGCGGGAAGGCCGATCCCGCGCGCCTCGTGTTCAGTGTTCCTGCGGGCCCCGCGGTCAATGCGAGCCTTATTGATATGGGCAACCGCTTCCGCATGATCGTCAATGTGGTTGATTGCGTCAAGCCCGGCGCTGATTTGCCGAAACTACCTGTGGCACGCGCTCTCTGGGTGCCGCAGCCGAACCTTAAGGACGGCGCGGCCGCGTGGATTCTTGCGGGCGGCGCGCACCATACGGCATTCAGCCAGGCGGTGACCTTCGAATATATCGAGGATTTTTCAGCAATGGCGGGTATTGAATTCTTGTGTATCGATAACGACACGACCATCCGCAATTTCAAAAACGAACTGCGCTGGAACGCTGCGTATTATTTCCTTATGGGGAACCTGTAACAAAAAAAAGCCACGAAGTCAATGCGTGGCTTTCGAAAACCTTTCAATATTCTTAATGCCAAGTAATTTGATTTTATTGTTTATTAACCCTTAGATTTTCCTCAAGATACCCCGTGGTTTTTTTCAATATTTTCGCGTTTGCATATCTGAGGCCGTTAAACAGCAGCCACAAATAAGGGTCCATGTCGTACCACCGTCGCCGTTGGGTGTCCAATGGGAATTCCAAAACATGTTTTTCCATCAGCTTCGGGTCAATGGGCTTGATTATTTCCATAACGCTGGAAATAAGCTTGTTCTTCCGCCTCTCCGGCATGCCTTTAAATTGCTCCAACAGTCCGGCGAGCTTTTTGTGTTTGTCATACCAGCGCAAATTCTTTTTCATGCCTATTTCCTCCAAACCATAGTATACGACGAATGGAAATAAAAAACAATAAGAGGGCGATTACCCATTGAAGGCGTCGGATCTTTATTTTAAATAAATCCCGAACAAGCTGTCAACTCGCATGCTCATTTTCCTTGCCCCCAAATACCCCAGATGATTACAATCGAGCGCCTCGGAGTCGGCATAATCATGGTCGCCATACATGTTGGCGTCATAAAAATGGAAATAAGGGTTTTCCTGTTCGATGTTTCTAAGCCATGTGACGATTTTTGCATACGTCGTTCTGCTCGGACCCAACCGTCCTATCATGTCGGTGTTCTTATACAGCGGATTTTCAGGGAATTCGATCACCAGTAAGTGTACGGCGTGGAGAGCAAGTGTGTCGGCAAGCGTTTTAAAAATGGAAAGGTTCTTTTGGACCGTGTCATTTTCAAATACATAATCTCCCCCGTCGATTTCCGGAAGTCCCCATCCGTTTGAAGCTTTTAGGATTGTAAACCCCGTCGAATAAAAATTCGGCCATGAAGAGGATGAATCGAATGAAGCGATTTTTTGCTGGACGGCGGCAGGCAGACCGCTTCGCCAGAAGTTGTTGTTTTTGTCAAGTTCATAGCCGATCGCTCTTGACAGACCGGTTAAATACGGGTTGTTTATGTCGAAGCCGGGAATTTGGCCCGGGTCCAGCCCCATGCCGATTATTTTAAGGCCGCTTAGGTGCGCCAGCGCATAATTTTGCGCAAGCACGAAACTGGTTATCGGCGGAGAAGCCTCCGCTCCCATGTTTAGCGCCTTGACATGAGAAATATATGAAGGATCAATGCCATACAGCGTGGGAGAGCTTCCGACAAATACGCACTGAAGTGTGTTGCGTTCGGACCAGAAAATCTTCAGTTTTTCGGTTAATGTTAATTGACCTATTGCGGCAACCGGGACGTCGTAGCATGCGAAATCGATGTAAGGATCGGTTTGTTGCGGCAGAGCTATTGGGTCGATCCATATATATGCATCATTCAAGTCTTTGCCGGAGGCAATGCTCAGGCATTCCTTTGTGGTTAAATTAAGTGCAAAGATCGAGGTTTCATCTTGATCGGCCGTGCCGGGAGCAATTGCGGCGGAAAAATTCGGATGGTTCGACCATTTTACCTCATTCCACTGGTTAAACCCCGTAGGTGTTTCGTACCAACGGATCGCGTCCGCGCTGTTAAGCGCGGAATTACATGTAAAGATAATTGCATGCGGACCATATGGTTTTCCAACAATTGAACTGGTTTTCCCATTTGAACCGAAATCCAGAAACATAATTTCATCGGGACGATCGATTTGGGGAGAAATGGATACGTTGCATACTTGCACGGTATCAGAAAGCCCGTTAATGGGCGGCAAAAAATACCAATAGAGGTCATTGGTAATCAAATTAAACGCGTAGGCGTTTTTGTAGCCGGTCGCCAAAAACCTGCCGTCGGCCGACAAGCCTCCATAAAACGAACCCGTATCACAAAGCACCTCCGGAGAGCCCGAAAACGCGCCTCCTACAATTTGACGCCGAAGCGTTTTTTCCTGTTTCCACGCGGCGGATTGGTCCTGCGACGCGCTATTTACGTATACGACAAAAGTATCGCCGGAGGAAGGGTCGGTCCACCATTTCGGGAGAAAAACCGCATCACCGGATGACGTGCGCTCCATGGTGTTGGGTACTGATGATAAAGGACGAATCGTTGCTATCGATTGTCCGGCGAAACCCCAGGTATTCGTGCTGTACACGGTATATTTGCCATTAGGGGAAATGGTTGGATCGTGAACGACAAGGGAATCATTCAAGGGATGGGCCACGTGTCCAGGCTCTGAAAAATCAATATAATACAGTCCGGGATTGATCGCACCTTTTGTGAAAACACATTTAATGCTCGATGTACCTACAACTCTGATCAAATCAGACGCTATAGTAGCGGGGACCGTTATGCCGGAGGTGTCGACAAGGGGTTTCGAGGTGTCCTCGGCTTGTGGAAAAAATGCGCCGAGAACGGTTCGAAAACCGATATATTCCGCGACAATGTCTGCCGGAGTAGGATATTCGTATTTACGACACGATGATCTGAGAAACGAAGTCCCGGTTTTCCACGATCCTCCGCGTACGGGCCTCTGGCCGGAGGAAAGGAACTGTGCTTCGGAAAGGCTTACGGGACCGATGGGATCAACGCAGGGTTGGCTTGGGTATTGACCTAACTGGTCATTGACCCATTGAGAAACGTTTCCGGCCATATCGTAGAGACCGAAGGCATTGGGTAATTTGTTTCCGACCGGATGGCATGCGTTAGTGGCGTTGTCGCTGAACCAGGCATAGTTGGCGGCACCGATTGTGTCGCCGCCCCAGAAATAATCGGCGGCGGTCCCGCCCCGGCATGCAAACTCCCATTCTGCCTCAGTCGGAAGCCGATATCCGAAACGATCATAATGGATCACCAGGTTTTCGAGCACATAGGGGCATGTTTGACCTGTTTGGCACACGGCCGTATACGAATAAACGGTATCGTAGCCCTGGGCCTTGCTTCGAGCATTACAAAAAAGCGCGGCTTCGTACCATGTCACGTTATAGATGGGGAAACTGTCTCCAATGCCATAGGCGTTCCGTAAAGCGGGATTTGATCCGGAGCTTAAACCCATGATCTGCATGTATTGCTTTTGTGTTACGGCGTAATTGTCAATAAAAAAGGTATAGGTGAACCGCACCGAATGCGCCGGTTTTTCCTCGGGCCGGGCATCAGCGCCGTTTGATCCCATGACAAAGGTCTGGCCTTTTGAAGGAATTTCCGCTAGTCCTGCCGCCACCGGAAGGGTGCGGAACTGCGCTTCAACGGTCATGTTCTTGTTGACGATGATTTCAACACTGTCAAGTGTTGCGGTAAAATCGCCGAACCACCCCAGAAAAAAAGAGCCGGGCCCGGGGGTTGCCTTCAGCATGAACTTCGAGCCGGCATCGACCACCGTGTCCGAAAACGACACGTTCAGGTTGCCGTTTCCGGTCTTTAAAATATGAAAGGAAACCGGACCGGGTTCAAGCATGTGGTATTTGTCACATTGGATAACAGCCATTTGACAAATGACTAGAACAATCCACAGAGCCTGATATATTTTACTGAAGGTTTTCGGCATACAAATTCACTCAACTTGTTTTTTAAAACCGCTCGTTTCGATACGCCCGCCGAGAAGCAAGCTACTCAACGAGCAAAAATCAAAGCTGGCTGAGTGTCGCAAAGCGATGCATCGATGCCGGCTGACACATGCTCAAAATGCGCAGAAAATTCATGCACAGTAACTAAAATACTACTTGTAAGCATTCGGCGTCTTCATCATTATCATGATAATACCATCCGAAAATTCATTTGACCCGCATTTCGAGACCAAAATGCCACTCTATGCCGCCGCCGTGCGCTCGAGTCTTTTGATTTTGGTCATGAAAATCATCCGATATGCTTTCGTTTTTCTATCGCAGATTATTTTAATGAATTTCCTAAGTCCGGCCGATTTCGGGCTCATGCGATTTGTGACAATCGTTCTTGGAATCGCAAATTTATTGAGCGAGGCAGGATTGGGCGTTGCGATTGTGCAAAGAAGGAACCTCTTACCCGATGAAATAGCCTCTTCCTTTTTCCTGGTCATTATCTTGAGTCTGGGACTTTATGGTGCTATTTTCATTTCGGCTCCCGCTATCGCTTTGTTTTTTAAGAACCAGAATCTCATTGACTTGATACGAATCGGCGGCCTGTCCGCCCCCATCGGCGGGGTTTCAATTGTCCAGCGCGGCCTCATGCAGAGGCGATTCCAATATGGTCGTCTTTCTCTAATCGAGGCCGTAAGCGCTGTATCGGGAAGCGTAGCGGGAATGATGCTCGGATATTTCGGCTTTGGCGTTTGGGCGCTTGTGTGTGGGGTTTTGCTGTATAATTGTTTGTCCACGGTTTTATCCATTCTCGTGGGAGGTTGGACGAAGGGCAATTTTTGTGATTTTAAATCCTCAGCGGCTCTGTGGACCTTCGGTCTTGGGATGGTTGTTCAGCGAATCATAGATTATGCATCATCGAACCTGGATTATATAGTCATCGGCAAACTCTTTGGAGAAATTGCCCTCGGCATTTACGGAATGGCTTTTATGGTGATTTCCCTCCCTCAGTTGGCGCTGGGCGTTGTATTGGCTAATGTTGCGCTGTCGGCCTTTTCCCGGTTTCAGGAAAACAATGAACGCTTGTCCGCCGCTTTTGTCCGTTTGACCAGGGTGACGACCGCGCTTTCCATACCGTATTTTGTCTTAGTCTTTGTTATGGCCCCTGAGCTAATGAATGCGATCGCCTTTATTCATCCCAGCAGCAAATGGGTCCCGGCCGCGCCGCTCCTGAAAATCCTGGCGCCCGTTGGATTGATCTATTGTCTTACCAGTTATCCCGGAATAGTTTGGATTGCAAAGGGAATGACAAGGTTCCGCATAAACTGGGCCTTGTTTTCTTTTTTAACGCTTGCCTTGGCCGTGGTCGTGGGAAGCTTTTACGGCGTTTCAGGAATATGCTGGGCACTTTTGGTCCGCGCAGTAGCTATTTTTCCAATATCGCTTCTTATCAATCAAAGGACATTCGGGCTTTCGCCCCTGGGCTATCTGAAGGCAATAACGCCATCCGTGTGCTGCGGCCTGATCGCATTTATTGTTTTATATGGCCTTGGATTAACGGGCATATTTAAAACGGAAAATCATTTGTATTTAAAAATCGTGTTTGAAAGCGTTCTTTGTCTGGTGGTTTATGGAGGCATGCTTCGCATGGTATCCAAAGACGCATATAAAGAATTGAGCAGTGTATGGGGAGAGATGGTGAATAAGCAATGATGTTTAACGGCTCTTAAAAATCACGGCATTTTTTAGAAAATAAGGTATAATTATATTATCGATTTGCTCGGCATGTGGGAACGCAGGCCGGAAATGAGCGCACGCGGACAAGAAGCCCCTTCGGCTTCGCTCAGGGAGCCGTGGGCATCAGGCTTTACTTTTAATCATATGGATTATTGAAATGAAAGAAAAAAATCAAACTTATTTTTTCTCTCTCCTGATTATATCCTGTGTCCTCATTGTAGCGGCAAATGCCGCTAGTGCCAAGAATTTGGGTCCTTATCAGGGAACTTTTGAGATTTGCACAAAGCCTGTTATTGTCTCAAAAGAAAATTTATTAAAGGCGCATTTAAGCAAAAAAGCATTTGAAAAAACAATCAGGCTGTGCGCGGTTATCGATCCCAAAACATTTTCAGAAGCTCAGCTCCGGCAATTCGGCTGGAACATAATTTATCGGATTGGGAACATTATAACGCTGCAGGGAGACGCGGAAAGCGCGCTTTATCTTGAGGCCATTGACGGCCTTCGCCTCGCACAGCGGCCGTGGGGAATTCCGATCAAATGCATGACTATGGACTCGGTCAGGAAATTGACACAGGTAAGCTATGTTAATGGCAGGATCACATCATCGCTCAAACAAGCGTATACCGGGAAGAACGTTTTAATCGGGATCATCGACACGGAATTCGATATTCATCATCCTGATTTCTTAAATGCGCAGGGCAAAACGCGTTTTGTCGCGCTCTGGGACCAGCTTGATCCGACAATAAAACGTAATGGGACCGCTTACGGTAAAATTGAATCCGGCCAGCAACTTAATTCCGATACGTCGTTTGGACTGAATGGGGATTTCCACGGCACGCTTATGGCAAGTTATGCCGCCGGTTCGGACACAACGTACCCGTATTATGGAATGGCGCCTGACGCCATGATCATCGGCGTAAAATACGATAACGATTATGTTGCAACGGACGTTATCAATGGTCTGGCCTGGATTTTTCACATCGCAGATTCGCTCAAGGTCGCATGCGTGGTGAGCATGAGCATCGGCCAGGCTGACGGTCCTCACGACGGCACATCGGCCACCGATCAGGCCATTGACGCCGTCAGCGCAACCGCGGGCCATATAGTCGTTGGTGCAATAGGCAATGATGGCGCTAACCGGACCCATATCAAGTTTTCTCTGGTAAGCGGGGAAAAGAAAGGCACATGGATGGAGCCGGAAATTGACTCTCTTCAAAATCCTCCGCGGGCGCAGGCTTTTTCGGGCGCCGATTTATGGGGTGATTCAAATAGGGTCATTTCGGCCAACCTGTTCATTCTCAATCAAAATTCCATGAAGTATAAATTAAGCAACACGATCACAACACAGGTAAGCGGCTCATATCTTCCGGACACCATAAAGGGCACTGCAACGGACAGCGTCCTGAAAGCGGGCGATACGCTTATAATTTATTCGTACATAGAAAATAAAAGCTCCCTGAACCACAAGTCTCATATGGAAATTGAGATGCTGTCAAACGATCCCGATCTGTTCTTCGGCGTGTCCGTTTCTTTTTTAAATAATGCGTCAGGAATAATTAATGGATGGAACGTATTCAAACATCCGCTTTCGGGTTTCGGCGTGTCCGGTTTTTATGATGGCGACAGCGCTTCCACGCTTAATGAAATCGGCGGCACCGCAAAAAAAATAATCGCCGTGGGCGGATACATCAGCAAGTCGCAAATTATCAGGTGGGACGGGTCCTTTTTCGATAAAGGCGTGCAGAACGAACTCGGTATGTTGAGCAATTTTACCGGGACGGGGCCAACCATTGACGGAAGGATAAAACCAGACATTACGGCGCCGGATGAATTCGTGGTAGGAGCTATAAGTCGATCGCAGCCTGATTATGCGCGAACGGTGATCTGGCCCGACCCGCCCTCCACGAATGGACGGTATGCCACGGGTACCGGAACGTCGGTTTCTTCACCCCTTGTCGCGGGAGTTATTGCCCTCATGCTCCAGGTAAAACCGACGCTTACCGTCGATTCGGCCCGGAAGATAATCCAGACCACGGCGATTACGGACCAATATACCAATGCTTTTCCTATTCCGGGAAATATATGGGGATGGGGAAAACTTAACGCGTACGGCGCGGTTGCGAATGTCGTTGACGTTATTCCGGTTGAAATCGTAAAGCCCCGCTTAATTCCATCCGTCAGCATGGCAATTTTTTCAACCGGTCAAGGGACCTTGATCTCTCTGTCTTTTCGTTTAAACAGGCCGAAAAGTATCAGCTTGCAACTTTTCTCCCTTGACGGACGCCGTGTGCTGTCGGCACAAATGATGAAAAACAGCCTCCTTCTTCCTGGAAGTCTTGCAAAAGGCGTGTACTTCGCAAACCTGCAAAGCAATGAAAAAACCTTGGCGAATCAGAAAATTGCCGTCTGGTAGGCGCCTTATATTTTTACTAGAGGGAATCCATTTTGCTGCGGCCTTGGCGTATTTGAAAAAACCTGCTGGAGCCAGATTTCCATTGTAGCATATCGGTTAATAATGTCAATGGCGTCTTTTCCCGCTACATGCAAGTTCCAGGTTTTTAGTACCTTTTCCCTGTCCAAATATGCCGGAAAGCGGGCATTTTTATTAGTAAATAATTTTTCAAAAAAAGAACGGCCGGGTTCCCTGATTGATTTTTCCCGCTGGCTTGTAAAATTGCGGCGGTCATGAACGGGCAGCCCCCGGCTTTCCGCCGCGCGAAGCATCCGGCTTGACGCACGTTTGCAAAAGGAAATAATTTTTCTGGCATAATCCGGACAGGAAATCGGCACGCCGGATTTTTGCCAAGGGATAGTGCAGAAGAATTCCGGATAATTATGCAACAATATTTTATTGTATATGTACGATTTAGCGCGCAAGGCACCCGGCAGAGACATTGAAAGTTCAATGAGCGCGTTATCGTAAAACGGCATCCGGACATGAAGAAACGATTCGTCCAGTCTAAACCCAGGCCGGATATATCGCCTGCCCCGATGTCCGTAAGGGTCTTGCATATCCGGAAAATGCTGGTCTTTCATGCCAAGATACGAACCGCCATGAATAGCGTCCCCGGCTATGCCGTTAAGACAGATAGACATTTTTTCCGAAAATGAAGAAAGAAATTCATTGCCATTGGTGTCTAAAAAGCACATTTCACCGTCCGTGCACCACACGGCCGCAAGGTTTGCGTTCAGCCAGCTCGAATTGTCAAGCTCATAAATAGAATGCGCTGCGCCTTTTATTTTTGCGGCCCTGGCGGCGATGCGAATATCATCGCACCCCTTTTTTCCAAAGGTAATGGCCCGAATTTTTTGTCCGCGCGACGGCATTGCCGCGAGAATTGCGCGGGAGTCAAGGCCGCCGCTCAAGGTAACGCCGGTTTTGTCTATTGGCGAGCAGCGCCGTTCAACGGCAACGGAAAACAAGCGGCCCCATTCTTCCGCGATTTCATTTTCATCAATTTTCCCTTGGAGCCTTTTTATAAAAGACCAATCCCAATATTTCGTTGCCGATGTTTTACCGTTAGTCAAATCATACGTTAAAATTGTGGCCGGCGGAATGAGCGATACCCCCTTAAACCAAGTTTGATCCTCGATAAAGTAACCATATTCTAAAAACCCATTAAGAGCATTACTATCAACCGAAGGTTTAAATTCAGGCAATGCCAGAAACGCCTTATATTCTGTTGCCCAGGCAAAGTGGTCTTTTGTTTTTACCCAATAAAGATGCTGAAGGCCATGGCGGTCGGTAATGAGAAAAATCTTTTTTCTCGGGCGGTCATAAATAACCGCCGAATATACTCCGTCGATAGATTTAAGAAATGTTAATGGAGGATCTACCAGGTAATTTTGAATGAGTAAAAAGGCGTCGCTATTTTCAGCAGACGCGGTGACGGGCAAATTGCTTTGATTATAAAACTCGCCGTCAAGCCATGCGAATATGTCCTTTAACTGTACAGGTTGCGGCTGAATATTGATTATTCCCGTATGGCAACGCCCCGCGCCTATTTTTTCATACTGAAATAAATCATCGGTTAAAAAAGAACTCCGATGCTTCAAATAATTTTGCATTCCGCTGAAAACAGATGTCGACGGCGGTTTTTCAGTGAGGGAAATAGCTCCAAATATTCCAGGCATTATTTCACCTTTGAAAGCAAGCCATTAATTTAGTGGTCTGTTAGCTGCGTGACATTTAGCGATTAACAACAAATTGCCTTTTCAGTAATATGCCATTATCGTCGGTGACGGATAAATAATATATGCCGGATTTAAAATTAATCTTCCCGCCAGTAATCAGGAAATTTTTTTCCTTTAATTTCCTTCACGACTCTCACTCGACCTGAACAGATGTCGTTTGATGCATAATCGATGCACAATGAGTCGTGCTGCTGGCATGAAGAGTCTGTCAGGCACAATGTCCGAAGCGCCGCAATGCTCGGATATTTCATGAAATTTTCGACGGTGCAGAACACCGGATAGCGCGTATTTTGTTTTCCCAGGGCATGGACAACCTCTAATTGGTTACCAATGGTTGGCCCGTAATGGCGCCCGCGTGTTCCTCCTCGGGCATGAACGATCACAATAATCGACAAAAGCAAACCGAGCAATGAAATGCCGTAAGCTGAAACCAACCATGGTCCCCATTTTGTTTTGACCAATCTATCAACCGCAATCCACGCGGCCAGGACATCGATGATCCAAAGCCCATTATGATAATGCGGATAAAAATACGAATGCGAAATACCGCATTCAAAAATCTGGAGAACAAATGGCACTATAATCATAAATGAAAAATGGTGTCGTATATCGATTGTTTCCGGATATCCGGGGAGAAATTTATTTAATGAAGAAAATAATCGTTTTTTAAATAAATTTCTTACTGTCAGAAAAACCCCGAACAAAACAAGAGCAAATCCTAAACAGGAAATCAATCGAATGACAGGTAAAACAGGATTGCGGGGAAAAAAATCCTTTCCAAAAAAATAATCAAGTCCCCAGCCGCTTAAAAGCCGGCCTCCACCCAATGGAAATAGCCATCCACGCCAGAAATTGATTGTTGAATTCCCAGTTATCACATGCGATTGAAAATTCTCAAACCCGGTAAGAAGAAAACCAAAATAACGAGCATGAATCATAAGGAAGCAGGAAAAATATGCAAACAAAATAAACCGCATCTGATAAATTTCCTGCCGCGCAAATAATGCCATATGAAACGCTATGGCCAGTGCCAATGGCAGTGCCATGAAATGAATAGCCGGTATTACGCTTATGGAAATTATTGCGATAAAAAGAAAAACCTTTAAGCGATTGAGATAAAAATAGGCATAACACCCCAAACCAATTGCCGAAAAAGCCAAAATAAATGAATTGTCCCCAAGTTGACGCGTGTAAAACCAGAAATACGGTGATGCTAACACAATTGGAATGAACCATTTCCATAATTTTAATGCGCGCGATAATAGAAGTAATCCAAAAACTGTGGAAATAACCATGAATCCGGCGTGCAGAAGTATCCATCCCGTAGGACTTCGCGTAGATAAAAGAAAACCCTGATATATCCACGTTGGAATCGGGCCGTAAGGAATGCCGACTGTCCCATAAAGGCCGATTTCGGCCAGTTTATGGTTATTGTTTGCATCATGCGCCGACAGAAAAAGCCAGGGTTCATCATAAATGAAAGGTGCATCATGCGGCCAGATCATGGGAATACACATGAAAATGATTACTATAGAAAAATAGGCCAATCGATGAGGCATAATCAGTTCCACGCGCTTAATAAGGAGTACAGCGGATTTATATTTTTATACTTGCAAGGTATTGACGCCTTGATTTCAAATAGATCCAACTGCTCACCACCGCTCACTGAGCGAAGCCGAAGTGAGCACGTGCATAAACGAGTTTCCTTACCGCCTGCGCTATCGCTTCGGCAGGAAGATGATTTCATTCAGGGAAAGCGGGCAATTTCAAAAATTTTGAACTTCCCTATTTTACTTTCAAAAATAATACCGTCAAATGATGACCCGTTATAAAGCCCGCCTAAGGATGGAGAAAGACGTTCGCATTGATCGGAAAGTAAAACAAACCGCACGCGGTTTTTTCTGCATGAGGCCGAAAATTCTTCAAGCGAAGCGACGGGAAACTCGGGATATTCTTCATTGTAAAGATATGTTTCCCAACGCGTCGCGCCGCCGTTGCAAAAGGGACGGTACGGCGTCATGGTCCTGAAATATATACAAAAATCATCAGTGAAAATTTCCCTTACGCTCGTACAGCCGCATTTTCGCAGAAACACCTCTACGCGCATGTTTTCTTTATTTTCAAGGGTTCTATGCATTATGAGTCGGGTATCTTTATAAAGAAAAAATGACAGCAAAACCAAAAAACTTCCTGGTATCAGCACATTGATCAACTTGAATAACCGTGTTGTTTTTTGAAAATAGACGAAGACTTCTTCAAGAAATAAACCTAGACAAAGAAAAGACAATGGGATCGGCAATAATTTAGACCGGCCGCTTTCCATTGCCGCAAAAAACAGGCAATAAAAAACACTCCATATCGAAAGAACAAGGCATAATTTTTTCTTCATTGGTTCTTTAATGCAAAGAAATGCTAAAAGAGGAGGCGCATAATCCGGAGCATGGCGCAACAATGAAACAAAATACCTTCTTAAAAATAACGGAGGATTTTGATTGATGATCCAGAGAAAAGAAGGTGGAAATTCAAAGGAGCTTGTTCGATACCAATCGATATGATACATGAGATTGTAAATATTTATCGCCGCAAAAGGAATATGATGCGGACCGGTCATGCAATAAAGGATCAATTGCGGTACATTTACAATGACTAATCCTGCGCAGGAAATAAGTACTAAGCGCCATTTATTTCGGTAAACCAGGAAAAGGCCACAAAGGAATAACGATGAGCCGACAAAAACATGGTACCTGAAAATTGCCCCGCATCCTAAAATCAGTCCTCCAACAAAAAACTTCCCTTTAGATTCACGCCCGTTGTTTAATATTTGCAGAAAGATTATTATCGCGCCTATTTCAAAAAAGGCGATAGATGCCGGATCGGGTCCGGCATTTGTAATATACAGAAATAAACTTGGAAAAAAGGAGAGAGCTATTAATAGCAACAGCGATATTTTTTGACTCAAAAATTTTCTATAAAGAATTATCGAAGCAAAAAGTATAATCGCGCCAAAAAAAATATTTCCCCAAATGCCCGGTATTTCAGGCGGCACGCCCGTAATCCCAATAATTTTCAAGAATAGATAATACCCAATTGGGTAATGCATGTTATACAAAGAATATTTATTTTCAAAAGACAAATGTTGTGACCCATAAAACAAGTCCCAAAAATCATTATGCGTCTGCTGAAACCCGGTGCAAATATTAGCCGCGATTCCTAGTAAGATGTAAAGCAAGATATAAATAACAGACGAAAGATGAATATTTTTCTTTTCGGAACGGTTTCGTGTGATATTTTTAGCAAAATCATACATAGTTGTTTTTCAAACCGGAGTAACGTGCCGGTTTGCGTTTTAAACAGAATATCTTTGTTTTCGTACATTTCCTTGCAATGAAAAATATACGCTAAAAATGCGCTTTCCACAACAGGGTGAAGAAAATAATGTTCGCTGCCAGAAAACAGTCGCACAATGCCTGTTTTGCCGGTCAAATTTGACAATTCTATTATGCTAAGCGTATATTTCCATTTTATAGTAATCTAATTTTTTGCAGGCGGAAGCGATAAAAAGCAACAATATGAACGACAAGAAAGGTTCTTTTTTTGCCCACCAACCCGCCTTAGATTCTCCCAATTTTCTATTTGCCTGCCTTCTATTAATTGTCGGTACGCTGATAGCCTATGCGCCGATTTTTTCCGGCTGGTATATAGCCGATGACTTTTGGCACCTTGAATCGTTTTCACTGCCGCTCGGCGCGGTGGTAAAGCATATTATTTTTGAACATGTCTATCTTGACCATGCCGACTGGCACTACCGCCCGTTGACAAATTTTGTGCTTATGCTGGTGTGCCGGTCACATTCGGCGTTTGCCGGACACCTGCTGAATCTATTGGTACATGCCGCGACTGGGATTGCGCTGTACCGGTTTCTCCGACAACTGGAGCGAGGCGCCATGGCGGCCTTCACGGGAGCGCTCCTGTTTGTGCTGCTTCCCGCAGCAGCCCCGGCGGTCTGCTGGATATCCTCCATCGGCGACCTCATGGCCGCTTTTTTCGCGCTGTGCGCTGCGATTCTATTTGTCAAGACTCATCGGACAAACTTGCGCATTATGGGCATGGGCGGACTGTTTGCTTTGTCGCTCTTTTCGAAGGAGATGACGGTCACGCTGCCGTTCCTGTTGCTGTTCCTCTCCGTTTCACGAAAAACGCTCAGAGAAGACGGTCGATCACTGCTTGTCCTGTTTGCTGTCCTGGCGGCCTTCGTCATGGTCCGGACGGCGATGGTCGGCAACCCGATGTCAACCCCCGGCACCGAACGGTTCACCGCGGTTTCTTTGAAGACCCTTGTCAATATGGCACGATACCTTTCAATGATGGTCGTGCCCGTGCCGACCCATATGCTGCTGCTGTATCCGCTTTCTGTCCTGGCTGTCCTGCCGGTGGCGGTTCTAGTGGTCATGGGCGCCAATGTTCGCGGATGGAAAACAACGGTAATCAGTTTGGCCGGAGGTTTGGCGGCGCTCATTTTTTCCCTGCTGCCCGTGGCAAACGCATTCTCTTTCTGGTACAATTATGTGCCGGGGGTATTGTTCGCTGTTGTAATTGCCGGGGTGCTTCCGCGTTCGTTCAAATCGCTGTCCGCATTGGCGGCAGGCGCTCTGTTGATCGTGTCGGGGGCCAATGTCTTTCTGATCGCGGTCGAATGGCAACACGCGGGAACATTCCAGAAAAAACTGTTTGCCGAGATCGCCTCCATCCCTGATGATACCTTGCAATTCGGCAATTTTCCCCGAATATCATATAGCACTACGCTACTTGCGGGCCAGGCGCAACTTCGCGCTGGGCTTTCGTATCTGTATGGCATACACAATCGGACAATTTACGTCAATGCCCCTCGCTGGTACGAGCACATCGCCCCGGATGTGAAGCTGAGGATTGAAACGGCGGCGCATTTCACCTTGACGGTTCCGCCTGGAAGCGCTGATTATTTCTCACCGTATCCGGTGAATGGACCCAATCCATATATATCGGGAGCAAAAGTTAAGTTTTCGGACTATACCTCATTTTCCGGAAATCCCCGGACGATGTGCATAGATTTTCCACATGAGGTAAAACTGATTCAGGTGGAACCTGTGGTTAAACAAAGCTCACCCCGAAAAATCATTAAAACTGGTGCGCCAGCATCGTGTCGATGATCGCCTTGCCGATCAAATTGTATCCTGCCTGGTTCGGATGGATCCCATCGGAGGTAAGGGCTGGGTTAAACGTTGAATCGATTTGCATGACCTGGGCAAAAGCGTCCACGACCCAGATCCGCCAACCCTGTGAACGATAGGACATAACACTGTCGGCAAGCATGGTATTATAAGTAAGAACGGCTTCATGGTAAGGGTACGAATATGTATTAAGATAAGGAAGCCCGTTTAGTACGAATATGCCTGCCTGTGGATTTCTGCGATGGATTTCATTCAATATTAAAATTGTTCCTTGCGATTCACTAGCGTCGTAGCTTTTGTTGACGCCGATCATAAATACCCAGAAATCGGCATTTAAGAGCGGGAAGCTTTGCGTCAACATGGTATACATCATAGGTGCACTTGAGCCGGAAAGCGCAAAACACGAATCGTCTGACCTGTTACTCATGAGACCCGTGCACAACGGCCCCACGGGCTGGAAGCTTTTTATTGAATTTTTATGTTTTCTGAGCGCCGTAAGGACGCTGTCCCTGAAACCTCCGCTTACCCCGTCGCCGTCGTCCCCGGTAATAATCGAGTGTCCGGAAAAACAAATGGTCTTTTGAAGCAAACATACAAAAGTGCCGGAATCCGCCGTGCTATCGCCATAGCGGTCTTTGCAGACTATTTTCCAGTAAAACCGCGTCGAATCGGCATTGTTCATAGTGAAGGTCGTGTCTTTGCCGGCATAGATTAGCGAAAGCAATTTCGGTGTTTTTCCCGCGTAAATATAATACCGGAGCGTGTCCCGCGGACCGTCGGGATCGACCGCGTTAAATCTGAACAAAACCTGCCCTTTTGCAAACGTTGAGTCTGCCAGCCTGAATATGACGGTGTCATTTAGGGCCGGCTGTGAAACGAAGAGCTGCCTGGGCGGATTATTATACATAATGGAAAAGGTATCGCATGTAACGTTGCTGTCGTTGTCCATCGCGCCGACGATCACTTTTTGAGTGTCCGCAGTACTGTAATAAATCTTTTTTACATTTGTTGTTGAACTTGTGTCCCAGCCCGCTCCATGTATGTTCCAGAAATACCTGGTAATTGTTCCATTAGTGTCGTATGCCGTGATTTTTACCAGAACAGTATCATGTATCGAAACCAGGGTATCATGGATCGGCTTGATATACGGCATGCCAAGATTGACGGTCAAAAGCATTGAATCAGCCTGGGATTCCACGCCGTGACCGTTGATCGCCTTGACACGGATAATATGGACGCCGGCGTCGGCCTTTTTCCATATGGTGCCGAGAGACCCCAAAGCCGTTGAATCACGAAAGTTAATTCCATCAAGCGCCCAGACATACCATGCGATGCGTTCACCGGCATCGTTCGCGCTTGCCTTGAGCACGAGCGTGTCGTTGATGAAAATGGAAGTATCGGAAATGAGCAAATGGACCACGGGAGCATTGGCCACCACGATAATCCGTATGGTGTCGATCGGTGAAAAGAGACTGTCCTCGGCGAGCGCCTTGACATATACAATATGCGTCCCTGCTTGATAAAACCCCCACGGCCATGGAAGAAGTCCGGTTGGGGTCATTAATGAGAAATTGTTCCCATCGATCGCCCAGACATACGACACGATCGTGCCACCGGTATCAAGAGCGTTTGCTTGAAACAGCAGGGAATCGCCAATGGAAACAACCATTTCCCGGATGCTTGAGATAGAAGGCCGATATGCCCTGACAAGAATGGTGCATGAAACCGGCCCCAAGGTTATTCCCCCTTGGTCGACTGCTTTTACCTGGAGCGTATCGCAGCCGGTATCCGAGACGGAAAATCGGTGCGCCAGCGTTGTGTCAAGGGTTGAATCGAGGTATGAACGTCCATCGTTAAACGACCAGAAATACCATACTTTTTTTACATCGTCGGAGGCATTGTGGACGTGAAGAATTACGGTATGGTTAATGGCCACCGTGGTATCGGCCATTGGCACAAGCTTGACATTCTGGACCGCAAGTCGCGTAGGACTTGAGCATCGAAACACATGGAAAACGCCTACTAAAAGAAGAATCAAAAGTGTTTTAACATAAGCCCGGCCACTACGCTTATTCATGTACCGATCTTTCAGTTGTTATGTACGGAAGATATCTTTAGCTGCTCGCGCGATTTTTCTGGTAATGGAACATTTGTTAAGCACCCTGCTCTGAAGCCGCTTGGTGCCAAGCTGGTCTTTGAATAACGCAACGCCGCCAAGGTCGCCGGTGGTATTAAAATCGAACCAAGAAAAACCCCTTTCGTGCGCATCACGCACCATTTCCTGGTAAAGGAGGTGGTTCGGATACACGTCAAAATACTCTTCGAATGCGCCCCCATGCCACGCCACGGCATGATTGTTCCAATAAAAACTGATGACGCTTGTGGCGACGCTGTCCTTGCACAATGCAAGCCAAAGTTTGCAATGGGGTGACTGCGCGCTAAAAAGTATTTCAAACAGTTCCCAGGAATAACCCGGGGTCGGTTTTTGTCTGCCCGCTTTTTCCCATCTTTTCCGTGATGCTAGATATCCCTGAAAATGACGCTGCCACTGTTCTTTTGAATCAGCTTCACGGACTCTCACCCCACTGCGAAGCGCCCTTCTGATCGACTTTTGGTGGGTCCGTGATGAACCATGGATGATTTCATCATACTTCCGACGCAAATCGATGGTTTGCGTAAAGTCATGGTGCGCGCCCTTTATTTCAATATCGCGAAGATATGGGTCATAGGGATTTTCACGCCAAAAGAGATTTTTAAATTTTTGCATATGCAGAATAAGCGCCTGTATATGGCCAATGGAAAGGTCTTGTTGGGACAACCATCCGCCGAAGGTCCCGGCAGGGGAAGACACATACTGTGTAAACAGCCCATGAAAATATGAAATACGGCTCAAGGGAATTATAACTATCTTTCCGTCTTCAAAAACAATTTTACGCGGCCAGGGCAGCATTTGCCCGTGCATGTATTCCGAATAAATATGTGACCATTCAGGTGTGTGGAAATAGGTGGCGTAGGGGCATTGTTCGCAGGTTTCCTGCCATTCTTTTTCGGAGGCAGGATAATCGTCGATAATTTTAATTATTTCCATCTTTACTATTAAAGTTCCGGGTCATTAACAAGCCGTTTTAATTTAGTTATGTCAAATTCGGGATTAATATGGCGTTTTACGAATGCTTCGGCATTGCGATAGTCTTCTTCGGTCATTCTGCCCCGAAGTCCGCGCGCATAATTTGGTATAGAATCACTGGATATTCCCAGGAAAATTAAATCCAACCAGTTTTCACAGGTGCACACCGTTGTACAGGAAAAATCAATGCTGTCATTCATGGAATTTATAAGCTTTTGCTTTATTCTGTAAAACGCTTTTTTAATGCCATTTTTAGATAGCAATTTTCTAAAATAATAAAAGCAAAGTTGGTAATTAAGATTGGTATTTATTGCGCACGTGAGCACCTGGCCTTCGGGCGATACCCGGATATTGAAATATTGGTTAAAGCATTGAATGCTTTTAAAATTGTTGAAACGGGTGATCCCGTCAAATGCGTGCATTACGGAAAACCCCTGTTTTTTCAGGTCTTCATAGGTTGCAAAAAACTCCCGGACTAGGGACTCTTCCCGTAAAATGGATAATGATCCATCAGGCGGCATGACCGGCGTAAATGAAAGAATCAAAGATCCGGACACATTCTTAACCTGGTCAGCAAATTCCCGCATGCTTTTCAGGTTCGCGGTGGTTACAACGCAGTTGATCCCCACCTCAACATTGTGCGCTTTTGCCTCGGGGAGAACTGCTTTAAGCTTCGTTAAAACCGATGAGCCGCTTATACCCCGGTTTGCTTTATTAATCGGGTCCGGCCCATCCATGCTGATGACGAGGCGATCGATATAGGGAAAACTTTTCAAGAGCTTTTCGGGACCGGTCCCATTATGTACAATTCGTATGAAAGGGCCCCAGCGTTTCTTGATTTCCGACAAAATTTCAGGCAATTCCTCAACGAGCGAAGGTTCTCCACCGGAAATATTCAGTATTTTAGGCGAATAGCCGTGCAGCGTTTCTATTACTTTCGGATAATCAATATTTTCCCTGTGCGTTGCTTTCCGCATGCTCGCATGGTCGCAGTAAACGCAATAAAGGTTGCACCTGCGGGTGATTTTCCACGTTGCTATCCAGGCAAAATTTTTCTGATGCATGCTTGAAAATCTTTACCGCTCACTGAGCGAAGTCGAAGTGAGCGCGCTTGAAAAACAGTTCCCTTCGGCTTCGCTCAGGGTACATAAATAGCTGCCATTAAACTAAAGACCTGTAAATATCATTGATGTTCTTCACCTGCCGCTGGATACTGAAATGCTCGCGTGCATGGACACGCGCGGCATTTCCAAATTTTTCACGAAGACCTTGGTCCGAAACTAAAAACTCCAGGTTCTTTGCTAAAGCGTCAACGTCGCGTTCGGCGCAGAGCAACCCTGTTTTATTATGGACCACGACATTCGGAATATCGCAATGATTAGTGCCGACAACGGGCGTTCCCGCGGCCTGCGCTTCGATGACCACGACCGGCGCGCCACCCTCGGTATCGCCGTTTGGGGCGGTTACGGATGGCGCAAGGACGATGTCCATGCGTCCGAGAAGCGCGCAATACTCGTCAAAGGGAACATATCCGTGAAATATGCATTGATCAAGAACCCCCGAGTCAGCAAGTAGTTTCTTGACAGGAGCAGAAAACGGGCCGTTCCCGACGATATGCAGTTCGATATTTTTATATTTTTGAGCGACGAACGCATACGCTTTTGCCGCGTAAAGCGGGCCCTTTTTTTCACGTTCCAACCCGACAAACATGACTTTGATCACAAAAGGGTCTTTCCGCGCGACGGAGGCCGATATTTTTTCCACGTCCACTCCGATGGGCACGACCCGTATTTTGTTTTCCGGACACCCGATCGCTCCGAGCGCCGTAGCCATGTACGGGCCTTCAACGGTGAATACCTCGCCCCTTTGAAATAGCAGCTTATAGCGCCTTTGCCACTGAGGCAATCGGGCCAGTTTATTGACGTCAAGACCGTAAAAAGTCGTTACCAGCGGAAGGCCGGTTTTTTTAATCAGCCCGAAATTCCTCCACGACTCCCAGGAAAAGTGCCCATGCAATATGTCGGCCTTTTCCCGTTTGATCACCTTCAGATAATGGCCGGAAAAATACTGGGCCCTGGCGCGCGCCAGGACCATGCTCGCCCGAGCGAAAAGATGATTTTTCTTGAACGTGGGGAAAGTCGCTTCAAAGGGAAACAGGTCCTCGTTCTCCAATGTCTGACATAACACAATATGGCGGCATGCGGTGTTGAAACGTAACTGGTGATACATCCAATTTTGCGTAATCGGCAGAAAAGGATTTATAAAATGAGCGACGGCAAGCGGGGACATCGGACATTTACCTTGAAAAAGAATCGTGAATTCCGGGACCCTTAAATATACATGTCATATACTTTGGTAATCTCAGAAAAATGCTTTTCATATGAGAACCTTAACGAAAGGTCTTTCCGGGCCCGCCAACCTACACTTTTCCTCATTTCCGGATTATTTAAAAGCTCCAGAACTTTGTCCGCAGCGTTTTGAACGTTTCCTTTTTGAATAAGAAAACCGGAAACGCCATCGTCAAAACATTCTCCCACGCCGCCGCAGTCAAAAGCGACGACCGGCAGACGCATTGCCATTGCTTCTAAAATAACACCGCCCAATCCCTCCTGCCAGTTGGGAAGATGGACAAAAACGGCGGCGCGTGATAAATATGCCGGGACTTCCTCATGCCCCACCTGGTCCAGAATCGTTATGCATTGCGCGAGGGCATATTCCCGGATAAGGTCTTGGACATACTCATAATATTTTTCATGTCCGCCGAATTTATTACCAAGGATTGCAAAATGATAAAAATGCGGCTTTTCCAATTCAATACGGTGCGCCATGTGAACGAAATTCTCATGCCCTTTAACTTTCAAAAATTTTGCGATGGTCATTACAATTGGAATATTTTCAGGCAATGATTGAATTTTTTGGAAGGTTGTATCGGGATTGAAAAGTGTTAAAAGCGGTCCTGGATTATAAATTACCATGGCCTTGGAATCGGTCAAGCCGGAATGTTCTTTAACCGCCTGCGAAATGCAAATAGTTTTATGTATAAACAAGACCGCCGATGCTTTAAAGAGGGTACGCGCCAGAGAGTTCTCGATGCAATGCCGTAAGTGTGCAATACACGCTGTACGCGCTAAAAAACCACATGCATAAAAGGGCATATCAATGATATCTGAAAAATGAACGAGGTTGATTTTGTTTTTTGCGAAGTACCGGGTAATGCGCAAAAAAGCAAAAGGGAATCGAAATAGAAAATTAAGAAGACCTTTAGGCCGATGTATTGATTGCAGCCGTTGAAATGGAATTATATCGGGCTGGACTCCAATGCGCCGAAGATGCTTGACAAATTCTCCGTCGGAAGGTAAAAGCGCAAAAACCTGATATTCCGGATTGTTGAAAAAATACTCAATCAGCTTGAACGTGCTGATCGGCATCCCGGTATCGAAGGAGTCGACGGAACAGAAAAAGCAGATTTTTTTTTTCACGGTCAGGGAATAATGAGCAGTTTTTGTGTTTTTGTCGGTTTCTGCGGCTGCCCGACAAAGTAATACATGCCGGGAACGAGTTGCTTCGGAGGGACCCAGCGCAGCGTTGCTTCATAGGGATTGTTGTCGGTCGGATACGCGTTATCGACGTCACGGGAAAGCTTTTTAACGAGCGTACCGCTTAAAGTGTACACATAAATCTTTATGTCGGGGGCGCAATGTTTGAAAATGATTTCACGATGATTGGGGTTTGTTTGGGAAAAGGGGTTTGGGTAGGCAAGGATGTTTTTGTTATTGGTTACTGCAACGGATGTATGCCCAAGGCTCATCCGCGAGAGTCCGGCGTTCGTGGAAACCCACAGGTATCCGCCCGTTTTATCAATGTTCAAGTTGTTGATGCTGTTCGATACGAGGCCGTTACCCATGTTGAAGATGACTACCGAACTGTCGGATACCGTATAACGCATGATCCCGTCGGACGAAGTGCCCAGCCACAAAAGGTCGTCGCTTTCCGCCGCAACGCAATTGATGGTCGCCGGGACCTTTGAGGTGGGAATGGAGTCCAGGACTTCAGTTGTACTATTATATTTGTAAAGACCTAATTGCGTGGCGATCCACGTGACGCCGTTTGACGTAGCGCACATGTTGGAAACCGAAAGAAAATCTTTTCTAAAAAGCAGGACCGCATCGATACCGTCTTGTAAAGGATTGCCTTTATGTGATACAATAAGCAAGCTTCCGTCCGCGCCGCCTGCAAGAATTTTCCCCTTGGAATCAACGCACAGAGAAATGATATCCGGAATAAAATATTGATCTCCAAGAGGATAAAACCTCTTATAGTTCGTTACGGAAGGATCGGTGCATATCAAACAGCCTCTGACGTTACCGGCGGATTGATGGTCCCAATTACCAAACCACATGTTTCCCGAAGAATCCTGACAAATCGCGTCATTTTTTCCCCAGAAGTTCGGGTCAGTCGTTTCCGCGGTAGTAAGCTGTCGGACCGCGGTATCCAAATAAACTCCCGGCATATAGTATTCGGACCATTGTTTGGTTTGTGCGTTGAATTTTTTAACATTACCTCCTGATGCGCTGAACCACATATTGCCGCTTCGGTCTTCGCATATACCCTGGAAATCACCGCCGCTTCCAATAAACCCGAAATTTTGCACCGTATATTGATTATACAGAGTCCATGTTTTTCCATCAAATGAAATGACCCCGTCAAACCAGTATTCGGCGTTGGTCTGAAGATTCTGCGTGGTATTCGGCTCTAACCAGACAATCCCATTTTTCGCCGCATGAACGCGGTTGACCACGTTAAAGGTAAGACCGGGTATTTTAAATTGGCGCGGCCCCGCGTTGTTCCAGTAATACAGGTAATTTTCCGCCGTTCCGATCCATACATTGTTAAAGTCGTCCTTGGCCAATTTTATTACCCTGCTGGGGACCGTAAAAACAACGCTGTCCTTGACTTTTACGGAAAAAGTGTCGGGGGCGATACTGTCGGCATGGTAGTAGTTTTGGCCCGCTAAAACCGCGGTATCGCTTCGAGGTAAGAGTACGCCGATAGAATCAAAAAACCATGTTACGTTATACCCGGTCGGCGTTGAATGCCACAGGGAAGGGTCGGCGTAATTATTACTTGTAAACTTAGCGCCTGCGATATCGGCCGCCGCGAACCCGTCTTTGCAGCCAAGATAGAGAGAGTCATCATGCACGGCAATGCTGAGAACGGTTGGGGAACTGAAGGTATCGATGGCGGAAGCGTTACTGAGCACTTGTTCTTTATTTGGGTCGAAAAGACTGAAACCTTTGGATGAACCTACCAACAGGTAATTGTTATAGAACAATAGAGTCTGGATTGCCCATCCCGCCCCAAAGTATGAATCATACACAAAATTTTGGCCGCCGGGCGTTTGCTTATAGAGATACCCCAAAGCGCTTCCTATCCAAAGATTTCCTTGTGAGTCCCTGCAAATCGCGGTCAAGTCCACGTCGGGGAAATTATTGATGTCGTTAAAAAGGGTATATGTGTTGCTTCCTAAATCAATGACAAATAAACCGCCTGAACACGCCGCCCATGTTTTTAACCCTGAACTGACGATATCATTCACCGTAATGGTTGATTGATAATTTGCAAATTGCGAGAGCGAAAAAGAATCGCGCGCAAAGAGTACGACAACAATAATTAAAAAAGCTGGTGCTAGCCCGGCATGCCGGATCGTATTCATGTTCCCTGTCCTGATAAAACAAACCTGTTACATGTTTATATTGAAATATACTTTAACTAACCCACAAAGTGGATAAGGTTCTGTACCCTGCCTGCCGAAGCGATAGCGCAGGCAGGCGCATATAATTCAGCTACAGTATTTAATACGAAAAAGTTACGTGTATATTGAGAGGAGTTTAAAATATTCCTTGAGAAATAACCATACTTGGAAAACAATACTTCCGGCCGTAATTAAATATATTAAAGGACTGACCAGGAGAATAAAATGGATAGACGATTTTTTCAACTCGTTTTTTCACTCGGTTTTGCATCCGTTTTTTTTTATTGCGCAAAGGAAACCCTTAACAACCCCCAGAAAAACAATGAACCCGGGACAGCTCCGGCAATCGTGTGGCAAAACAGGGAAGGTACAATTTGCGAGCCGGGAAGTTGCGATAGACCGGCAATAATAAAAAATCCCCACAAAGACATTTTAGAAATGGTCCGCATGGAAAACATTGATTATGGCGATGGCGCCCGAAGGTCATTTATGCGGAATTATTATTTCAATACGACCGCCTGGTATCATCAACCCGTTGTTTTCGGAGACGGACTGGATTTTGGCGCTCCGGCCATATGTTTCGACAAAAACACGGGTAACCTGGAACTGGTTGTCAAGAGGGGCGACCAATTACGGCATTATTGGCGTGATGAAACCACGGGTGTTTGGAGCGGAGGCGCGGTTTTCGGCTATAATGTCAAGTCTGATCCGGCGATGATTTGTAATATACAAAACAATAATTTTGAAGTGGTAGTCAGGGAAGGGGTCCGCTTACGGCATTATTGGCATGATAATGCTTCGGGCAACTGGTATACCGACCCTGAGGTTTTTGCCAATGATTTATCGGGAAGCCCCGCCATGATGCAGACATCCGATGGAAATTTGCATGTGGTGATCAGGTCGAGAGAGCGTCAGGTTCACCACTTTGAACGGGTCTGGAGCGATGGCCGATTTTCATGGCAATATCGCGGTTTGTTTGGCTATAGTATTAAGGATGATCCTGCCATGGCGATAAATTGTGATAATAATCGGTTACAGGTTATTGTAAAAGAGGGTATTGGAACAACCGGTCTAAAGCATTATGAATATTCCGGTACGTGGAACCAGATTGCGGCCATTGTTTCTAACATGGAACTGCATTGCCCGGCAATAACAACTTTGAATAATCATAATTTTTATGTTGTCTGTCTAGACGATCCTAAAGACCCTTGTATGGTGAGCCTTTTCGATTACCAACAAAATTAAATTCCCTGACGAACGAATGATCTAGCACGATTACACGTTCGACATTGTCCTTGAACGGTTCCTGAAGCAAGTTCCTTCCGCAGGCGATTGAACATGGCTCCATTCCAGATATCAATCAACCGTTCCAGGTTAATATTTCCAATTGCATTTTTATTGTCCCAAACGCAACAGGGCATAACCTCGCCTTCGGCCGTAACAACTATTTGTCGCCAAGGGAAGGAACAAAAGGCGCCTTTTCTTATTAATCTGATTTTTATATAAGCAAGGGCTAAATGCATCATGGATCGTGTTGGAAAACAGGCGCTCTTTTGAAGCGAATAAAGACCTCTCGCTAAATTCTTGGGGAACCTGCTCAAACCGTATTGAGAAAACATTCCGGGTAAGGTCAATAATACTTTTTTTTCTTTGGCGTGTTTCGCGGCCCGTCGAAAAAGTGTTTGAATGGCGAGATCCGCGGTCTCAATTTTTTGATCAAAAAGATTAAAGGACGATGACAAACCAATTAATTGCTGGTCAATTTTTTGGTCATTATATCGAGAAGGAATGCTGATATCGGAGCAGTTTAATTCACGTATGCCGAACGATTCCGCACAATCTATCATGGGGATGATTTGTGATAGATTCATTTTCAGGAGAACCATATTTAAAGCGATATGCGGAAACCGGCAATGAAATTTTATTTTAAACTCCTGGATTTTTTTTATGTTTTCCAGAACCAATGACAAACAATCCCTCTGGCGAATGAGCGCGTAAAGTTTTTGATCGGCCGCGTCTATTGAAATGTTTATCCGGTCGAGTCCATTGCCAACAAATGCGGCCGCAAGATTATCTGTCAACAACGTTAAATTCGTAGCCAGAGTAATGCTCGGGACACCCTTCTTTTTGGCATATTGGATGATTTGCGGAAGTTCTTTGTTTAAGAGAGGCTCTGTGGTCCATGAGAGAAAAAGAATATTCACCCTGGCAAGAATGTCTTCTGTAATTCTTTTAAATGTTTCAAAGGACATCACGCGTACGTCCATGTCACGGTACGGTTGATGGCACATGATGCATCTCAAATTACAGGAGTTTGTAATATCAATGTGTAGTTCAATATCTCGAATCAAAGGCCCGGAGCAGAGCGCCCGCCAGGCCTTTTTCATTTTTCCTAACTGCCTATTTATCAACAGATTGCTTATCTCCCAAAACTAATAGGTTCATCGGATTTGGTGGTATCCATAGAATCATTTGATTCTATGGAAGTTATGGCTTTGATTGAAGGTTTTGATTCTGGAATATTCTCTGAAGAACTTTGTGCGGGCAAAATCTCAGGCCTGGACGTATCTGAAGTTTTATCAACATCATTTCCGGCGTTTTCGATTTTCTCTTCTTCAGCCTTTAACATACGTCTTTTTACCATTACTTTACGTCCATGTTGCAGGTTTTCCTTGTCTATGGAATTTGAAACATCCATTTCAAAAACGGGATCCGCTGGTTTGACAACAATCGGATTAACGGGAGTTGGAGGAGGTGCAGGTTGTTCAACGGCCGCTGCAACGGATGGTGGAGGCGGGGTTTTAGTTTCTTTTATTTCAATAGATGGTTTTTCCTCTCGAACAGGTAAAGGACGTTGCTGGGCATAATCTTGACGCGGCCGATCATTTCTCTTAAACTGTTCATTTCTGTCCCTTGGCTTGTTAAAATCATTCCTTTTGTGCTGAGGAGTTGCTATAGTGTCCTTGATTCTCCGGCGTTCTTTTTCCTGGTCTCGCTCGGCATTTTTAAGCCGTAAATTAATGTCCCTGAGCGACCGTTCCACGGGGTCGACATTCTGAATCGGGGCGACGGCCACCGGGAATGGTTTTGTCCTTTGATCAAGAGGGGGTCTTCTGTTGTTAAATCGGTTTTCATGCTCTCGCGATTTCCTTGAGTCTCGAATTTCAGAAGTCAATACGGGTTTTTCTTTGGGTTCAAATTTGGTCTTTTTCTTGGAATCTAACACAAGTATTATCAAGATGATCTGTAAAATTATTGTTAGGACCGAAGTTGTAATTACTATTGGTGCTAAAGCCATCATATGAGTAACGCTCCATAAGGTTTGAATTTGTGATTTTGTAAACTATTTGATGTTTCTGTTCGGGTTGTTTAGTCAATAATGGAAAATAATCGACCTGCCTAAATCATAAGATTGCTGTTCTCCTTTCTAAAGAAGAAGCATGTGCGTGCATCCCTTTAAAGCCGCTATTTCAAAGAACACCTAAATGACCTCTGTTAAATTTTCCTATCTATTGGCCGATTTCTATGGAGAAGGGGTTGCGGGCGCTTTTGCTTCGACGGCTTCGATTTCGGGAAGATCGTCACACTTCTTGACAATTGATATAATGTCGTCAATCCGGCGGCCAACGAGGTATATTTTGCTCCACATAAAAATAAGAATAAGCACGAAAGAAAAGAAATTAACAATCCACAAGGTGCGAACAATGTCCATATGAACTTGATAAAGGGCGGCAAAGAAGAAGAAAAAAAGCTCTGTATGATACCAGTATTTCAAATATATGTTTATGCGGCGATTTTGTCAAGAAATGAAATACAAATGTCCTTTTTACGGCGTTTACACCGGCCCAAAGAGACTGCTGATCGACCTTCCGGTATGCGAGCACATGATGGCCTGCGCAAACAATTCCGCCACCGAGATGACCACCATTTTGGGAATCTTCTTTTCCGGCGGTATATAGACGGTGTCGGTGACGACCAGCTTTGACAAAGGGGACATATTGATGCGCTCGATGGCGTCCGCCGAAAACACTCCGTGGACGCAGCATGCCTGGATTTCGGTGACACCCAGGGATTCCAGCGCCTTGACAACCTCCAAAATGGAACCGCCGGTGGCGATTTCGTCGTCGAAGATAAGCGCTCGTTTGCCTTTGACTTCGCCGATGACATGGTGGATGGTTGGCTTTTCGGAATCGTTGTCACGCCGTTTATCAAGAATTGCCAGGGGCAGGCCCAGGCTTATCGCATAATGCCCCGCCCGCTTGGCGCTGCCCGCATCGGGAGCAATGACAACGCAATTGTCAATTCCCGATTCCTGATAATATTTGCAGAGAAGACGGCCGGCGAGAAGATGGTCGACGGGGATCCTGAAAAAACCGGCGATCTGGGCCGTATGCAGGTTCATGGTCATGACGCGGTCGGCCCCCGCGGTTTCCAGAAGGTCGGCGATGAGACGCGCGGTGATCGAGATCCGCGGCTCGTCTTTCTTATCGGAGCGGACATACGGATAGTACGGCAGTACGGCGGTGACGCTGTCGGCCTTTGCATGTCTGATGGCGTCGGTCATGATCAGCAGTTCCATGATATATTCATTTACAGGAGGAGAAGACGACTGCACGATGTAGACGTCCTTGCCGCGCACGCTTTCCAAAATACGAACCTTGATATTGTCATTGCTGAATTTAATGATTTCACACTGGCCGAGTTTTACGCCCACGTGTTTGCAAATATTTTGGGCAAGGTCCCGGTTGCAGTTGCCCGCGAAAATTTTAAGGTTCCCTTTCATAGCGCTTTCCATTGGTTATTGTTGAAAGAATCTTTTTCTCTGGTAAAAATCAGGGAAATCCTTTAATCAGGTGAATCTGCGGTCGTTTTACGTCCGTCCCATTCCAGCGCAAGGTCCATGATTGACTGGGAAATGAGCCGCGGTTGAGAAATAATTTTAGGTTCAAAATAAAAGTCCCCTTCTTCAAGGTCAAGCATCGTGAAAACCGCTTCTTTCCCGGTATAATTACGAAAGAAAGCATCCATGACATGTCCGTCCTTGAATATCAGGTAGCCTTTTCGTCGGCCGCAGTATATATGTAAAATACCTTCCCGTCTCCCGATTTCCAAAAACTGAATTGCATCGATAAGCGGGGTTTGTTTCAAATTCCCGGAAAAAGCAAAACTTGTTTTAAAATGTTCATTATCCTGGGACTTGTTTTTTTTTAGAACATTATTTAAAAACAGCAGGCCTGCGCCGAACATAAGGCCCGAAAAAAAACCGGCACAGATTATCAAAAGAGTGTTATTCATTCTCGTTCGTATCTTCAACGTCGGTAATATCAATCAAATTTTTAGTCCGTGTCACTTGGTGTATCCCTTTTATCTTCTGTATCCGCCTGAAAATCTGTTTTAACTGGTTTTTGTTCTGGATTTCAATTTTAAATATGCCGTTTGCATTTTGTTGCGCGGACTTTAATATCGCTTCAACGACATTTGCTCCGGAAGCAGTGAAGGCTTCCGCTATTTCATGGAGCAGGCCTGGTCGGTCCTCACCCGTAATTTGTAACGGAATAACGTACTTGTTCAAGTCGCGATCGTCCCAGCTTACCTGGATTTTACGCTCTTCATTGTCCTGAAAAAGGCCTACGTTTGGACAATCAAGACGGTGTATCGAAATGCCCCTTCCCCTGGTGACGAACCCGATGATCTCATCACCGGGGACCGGGTTACAGCACCGGGCGAAACGCACCATGAGATTGTCGGTGCCTCCCACTAAAACGCCTTTGCTTTTCCCGGAAAATGTCCGTATAAGGCGTGAAACCATTTGTGACGGGACCGAACGCTTTATGTTTTTAGGCTGAAAATAACGCATGACGCGGCTTATCGGCAGGTCTCCGGAACCAACCAGTTCGTAGAGCCGGTCCAGATTTGTAACACCAAGGAACTGCAAGAGTGGCGCTACGTGGTCGATAAACGGGGCGGACAGACGGAGTTTTTTATAGCTCGTGCTTACGATTTTTCTTCCCAGCTCAATACTTTCCTGGCGGCCGGTCGTTTTAAGCCATCTGCGGATCGCGGACCTCGCCTTGGGGGTCTTGACTTCGCGCAGCCAGTCAGCGGAAGGTTTTTTGGAAGCCGATTGCAGGATCTCAACGGTTTCACCGCTTTTAAGGGAGCGGTTGATCGGTTCGATTTTGCCGTCTACTTTTGCCCCGATGCAATGCAGGCCCAATGCCGTGTGCACGGCAAAGGCGAAATCAAGCACCGTTGCGCCTTTGGCCAGGGAAATAAGATCTCCTTTTGGAGTAAACACGAAAATTTCAGCGTGAAAAAGGTCTATCTTGAAAAATTCGTAAAACTCCGTGGAATCGGTAAGGTCCTTTTGCCATTCAATAAGGTTTTTCAACCAGTTTAAGGCGCTGTCGTCGGTTGATGCTTTTTCAAAGTCGCCGTTTTCTTTATAGAGCCAATGCGCCGCTATCCCCTCCTCGGCAATCTGGTTCATTTCCCAAGTACGGATTTGTATTTCAAGGATCGTGCCCTTTTCACCGAACACCGTCGTGTGGAGCGATTGATACCCGTTCGACTTGGGCGTGCTGATATAATCCTTAAACCTGTCCTGGATGGGTCGCCACAGGGAATGGATGACACCCAGGGCATGGTAGCAGGCCTTGACGCTTGTGGTAATGACCCGGATCGCCAGCAGGTCATAGACGCCTTCGAAAGGTTTGCTGCGCTGGACCATTTTCCGGTAAATGCTGTAGAAATGTTTCGGTCGGCCGATGACGGTGGCTTCGATATTTTCTTCCTGCAAACGTTTCCTTAAAGGCTCCGCGAAACTTTCGATGAGCACTTCACGCTCGTCCCTGCTTGCGACCACTTTGGAAACAATGTCTTTATATTCCTGCGCATAAAGAAATTTGAAGGCAAGGTCTTCCAGCTCCCACTTGATTTTGGCCATGCCGAGCCGGTGTGCCAGCGGCGCGTAAATATCGAGGGTCTCGGCGGCAATCGCGGCGATTTTATCGGGTTCGAGGTATTTAAGCGTGCGCAGGTTGTGAAGACGGTCGGCAAACTTGATGATGATTACCCGGATGTCTTCGGCCATGGACAGGAGCATTTTCCGGTATGTTTCGGCCTGACGTTCCTGACGGGATTTCATTTGGAACTGCTGGATTTTCGTGACCCCGTCGACGAGAAGCGCTATTTCTTCGCCGAATTCATTCTTTATAGTCTCTTTTGTTATGGTTGTATCTTCCAATACATCATGCAGGAGCCCGGCGGCAATGGTGACAGAGTCAAGCTTTTGTTCGGCCAGGATCAATGCCACCGACGCGGGATGGGCCAGAAAAGGCTCTCCAGATTTTCTGGTCTGGTCTTTGTGCGCCATCCAGGAAAACCGATACGCGCGTTCGATGATGTCCGTCCTGACCTTTGGATTGACTTCCTGCACCTGTTTGATGAAACGGGCCACGGACTCGTCGATGGTTGACAATATAGCAATTGTCGACATAAACGTTATCCCAAAGAGTTTTTAACCCGCCTGCCCGATCTAACCTGCCTACCTGCCTGCCGAAGCGTCAGCGCAGGCAGGAAGGCAGATAAGTCTCTGTACGCAGGAATTATATACGCTGGAAGCGTATATAATTCAGCTACGGAGACTAACCCGCAAGCTTTTCTTTTTCCTTGCGGAAAAGCGCCAGCTTGGATTCCACTTCGCCAAGCAAGAAACGCAGTTCCGATGTTTTTTCAATTGCATCTTGTATCCGTTGTTCTTCGGACGAAAGATTGTTTATCTGCGCTTTTATGTCCTCCATGAGCAAACTGAGGCTGCTTATTCTGTGTTCGGCCTCTTTGATGATTTGCTTTTCCTTGCTCAGTTCACGCATCCGGTTTTCCACCGCTTCCATGATTTTGCCCATGTCTTCCGTTTTGCTTTTTACGGTCTCGATGTCTTTTGCCCTCGATGCGATGTTTTCGATGTGCGATTCGGCCTTTGCAATAAGTTCCACCAGGCCGTCAATCTTCTTCTGGGCCGTGTTGATCATCTCTCTTCCTTTATCAACGGTCTCTATCCTGATTTCCATGTCGCTTACCACTGTATCTATATTCTGAATACGCGTATCGATGGCCTCTATTTTGCTTGTCCTCCTGCTTATTTGTTCCATGTCGGCGTTGAGGTTTTCCAAGGCCTTATCGACGTTTTTAAGTTGCGCCTCGGCCCTGTTGATTTCGGCGCGGTGCTTTTCAACCACCTTTATCTGGCCAAGCATGTTAGCGAGCACTTGTTCAAAATGCTGTCTGTTTTGTTCCGTCTCGTTGTTAAAACCGGCGATTTCCTTGCGCGTTTCATCAAGTCCTCCCCGGGTCTTCAGGAGAAGGTCTTCCAGTTCCTTTTTCATTTCCATGATCCTGTTTTCTTCAGTCAAAAGCGCCGTTTTTTCCTGCGCCAGCCGCTCCATCATGCTTTTGGCTTCCTGCGACTGTACTGAAATGGCGGACAATTGACCGCTAAGGTCATTAACGATCTTCTGGTCTTTGGAAAGGCCCTGGATCTTCATATTGATGTCGCCGAGCAGGTAATTAAGCTGGTCGAGGCGTTTTTCCGTTTTATCAATCATTGCCTTGCGTTGCAGCTGCGCGTTGATCCGGTCGTCGACTTCAGCGACCATGGTCCTGAGGTTTTCGATCTTGTGTTCCACTTCGGTGATGATGCGCGCCTTTTCTTCGGTCTGATTGATGCGTTCGCCCGTTTTTTCGGAAATTGCTATTAATTGGTCGATCTTTTGCGCCATGGCAGTAACATCCTTTTCCTTGGAGTTCAGCTCTCCCATTTTTTGTTCCAGGCTTACAGCATCGGCCGCGAAGGCGTCCATGCTCTTTTTTACCGCGTCGATTTCCGTGCGGTATTTGCGTACTTGGTCTTCTTTCTGGCAAGTGTCCTCTACGAGTGCGTGAAGGTCCTGTAACTTAGATTCGGACGCTTCAATGTCTTTGACTTTCTTGAGCGTACCGTCGATCCGGGCGTCCATTTCGCCCAAATGGGATTCAATAGCGGTGATACGCTGACTGATTGTGTCGATGGTGTTCCATTCCCGGCCAACCTCCTCGATCTTCAATTTTATCTTGTCTGACGCCTTCTCGTAATTGAGCACTTCGGAGTGCGTTTTCTCAAGCATTTGGCTATGTTTGGTGAGCGTGTTTAAAATGGCCTCGGTGTTCCGGGCCATGGTATGCACCTCATGTGCGCGCTCTTTAACTTCGTCGATCCGGGAGCTGTACTTCTGGAACTGCGTGAGCTTGTCGTCAAGCAGGGTGTCGATCCCGCGGATTTCCTCGATTTTTTGCGTGGCCTGGGACATGGATTTTTCAAAGTGCCTGATTTCATTTATGGCCGTACGGCTTTCCTCGAGCATGGCATTAATGTGGCCGATGTTTTTCTCCGTTTTTTCGAGTTTGGACAGGCCTTCCTGTAAATGTTTAATTTCGGAGTCGAGCCGCCAGGTCAAGGCATTGAGCCTGCCCGCCTCTTCATTGGCTTTTTCAACCACCACCCGCTGGTTTTCAAGCGCTTTTACCTTTGTCTTGACATACTCCGAAAGGCTGTTGAGGTTGTCGATCTTTTCCTTTGCCAATCGGACGTTGGCCACCACCGGCTCAATGGTGCCGATCTGTGCATTGAGCGTGTCGGCGGTGGATTTGATTTTTGAAAAGGAAGCTGTCATCGCGTCCATCTCGGACGAAAAGGCCGCGATCCGTTTTTCGATGGCGGCCGTTGCTTCGGCGCTTTTCTGCTGCTTTTCTTCAATCTGGGCCATGTTTGTGAGCGTTTCCTGGAGAAGCCCGCCCCCGGAGGTTTTTTCGCTGTTGAGTTTGCCGAGCACAAGGTCGATTTTATTGTTTAATGCGTCAAGGAAACTTTCTTTGTCCTCCATCCGTTTGAACGTTTTTTCCATTGATGCGATGTTCTTTTCCAGCGTGTGCATCGTATCGGCGCACGACTCTATTTTCGCGCCGTTAGTAACGCCCTGGTCGATAGTGGTTTTGAGCGTCAGGTATTCCTTGTTGATGTCCGCGATGCCCTGCTGCATTCCTTCAAGGGACTGACGTTCCGTCAAGATCTGTGAGCGCTCATTAGCGGCCGCGGCCAGAAGAGAATGCAGGTCGGCCTTTTCCGCCTGCGCGTTCTGAAGGACCTCGCCGATCTCGCCTAAGCTTTTTTCTATGGCCGCTGCCAGGGTCTGCGGGTCTTTTATGTCCGTTTTTTTGGATAATGAGAACTTCATAATAAAAGCTCCTGTCTGGAGAAAGTCTCTTCCCGAAAAATTTTCCATCGACCGTCACTTTTTGCAAAAGATAATTTTTTCGGCTTTTGTATTTGGAACACGTCCGACACGTATTGCTGGACAAAAAGAATGACTGCCGTTGATTCTGAAAACTCGGAAACGCAGATTTTTTCCATGGAAATGGAAATCATGCTATAGGCTTTAAATGTTTTTAATTTTTTTTCTCGCCATGCGTCCCAACGCATACCCTCTCCCTGGAAACGGTCGGCGTCATAAAATTGCGAATACGCATCGATGTCCCGCGACTCCCATGCTTTTTTCCAGAGGGATAAAATGTTTGTAAATTCGGTTTGACGGCTGTCATACTCACTCAAAATACGTTCCCGCAGAACATACAGTTGCCCATAATCAGGCACTTGTTCGGGTGTGGCCATCAAGGGCATGTCAACGATTACAACCGGCGTCCCAATACCTAGTTGCAGATACCCCGCCAGCGTGACCAGATTGTCGTTATTGAGCACGATGCATCCGTGGGTCGCTTCACGCGTGGTATCTTCGCGGGTGCCGTGTATCCAAATTCCCTGGCCTGTTCTTCCGGCCTTTTTGTCATCCTCGTTGGGATAATTCAGCACGTAGGCCAGCGGTCCGTATATGGCGTTGAGTTCCTCGGTTTCTTTTCGGCCAATGATGAAATATGTCCCTTCAGGCGTCCGCTTGTCGCCCTCCGTGATCTTTTGACCGTTGTTTCGTCCTACGAGGATCGAAAAACCTTTTTCAATTTTCCAGGTGTTCGAAGAATCGATTTTTGAAAGCAGGTAAAGTGTCCGGGTGGCTTTATTTGCCAAAAGGCAATAGGTCATTTCCCTGAAAATCATGGTGTTTTTTATTGAAGTCTTGAAAGTGTCTGTCACCGGAATGTTAGAAGATGGTGCTGGCCCGGGAGCGGATACTGATGCAACCGAAGATTGGACAACTGGTTTTTCCGTTGGCGAGGCTTCCCGGCCCTTGGACTCCTTTGCTGAAACGACAGGTTTCAGCGAACCATTTTTTTCCTTTGCCTGAAGCTGCATTTTTTGAAGGAAGCGGCCGGCGTTGATAACGGAGGGAATGGCAAAATACAGGACCGCAAAAGCGGCACAGGAAGCGAAAACGACAAGCGCCGTTTTAGGCTTGACTTTAGGCAGATGTCTTTCCGGACCATAAGCCTTCGCAATTTCCCTGTTGCGCTTCCAGGTGGAATACCCGAATTCAAGGTTTTTTATCCAAAGCACAAAAAAATATTTAAAATTTTTTTCCCACATCCAAAACGGTTCCTTCTCAGGAGCTTTTTGGGCCGTTCGCAGCCTCTAAAATATCGACAATATGTTCCACGGTCGTCTGGCCCGGCAATGAATCGAAAACGATTCCATGCGTAGTCGACGATTGCCGGCAATACCGGGCAATTTCGTTTTTTTCAAACAGACCTATGACCGGTTTTTGGAGCAGGCTCGCAAGTTCAAAAAAAACGGTTTTTCCCGTGACGACAAAATCACTCCGGGAAATAAGCGCCGCGCTGCGTGATGGCGTCATATTGGCAAAAACCGGAACTCCATGAGCGTAAAGAAACCGGTAGGTTTCGTCATCTGGTTCCCCGTAATTATAAACATAATACGTAAAAGCCCCCACAGCTTTAAGTTTGTTAATAAGTGTCCCCGTCCACGTTTCGCCGAACGCGGCAAAAAAGAAGCCGGCATCGATCCCGACCAACCGGGACATCGGCAGTATTTGGAATTCGTGCAGCATGTGGGTAATTTCTTCCATGGTCTCTTTGGCCACGCTCCAGCGCACCATTGTTTTATCGGATGCCCCGAAAATCCGAGCGATCATGAAATTGTGGTCGGAAAGATATTTCCTGGCGATGGAAGGGTTGACATGCACATTAAGAAAGGGAAAATCTCCGGAGCCCTTGTAACCCGCGCGAATGGGAGAAGCGGTTTTGCCGACAAGAGAGAGCAATGAAATATCTGGGGAATGCTCTAAAAGCACGCAGAGATCGAATTTTTCCTTATTGAAGCGTTTTCCTAAAACATGAAAATCGCGGGAAAAAAGATACCGCTGGGACATATCATATTCCGTGATTTCCGCTTCGGGATGGATCTGTTGAAAAAGCACGCCAACGTCATGGGTGCAGAAAACGGAAAACGCGGCGTTTTTAAAAAGTGTCGTTAATCCTAAATACGTTTTGATTTGGTGGAACGCATCAACGGGCCCTTCGGGCAAAACAACGAGTATCTTATTAATGCCGGTGCAATTCCAGGGAAATTCCAGAACCGGCGTCTTATATAAAGCGCGGACCAACCACTTTATCAATGAAAAGCGCCGTGCAAAAGGGAGCATTTTCAAAAAAAAGTACGCCGTTTTGCCAAAAACCTTTGATTTTGCCATACGTTAATTATATAATTTCTGAATAACACAGCAAAAAAACACGTCAACCATTGCCATGGCGAATGGTTTTGTGTACCTAAAATTGTGCAAATCAATTCCATATTATAAAATATAAGTCGTTAAAATAAAAGGACAAAATCACTATAATGGCGATTACAAGGAAGATCGACGTCGACCCGGTATGAATAAAAAGCTGAAATTATTGCTAACTATTCTAGAAACGCTTCTCTATATCGGGTGCATGGCGGTCGTTGCGTCGGGAAGTATTGACGAATGGCTTACGTACGTCCCCTTTCTTGCGTATGCGCTTGCAGGCGCCGCCGTAGTCCTGTGCTGCGCCGTCGTACTTACCTCGATACGCCCCGAGCCGCTTTTTAAGCGCAACAGGACCGTGCTGGCGGTTTCCTTCCTTGTTGTTGCGGCCGTCCACTTGACCACAAAACCGCTTCCCGTGTTCGGCATGGCGTTTGTCTATCCCAACTCCGTCTTTTACGTATTGTATTATGCAAGCGTCCTTATTTTTGCCGCGTGCGGGAGCGGGCCCCATTTTTTTGCCCTACTAGCGCTGTGCATGGGCGGAGAAGCCGCCAATTGCGCCTTCCATGGCTATTACAGCGGTCTGTTTGACGTAAAAGCCCCGCAGTGGCCGGGTTTTGCAGTTGCCCGCGGCTCCATAATGCTTCCTCCCCTTTTCTACATGTTCTGCGCCGGTATTGTACCTTATTTTGTAGGCGTCTTGAAAAGCCAGGAAAACAGGCGGCCGCAAAAGCCGCAGAAAATGTCGTTAAGCCGGCAGATGAACATGACGGACGCCTCTGTGCAGGAAGAACCGGCGCCGTCAACCACGCCCATGGGGCCCGGCAAAACGAGCGTGCTCATCATGCGTCAAGAGGGCGACGACGCCTCCGTTGAAAAATCCGGGATTGACAACCTTCTGTCAAGTATCGTTTATTTCATGAGCAGAAATTTCAAGGCCTATTCGGCGCTGGGATTTATTTACGAGCCCGACACAAACACATTTGTCCTTAATGCCCATCATTCAAAAAGCCTGTCAATAATCAAGAACATCCATATACCCGAAGGCAAGGGCGTCGTGGGCGCCATGGCGCTCGATAAGCAACCGTTCATCAGCGGAGACCTTTCTTTTTACAATGCCGAAATACTGTACTACGGCAGCAATGAAATGGTCAATTCGGTCATTGCGGTGCCCATCATTTCCCACACAAAAGAGCTCCTGGGCGCGCTCGTCATCGACAGCCAGGATAAACAAGCGTTCAGGGAAGAACATAAGGACATCATGCGGCGTTTTTCTTTGCTGGCGGCGGCGCTTATTACCAATGTGCGGATGAGAATGTACCAGGAGCGCGCCGCAAAACATTTTCAGATTTTTTATGAGGCCTCGCAACAATTCATTACCGCCCTGCACCTCAATCAGGTGTTTGATGTGCTGGTTTCCATGGTCGAACTGCTTACTCCCTTCACGCGGATCATCGCCATTTCCTATAATGAACAGGACAAAAGCGGCAGCGTC
>Ga0182027_10000886_pt1 | contig 50742 bp, 36 predicted proteins | sample 712E1DmetaG_FD_121300 | JGI IMG/M metagenome (GOLD analysis project Ga0182027, IMG submission 121300) | Permafrost microbial communities from Stordalen Mire, Sweden - 712E1D metaG (Illumina Assembly) | ecosystem: Environmental > Terrestrial > Soil > Wetlands > Permafrost | place: Sweden...
AACCATAAATCCTCTCAGGTTCGGATCATAATTAGGCTCTAAGGCATTGAAGGGCTGAGGTAAACTCTGGTCAAAGGTAAGGACTCTACCATTAACTAGGGTAGGTCTAACGAGAATATTTTGACCCGTACCACTATCTTGTTTATAAAAAACAATATATTCACCACCAGTTCTTGTCTGATTATTATATATATTGTATGGATCTATATTATCATAAATCTTGAACAAATACAATTCATTAGCTGGAGAATCGATAGTCGAGTCACAGGCGATTGTATCATTAATTAAATTACGACTAGCATAGGCAGGTAGGGGAGCCCCCGGAGTACCAGGATCAGATCCTGTATCATAGAGAAAACAGAATACACCCATATCTTCTGGTCTGCTTGAAGGCAGATAAGTTGTGTATGCTCCACCATCAGAATCAGTAATAAGAGTATAATCCTCTAATTGGCCAATATCACCGGAGATAAAAAGATTAACTTCTTGATTCGATACAGGTTGGTTCTCCCTATTAAAGACAGAGACATTAAGATCTGCAGATTCAAGTGTTGTTATTTTATTTGTTGAAAACCGTACAACTATAGAAGAAGGGATTAATTCTTTTCTGGAGAGATACAAAAATCCATTACTTAGACTATTATGAAGTGGATGTATGTCCAATCTACTATCCGTCCAATAGTCGGTGCTATTTTCGGGTTCATATTCTATTCTAACAGATGTCTTAAGAGCAAACATAAAATATTTATAAACAGCGGGGATTGCTCCATTTACACCATCACCAAAGTAAATAAAACCCGCAGCAGAATCCAATACATAATGCTTGTCATCCGGACCAGATGTAGACAGAGAACGAACCCTAATCCAATCACCATCGAAAAGCTGAGATCCGGGATCATAAAGGAAGAATTTAAAGTTATTTATATCGAGATAACTTTCTGTTGTGTAGTCTATAATCGGAAATTGACCAATAGGTATTATCTGCCCCGTTTCACCGTTGCTCTGGATACCTCTGATAAAGTATTTGATATCATTCACGGTGGGGTAGACAATAGACAAACCACGATCTACTACGTAGTTATTGTTGAATTCCACAACTGCAGGATAGTCCCATGTAAAATTTACATACCCAAGATCTAAATAGTTTCTTCCTAGAATTACAGTGACTTCACCAGTTATATAATCTACCATGTAGTCACCAGTATTTTCTATACCAGTACCATAGGGATATATTCCATAATCTATATCCCCGTATTTGCCCGCCAAGTATTTCTGGTTTACAAAAATATCTTTTCTAGAGAAATAGATGCTGTAGTCTCTTAGGGGAATCTTGGGAAGTATAAAGGAAACAGTCCCAGGACCAAGATTATTGGGAATAATAAAGTTTCGAATAAAGTTATTTGAATTATATCTAACGATAAATTCTTGAAGATCTTGATTTATATTTTGCGGGTCTGACGTATCTAACTCTACTCCATTTAGTGTTTTGCCAGTAAAAACCCCAACCTTTTCAAAGGTTTGAGATATAGTAATGTCGTCATCGGAATCTAACTCAAGTCTAACCGCCTGTATGGGTATACCAATTTTGGGTTTAAACTTAAGGTTGACTTTTGATCTGCCGTCAGATGTATGATCTTCTCCCAGGGAAAGGATAATGGATTCATCGCCATAAAGATAGAACGGCACGTTTAAGGAATAGTATATCCCATGATACAATTCTGGTAACCACTTTATTTTACTATTAGATTGTATGTTCTTTATTCTGTTAAAGAGAATATCTTTCCCATATCCATAACCCGATTGAAAGAAGTTGTCAGAAACATTTGCAGTCGTGGAGTCCCAAAGTGTTGGAATAACTAGGTTATTATTCTGTCGATTTATATCAACGAAAAGACTGCTATCCCAAGCAAAGGGATTTTTGGGTATGAACAATCTATCTCTGGAAGGATTTGTATAGTACCCATACACAGAAACTATAAGGTCAAAATTTTTACTTAATATACCCATTTATTGACCCCACATCAAAGGTGTGACATTCAGAAGTTCAGATGTGTATTCTATCATATCAGATTTAGGTTTCCCAGAAATATATCTATCATTAAGGGTATCATAGGTGTCCATCTCTATCTGTTCAAATAGAAAGTTCTCCACAGATTTGTCATTAAAATTGTTAATAACAATGGGACTTTTAAAGACATCAAACGGGAAAGACGAATATTTATAACTGACAGTACCAGTACCAGACGGGACAGTGGCTGTCATAATAAGTCCAGATGCATAATCTATAAAATAATTGCCACTTTGCGCCACCAAATTTTCTTCTAAGACCTCGTAAGAAAACACATTCTTTTCAGAAAATCTTATGCTACTTTGTATTATACTCTTGTTCGCTAAACGGAATCTCTTCATATGGGGTATCTGTTCATTACTAACTGTCTGAAGACTGGATTGCTTTAGCAGTAGTTTACAGAAATCTGTTGAATTATCATCAGTTAGGTCAACTGCAGTAAAGTATGTAGAAGCGTTTATGGCATCAGTTACATCTTCTATAAAGGTATTCGAGCCATCCCTTAGGTTGATTATGCTATCTAACCTGTAGTTGTTGACCGAATAATAATCCCTATATAAAGAAATAGTAGAACTATCTATTATAACTACAGGATTATATGCAACAATATGGTAATCCCCTGAACTATATCTGGACAAATTGCCGTGGGATATCTGTAACACCGTATCGGTATTATTGATAATTTTATATATTGAAGTACCAATTTTCAACCCAAATCCGATAAGAGAATTCGGGACCCAGTTCTTAGATGAATCAGTAAGGGTTGTAGAAGAGATAACCGTAGGAGAAATCAATGAACCCACATATAATGGCTTAAGGTCTATCCGCAAAGCTTTCCTCTTCTGTAAACCCAATTCTCTTGTTATGCCATTAATAAGACCGTTGTATGTGGAGTTAGCCCTATTCGCATTTACATCAAGAAGTCTGAGCTTATACGCGTGGAGACTCTCTTCCAAGATACGTTCTGTGTCAAGAAGGAGTCCATGCTCATCAAGTGGTGTAGGAATATTTATTGGTTGCTGTATTAAATCAGTCATCTAAAGATACCTTATCGTATTTTTCACTGAAATATAAAGACCCTTCATCATAATCTACAAGCATGTTATTCTTGTGAAAATCTATAACATGTAGATTATTCGCACTATCCAATATCTTTATCTTTTGGTCATAATCAAATATAATTCTTCTGGCGGTTTCAGACCCCAAATATTTATTTAACTTATATTTGGCAATCGCTGACTTTCTTAATGTACGGACGACACGACCATCAATATCATATGTACCATCACTGTAAAGGGTATCCACATAAAGAACATAATCTCCAACTTGATCCAATACTAGATTAATCAGGTTACTTCTAAAATTTGAAGTAGCGTTCTCATTTGTAAACCAAGTTGAACCCATCTCTGACCCATCTAGACCTATGAAAACTTCAGAAGAATCAGGCTTTAATAATCTGATCCGATACCTCTTAACCTTCTTGCTAAAAACCATCTGTGTAACGGCAAACGTTATTGATTGCCCATCAGTTCTTGGAGATAGTTCTTCTGCCTCTATGTCGAGAATAGTTATTGGATCTTGCGGCAAACCATTTAATTCTTTTAATACTTTTGGATATTCTTCTTTCTTATCATATAAATAGAGACAGTCATCTGTAATCGCGTATATCTTAGAATCAAATATACCAAGGACAAAATCATTAAAGAGGAGATGAGATGTGTTATCCACATCATATAAGTCAAATTCTCTCAATATATCATTTCCAGGTCTTAATGCACTTTCGATAATATCGGTTGATCTATTTGCATAAACCTGCAATATGGAATATCCACTATCATTATCTAATCTATAGATAGGTCTTTTAACTTCTTCAGTGTCAACATACCTGTCTACATCCTGCATCTTAGATAAGGCAGACTTGAAATAATCTATCCTAAATGAACCGATAAAGTTATCCGGAATATTGTAGAAACTTATATAATCAATTCTACTCCATAGGTTCGAAGAATAAGAAGTGCCATTAGAAACAAATGCAAGCACCTCTGTTTGTGGCTCATTAAACAAAGAAACTCCATAGACTTGGCATGTCAATATATCAAATTCTGAATTCCCTAATGTCTTAGTAAAAGTATTACAACCTATCAACTCAATTACAAAATTACCATTTCTTTTCATATCATGGTTGACATTTATGTTGTTAAACGTAATTGGTGTAATTGGGAGAATCTCTGTTAAACCAAATGGGCTATATAGGTCGGAGATAGAGTCTGGTGATTTATTGTAGTAGAAATTATATAGATCGTTATTGTATTCCGCAAATATTGGATATCTATGTATACCCCTCTGGCCATAAACCCTCGGGGGTTTGTATAGTGTGTCTCCATTATCTAGCAGTATAGTCTCAAAGGAAAAGGAAGCAGGAAGATTAACCTTATAAATAGTACCTAACCTAGATAGGTCGGCTGTCTGAACAAAATAGTCAGAGATCTGTTTAATAAGTAAGCTTTCAAATCTATTAGACTTTTCGCCTATGGGGTTAATTAACTGTTGGAAATTACTGAATTTGTCAAACCTAGACTTAGACCAATCCGGCGTATAGTTTGCTAACTCCTGAGTTTCCGAATAATAAAAATAGTCAGGATAATTAGAGTTCGGGATATATCCTGCCTCTATCTGAAAAGTAAAATTATCTGCAAATGTTTCAGTAGAATTATGAACAGAAACAAAGCAAGTATAGGATAACCCATATTCTAAATCAGACAAGGATCTAGAGAAGTTAATTGTCTTATGATCTAAACCATATGAACTCGTGACATTAGTAGATACATCATTTATCTTGAAGACAATAGTCGACAAGACAAGATCTGTAGTAGAACTCGTAATAGTAAAAGACAGTGATGCACTAAGTGATACATTCAATGCGCTGCGAATAGGGGTAAGTGAACTTAATGTTATGGCCATTAATTTTTATCCACAATCGAAATAGGATTATCTATTGTAGGTTCGACTATAACTCTGTCATATTCATTCGCGGTATAGTCTGATAATAGAGTTCTTTTAAGTCTGGAATCAGAAATGTCAGATCTCTTATATAGGATTATTCTATCTATTGGTTTGATTGGAGTTCCAATACTCTGTATCTTGTCTGAAGAATTAAGAATTGTCTTTATTAATTGGTCTACAATCAATGACTGACCAATATCTAAACTATTAATTTGATTAGTCAAATTCCTGATAACATCAGTTTTTATTTGTTCTTTTTCTTTTGATTCTAATCTCTTTGTATAAGTTATAGATATAAAGAGTTGAACGCCGATATTAACTGGAGTTATGGCTAAATGATCCAACCCATCCGATTCATATGAATCCAACACTGACTGTGCCAGGTCAAGCAGTTGACCAGAAACAGTAGGGGTGATAGATTTAATGATCCAATCTGCAGTACCTATCCCTCGTCTGTACAATATACGCTTAACATCCGATATGCCAGGTATCAGCCTTAACTTTGCTTCCAATGCAGTAAAATTAGCAGCTTCTTGAATCTGCTGCTGTTTACTTATAAAAAACCTATAGTTATCATCGGTCATTTCGTCCGAACCATAAGTTATACTTGTCTCATTCGCACACATCAAACTATCATTTAGATAGTCGGAATAATTGGTGAAGTCGTGATATATGAGCGTGTTCTCGCCAGCATTAGCGTTCTCTCCATAGGAGTCACTTTGCGCGGCAAAATATACCTTATTCTGATTCCGAGGGAGTATAGTTGTTTCAGTAGTGAGATAGATTATCCTGTTACTTGTATCTGAAGTGGTGTTCATTATCTTTGTACCAGCAGGAATGACAATGTCTCTACCATTATTTATCACACCGAAATTAGTTTCAAGTGTATGAAAATAGAAAATCTTATCTTCAGATTGAGTTGTAACCCGGGTTGCTTTTGGTCTTTCAACCCCGAATATCTCCCCAATATAATCCAAGAAAGCACCTGGTGCATTGCGCAAAAAGGGGATATTTATATTGTTTTCAAATGTGTTTACTTGAGCCAAAAACTTATCATTAACAATATCAAAGATTAACTTAGCTTTGGAAGCAGCAGAAAAGTTAGTGATATTAGTGTTTTGTACGATCTTATCAATATCACTGTCGAGATAACTCTTATCGATAAAGGATATAGCCATAATTTTACCTTACAAAAAACGGACCCTTCCCGTTTAGATCGTATACGAAGTTCATAATTATTTTACTATCTAAAACCTGATTCGTCAATAGTGTCGAGAACTTAACTTTGATCAGAACAGAACTTTCAGATACGGGTATAACCTCGACCATGAAATCACTCGGACCCAAAAACTCATCAAATACCAAGGACTTAGTGATCGCTGCTGCAATTCTTTTTCCAGTGCTAGAGTTGTTAATCTCTCCCTCAAAATCTTCTAGGTTAGCCCCCATATCTTGGACTAATGTCCAATCTGATTTAGAAGACATTATACGAGCAGTAACTTCTTGTTGGAAACTAAGTCCAGGATTGTTTTCCGTATCCTCTAGGGTTCCATTCTTTATCATGAAGTCACCAATCTTAGACCATTTTACGTCTACATTACCGATAGGATTGCTTAACATATTTAACTCCCACAAGCAGACAAAAGAGTACCCATAGTCGCCACTGACTTCATAAGGAATTGGACTGCTTTAACTCCAGGTATATTGAGAATACATACTGGCATAGGACTTACAACAGTAGATGGAAATCCACTTAATAACAATGGGTTCAATGTTGTGATACCAGATAACCTAATCTGATTCGGCATGGCCACTATACTTAATGGACCCTTGATAATATTATTGCCATCATCTTTATAACTAAAAAATCCATTATCTCTATTCCCGGCAAGTCTGGCATAACCAGAAGTGACCTCGACCAATGACCCATTCGCATCATCGCCAACCTTTAGAATCCTTTTATCTTCTACGTTATAATTCTTACTTTGTGAAACTTCAGTTGCCACAGATCTAGATTGTTCAACTGGATCTCCATTATCCGCACGGACGATATCAACTAGATGTTTTTCTGGATCATAATCGACGATCTGGATTAAGGTACCTGAATATTTAGATCTAGGATTTGTTTGTTTTTCTGTCAAAATAAACCTCCTGGAGGAGCGAAGATCAGGGTAGGACCATTAATCTCTGGTTTCAGTGTCTGAGAAGATATATTGGGATTATCCCATATCGGGCCGAGTAGTTCAATCATCCCATATTGATTAATATAACCGTATGATCCGATTACGCTCCCAAGTATCTGTTGAAGTTTAGGATGCCAATTTGGTCTAAAATAAACTTTCAATTCTTTCTTGCCTGTCATTATCCACCTATATTTAGTCTATTGCCGAGTATTTTATTTACAACTATCCCAGTGGCAGAAGCAATCCTGTTCCCCGCATTACCCAATGATTGCTTAAGTTTTTCCCAATCTGTATTATCTACTGCACCATATAGTCCTAAGGTCCAATTTTCTCCATTTCGCTTAACAGGAAGCACAGATATTGGTTGTCTATATTTACTCCATTTAAACCAAGTATCCACTATATCGTCTGCAAATAAAGATACGAGGATAAGAGGTCCCTTACTCATCAGGGTTTTTGCTAAGGGAAATGCCAATTTACTAGCACTAGAAGCTGCCACCTCACTAACTGGAACTGCTAATTTTTCAGCAGCTAATGTTAATTTAGCCATTCTCGATACTTCTGCACCTTCAAGAAACGCATTGTACCTAGCTGCTTCCATAGCATTTCCATAACTTGCATAACCTGATTTAGCTGCCGCTTTAACCGCATCACTTCCTGATTTAGCTACATCCGCAACTGCAGTGGCAACTCTATTGGCGGCACTGACTCTAAGTGGATTTTTAATTAAATCAATAGCACCTTCAGTAACTTGCTTTCCAGCTCCATAACCGGGAACTGCATCTGGAGTAAAACGGTTCTCTATAGCCAATTCCATATTTTTAGTAAATAATGCAGTAGCATAAGCCCATAAGGCTTTTATCTGTGCCATACCTGAAAGATTATTATTGAAAACCAATAAGTTAGGAGTAATCTCAGTAATAAATCCAGTATCGTATGAGAAGGTTTGTACCACCTGTTCCACTTCTACAGCACCAAAAATTTGGTTATAAGTGTCAAAGATAAAGACTATATCATGCGGCTTAATACCTGGTCTACCCAGTATTACTATCTCACCTTGATAAATCTTCTTCATCGACTTAACTAATAAAGAAAGAGCATATCTATCTCTTAACTTTATCTCACCCCAATCAATTGCATTATGGAATACAAACGTACCCGTCTTGACATGTCTTGGTTCGATATCGTCATCAGCTTTCATTAGAGTAGATTCTTCATAATTTTCAAAACCAACTGATCCATCAAAGTTCGCATCAGAAGAATCCTTAGGAGCTATAACTTTTACAGCATTATTGGCCTCTCCATTACACCTCATGTTATTGGAAATAATATCATGTTCTGAAGTTATAATATGATAATTTCTAAAAGGCTTCATATACTTCAGTAGATAGTCTAACGACTTTTCTAACTTTGGCTCATTACTCATTACTTCTTCATATTGTCTATAGGGTTTGATAATAGTTTTTCGAAGAGCCTGCTCACTTAATAGTGCTGGGTTTGATCCTAGAGTATTCTTAACTCGATCATAATACACCCGATTACTTAAGACAGACCCAAGGAGTGTGGTATTAGTATTGTTCATGTTCTCGGATAAATTAGGTCCTCGATAGAGATATAGTTGCTCTGGATATCCGGCGAATAAAGTCATTCGAGTATCATATGGAACAGCGGAGACTATTGTGTCGGGATGCCGGAGAGATAGTTCTTGTAGTGTATCCCAGGCAGTTTGTTTGTAAACAGTAAACGGAAAGTTGAATATTGAATGGTATATAGCCTTTGAGATTTTCCAGATTCCAACACCTACACCAATAACAAGACCAGCCGGAGGAAAGAAACTAGAAATCGCAAAACCAAGACTAACTGCAGTCATTGCTCCCCTGAATGCATCCCATCCACCAGAATACCCTATTGACGGAAAGAAAAGATTTTCAGCAAGACCTATACCATTCAAACCGTTAAACCATGTTGATGGACCACAATCGGCAAAAGTAGAATGTCTTCCCTTGTCTCCAAAACTCTCTACTTCATTGCAGTCATTCTTTAACAATCGAGCAGCTAAATCATTTGATTCAGAGTTGACAGAATAACTCCATTTGCCTTCCATTGTCGAACCTTTCTCATCAGCTATAAGTTCAACAGCAAGACTCTGACTTGTGATCTCTAGTACATCTGACCCACTTACTTCTGTCACCTTACCATTGAATTCCACGGTAAGATTATCGGGATCAGAATCATAGCCCAGACGTAACTGCACTCTAGTTCCCTGACTAAGCATCAATTGTTTTATCTTTTCATCTTTTTTGGGCATCAAGTTTTTATTAGAAACATAACCGCTACCCGTGACAGTGTGCGCATCATTAACTGTCCAGTTATCGTCTTTTTGTATGGTTGGAAAATCTGTATTAACAAGATCATTTTCTAAATTCGTCACATGGAGAATTAGTAGATCAGGAGCAACATCCTTATTCTTTATTAATCTTATCTCTTTAACCTTATTCACATTATAAAAATCAGCAAAGTTCCTCCAGACATTCTCACCAGAATTCTTATTATCATATACAGATTCATCTAGGAAGTATAACTTAAAAGTGGGCATAGCCCTTCGCATGGTGTAAGATGTACTCTCTATATTCTTTATTGCTGCGGCCAAGGTAATCGTTTGTCCTTGAACCGAGAAATCATGGATAACTGAAGATTCTTTCTGATCTATCTTGTTACCATTACCCACAGCAAGAAGAGGAGGAGCTAGTTGGACAACCTTTTCGCTACCAGCTAATTTATTTGATGTTTTAGGAGAAGCCATTGCGTCAACCGTCATCTTATATACTTTACCAAATTCTTCAATAACTGGAGCATATGCTGCCTGTCTTATATAATTAGAATATTGATCAGAATAATTCTGCCAATAAAAATCTGGATTCTTGCCACAAAGAGACCTAGGATCTTCTTTGTCTTTATTTGGTAACTTCATATCTGGATAGCACGGAGAGGCAGTAGTTGTATTGATGGTCGCCAATCTTTTAAGATACCACTGATAGGATGGTAATGGATCAGAATTAAGTATATTGGTCAAGTTATTAGATATGGAAATAAGTTTCTTTTCTCTAGCATCCTTAAGGGTCAGCCATTCAGACCGTAGTTCTTTTGGAATCAGATTTATATCATCATTGGTCAAGAACTTCATTACATCTGTATTTCCACCCACTTCCCAAACCATATAGTTATTTAGATAATCTCGTAGCGGTTTTGCCACATCCTTGTACATCTTCTGATATGTACTAAAATGACCAGGAGTCATATTTTGAGGATAAGAAAGGGTAAACGATCTAAGGGAAACTCTAAAGTTGAAATCTTTTGCCACCTGTGCTAATGCATTTTTAGCTTCCTGTAAAATGTCTACACTCAACCCCTCATTAGCTAATCTAGCCTTGGCTTCATCAACTTCAATATTTTCGGATAAAGAGATGTCAACAGTATTACAAAAGGGAAGATTCGGCACGGTGTTACTGTTTAGTTCATTTACAATACATCCAACAAAGTCATTATTATCCTGATCAAATTCAATTGTTTTCTTATCTGCCCCTATATAAGTAAAGCTAGCATTTTTATATAAATCATATTTAGCCAAACGAAGTAATGGATTTCTGACATAGATAGGATCTCGTCTACTTATCTGCCGAAACTTAATAGAGTTCCTATTAACAGTTTCGAGGATATGGCTCAGTTCTGATAAGTTAGTAGAAGAACAGGGTTTAAAACCGTCATCTATATCTACATCCGCATTAGCGAATAGGGAGATATTAATATCCATATTGGCCGCACCAAGAAACTGAGCGGTAGGAAGTGTATGTCCAAGGACTGGGATACTGGGCACATAAGTAGTAAGATTAAGTTCTAGTTGGACAGGGATCAATTCACCCTCATGTCTAGTGCCTTCCCCACTGATATAATATGACTGATAACGATAATATATATCGTCTCCCATTAACTTTGTAACATGTTTATCATCAAGTTTGGTCCATCCAGTTGTGTTCTTACCTAGAACTTTACTAAATTGATAATCCTTATAGATAATCTCTAATTCTTTTCCAAAACCATTAATCGCATTTATATATTTGTCATTAACAAAAGTACTATTCTGATAGAATTCCTTATATGCAGGGCTTTCTTCTGGCGAATCAACTGGTCCATCCTTACCTACATATTTGAAGTTGGGGGAATATGGCCAATAGTTAAAAAACTTCATTGTTATCAGACAGTTAACGGTGTCTGGACTCTGGGTATTATATGTAACTCTAATCCCCTGGATACATGCAGCTATATTCTTAACCTCTTCTGAATCCATTTCTCCAGCTAATTCTTTCCTAATCTTCTCGTTGTCAATCGAGCAAAATGGACACTTACGAGTTTGAATTATCAAGGGAGCCAACTGCTTATTAATAATATTCTTGGCTTCTTGAGCTTCATTCATCGCAAAGTTATAGCCAGTAGCAAAAACAAGATTAAGCATTATAATTATATCTTTCTGTCCAGACTTAACCTTAATAGGACTAGTAGACCTCAATGCTGGTATAGCAAAGTTATTCTCTCGTTTGATAACTTGGATACTCTGCGGCGGGATATCAAATACAATATCATTAATTCTAAAATAACCCTGTGGCTTAATCTCTTGAACAGTACTCATCAATGACCCCTATTTACCTTTCGATCAATATAATCTTGCGTCATATGCTGTCTAAAATCTTTTATATTCATGTTAACATTTGGAGTATTAAAATACGAGCTTAAAGATGATGGATCTGGAACATCGCTAACCCTACCCTTAATCTGAACTCTTTGCTTGCCCGGTATAGAATATTTCGTCCTAGGGAACCTAACTTGTTCCCTTACCCGACTAGAAGACTCATGTTCTTTGGTCGCAAGTGAAACTGGTACTTCTTTGGGCGAAGTTAAAAGAGTTGCAGCCAATCCGATCCCAGCAGCAGGTAGTAGACCATATTTACCAACATTCTTCAAGGCTCTACCAAATAGATTCTTTCCTTGAGTCGCCATAGCAGTTGCGTGTGGAGCGAGGATGGACTCACCCTTGGCGAGAGCTAGTTTAAGTTGTTCTTGACTAAGCCCATGCCCTACCCGTTGTGCGTCAAAGAAATGAGACATAGTCTCATCACTCGTTAACTCATTGTAAACATTAGCAAATCCATGCACATCTTCCTTTTTTACTTTACTAGATGAAACAATCCTATTAAGCAGATCTTCTGAAAATTGACCACGTGCAGCACGTATCTCATTCCCCAATCCTGATTCCCCCTCTTTAAAGGTAATCATATCCAAGAATCCTCTTGTCCCAGCTATCCTCGATTCAGTACTCATATTACTATTTGGATTGATCGTTTCAAGTAGTTTGGGGAGAGTGTCTCCCAATAGGGCGTGTTCGGGCAAGACTTTCGATTTAAGCGCATTTTCCGCTATAAGTAGGCCCAAGGTATCAGTTCGATAAAACTTCCTCCATTCGTCAAATGTGGGTGATTTAGACAGTCCTGTACGTAAGCCCATATGAACTGGTTCTAACGCAGTGGACAATAAACCTATCATTCCCTTTTCCGTTTTGCCCATAGCATAAGACATTTCATTAACCTTTAATGCCCCGCCTTCATAGTACATCTTGAAAGCATCCTGAGTTCCTTTGGTCTTGGGATTGTAATATGTGAAGATACTACTTAATGTATCCCTGTATGCCCTTCCAGCTTCTGCCGCAAAACCTTCTCCTCCGGCCATGGCTGCAGTTAAAGCTTTATCTTGATTTACCATACCAATAACAGTTAAAGGATCTCTATCAAAGTCCAACCCCAATGAGGTGAGATAAGGTTTATGGCTTTGAAGACTCGTAACATATGCAGTACCGGGATTGTGACCCCTAGTTTTAGCGCCGAATTTCTCTGCACTTGTCAATAAACCGGGCACGACTCTGACCACACCCTCAGCCGGTTCTCTTGTAACGGCTATAGGAATACCAATAGTTTCAGCTAGTTCAACTGCTTTCCTTCCCTTCATTCTCCTTATCATTTTCTCTGCTGTCTCTGATCCAGAACCATATTTTTCATTTATCGCCTTAATTCTACCTTGATCAAGCATAGACTCCGATATTTGAGAGGCATATCCCTTAGCTATATCCGGATTATGCATAGCGGCAACAAAGACTTCTTGGCCACCATATAGATCCCCTGCTCGCTTTCTTAAGGCTTCTTTTCCCCACTCGGCCATCCCAGGTAGTTCTGATTGAGCTTGGGCGAATACCGAACCCGATACCCGACCCTTAAATGACGATTTTACAAAAGTCTTACTAATAGTCTTAATGTTTTCATCTAGTTCTGTCGCTGCGAATTGAAGGGCAGGAGTATTCTTGTTCCTATTTAATGCTAATTCTAAAATCCTTCTAGTCTGAACATCTAGGTCTCCAGCGACTGTTTCTCCACCAATTGATATCCCCCGTCCAATATGTGGTTCTAATTCTTCGGAACTAGAAATAACAAGCCTATCTATTAATTTGTGATGTTCAGTCTCTGCGGCGCTATCTCCCAGAGCTATAACTAAGTTATCTTTACCCCCAAGTTCACTTATTAAAGCTTTCCTTCTCTCTAGATTCTGATCGAATAATGCATCTAAAAGTTCTCCTTGTGTCGGAGAAATTAGGACCCCATTCCTATTGATCTTGGCATTTTGCAATCTAGACAGAGGTATAGCCTCTTTCGTTTTATCGGTCATAAGAGACAAATATTTCTGCATCTCTTCAGATTGAGAAGCTGGAGATGGACCAGAATAAGTCATACGGCTACGAATATCCGCAGCAACTTCTTCGGGATATGTTGCGGTGATTGCAGATAAAACTCTTTCAGATACAGAACCCATCTTATTGAATCCAGATTGTGAGCCATGTTGTTCTAAACTTAATAGTATTGGATTAACGGCTATCTCTTCTCCGGCTGGTGGAAGTATTTCATCACCAATAAGTGCTGTTATATTTCTGTGTATGTCTTCACCCTCTATCCCCTTAGATCTAGCCCAATTAAATAGACCTTCGATCTGTTTCTCTGTTCGTACTCCTTCAGGAACAGACCAACGCTTCCCATCCTTCTGTAAACCCAAGGCCCTAAGGACTTCTTCCGCTTCAGGAGTGTTCTTTCTTGCTAGTTTAGTCGACCAAATAGTAAGAGCATTAGAGAATTCTTTCTGGCCGATAACACCTTCAGATAGAAATTTAGCAGTGGGGTGTTCTCCAAGAAGCACATCTACATGCCCCCATTTCTTTTTATCTAAATCTTTTATCGAACTAGCTATTTTATGATTATTAAGATAGTAATCATAATTACGTAATAGATTAGCCACGCTGAACGGAGTAGTATGGGCAGTACCCTTGAAACCAGAAAAGAACTTTTGACCTTCTCCAGCATCCCATTCAGAAGTTAGACTAACCGCTAGTTCTTTTTCTCGCTTACCCGGCAATAGACGAATATCGCGGAGATAAGAATTGACATCTCTATTCACATTTTCATATTCTTCTTCTGCTGATTGGGCTGATCTACCGAGATTAAGACCCGTAACGTAATATTTCTTTCCACCCGCAGCAAGTCTACCGAGTTCCTCTGATAATTCACCACGATTCATCATATTAAATAAATCTTGTTTAGTAAAACCAATTTGAGTGGCAGCAATATCACTCGTCATCTGATTTAATACCGTATCAAACTCTTCACTTAGACCACTTCTCTTTACATGGTGAACATTAAGTTTATTTGAGGCGACAATGGACCCTTCTTGAATCAACATCTCTTCAGCTGCAAGATTGGCCCTATATCCTTCTAATTCCTTTTTCCTTTTATATAGTTTAGATATATGTTTTTTATGTATACCACCCATTCTTTCTAGTTCTAATCTTCTATCATCTACCCCTAAAAGTTTTTCTTCATAATATGTAGTATCTTTGCCCTGACTTTTAAGGTCCTTTATCTTGCGGACAAAGTTACTTTGACCAGGAGGGTTAATCCCAAAATATGAGTTAGTTACGGGATTGACTTTAGCATAGTTGAGTGAAGCGTCTACCCCTTCTAAGATTTTTTCTTGTGCAGTTATTTGAGATTCAACTGAACCTATCTCTTGGCGCAAGGCAGCTTGAAATTCTGCAAATTTGTCTGCATTAACTGAAGCAGCCTCAAATTCTCTTAACGACTTGGTTCCTAATGCTGAACTGATTGTGGGTTTTTTACCACCTCTAATAAACTCAGTTGGACGTATACCTTTCTTGGACGTGAAATTAAACCCACCACCAATAAATTGTTCAACTAGAGAACCTGGCAAGAATGCTTGTCCTTCCTCTGTCATCTCTCCAGTTCCAGGAGTTAATCCCTTATCCTTGATAGCTTGCAAGAGACGAGATTGTACAACATCTTTACGTACATCCCCCATAGGAGAGATATGAATTGTACTTTTCTTGAGGGCAGCAATATTTTCATTACGCCCAAAACCGCTCTCTTGTAGGGTTGCTATTTCTTTGTCACTTACTCCAGGAGTTCCCTCAAATATTAACTTCTGTTTCATTGTCTGATAAATATCTTTAGGGTTAGAAGTAGAGTTAAACTCACGAGGATTCTGGCCATATGGCATCAAAGATTTACTTAAGGTCTTTTCGTATTCCCCTAAAGTAGCTATATCGCTTTTAACAATCTCACCAGAATCAGATAGAACCCAACTTGACGCATAAGTTCTTGGTGAGGGTTTAGCAATCAACACATCTCCACTTTGATTTACGGGAAGTACCGAGAATGTAGTTGTTTTAATACCTGATCTTGGAATCATATTAAATTCAGACAATCTACCATCAGCCGTATATACAGACCTAATATCTATATGCGTTCCATATCCATAATCCCCGGATATCTTGTCTATAAGTGATTGGGCCTTTGTTCGAAGATCGGGACTGAGTTCTCCCATCATCGACGAGAACTTACCCTTATCCGCCAGATTAGCATCAACAACTTTATAGGTTGGTTCTAACGAATCCACAAATTGTGCAACAGAAACGGGCTTGAAATCTACCTTATTCTTAATGAACTGAGAGGTAGGTGTTTTATATACATTAGTAAATTTACTAATATAATTAGAGGGTTGAATGAAATTGGCCAAGGGTTTGCCCATCTCACGATGGGTTTTATAAAGACCATAACCAGTACCCGCAGCAAGTGCAAGCTTACCCGCGAAAGAGAATATATCAGTTGAATCATTCTTGGTTTCTAAGGACGAGATCATCTAATGTGTCCACCCTGTCTTAAGTGTTGGTCGATTTCTTTTGACCTATCCTGATCTAGGTCTATATCTACAGAAGCACTATATCTAGAACCAATTGAAATGTCTACATTTTGAACGCCCATAGAGGCTACATGATCGTATGTACTTTGTAGATCATTTCTCTCTGGTATTTTAACATATTTGACAGCTTCTTCCAAGTATGGTTTTCGACCCAATGCTCTAACCCTATTCTCCCATAGGTTATAGTCATGATAGTCTAATCCCTCATTAATCAAATACTTAAGTTGTACATCCTTCATGTCCACATCAGACCGCCAACCTATCCAATCATCTGGCGGTAAAGTATCTTGGGACATGAATTGATCAACATCAGACTGGCGCCTAGCTCGCATCTGGATTCTTCTATTGGTTAATTCTTTACGCATTGACTCAAGTTCTTCAGGAGATCCTTCAACCTCACCATTCTTCATCCGATTATACAATTGCTTATCCCACTGAGCCTGATAGAAATCTTGCATATTCTCTGGGACAAGACTTTGTATCTTCTCTTTCTGCGTATCTGGAGCATCCAGGAAAGCTTGGAAGAATGATCTTTCACTCTTGGGCATAGACATCATAATCTCATATGGATATGAGTAGGGGTCAGTTCCGGCAAGTGTATTGTGCTTCATTTTAATCGCCGCAGACATACCCCAAGAATCACCCCTCGATTTGGCTTCTCTCTCAAGATGTTCTGCCTTGGCATACTTCAACTTATCAAAATAGTCTTCTATCTCTCTCTTCTGTTGTATCTTCTCTGGAATCCCATTCCAGCCCAATCTATGTTCTAGTGTTTCTGCGGCTGGCTCTATGAAGTGCTCAATGGGTTTTTCCCATAACTTAAAGTCTCTGCCATAAATCTGCTCTTGGTATTGGGTCATTGCATCAGATGCAGGTAGAAATTTGTGAGCAGGAGACAAAGGGAGTAACTGTTCTAGTGGGTTAGCTTTAGCCAGATCAGTTAATGCCGCCGCATATGAAGCTATAATTCCTGCATTCTCTGGGTCTCTAAACTCTCTTAATCTTCTCTTTTCTTTTAGTTCTTGTTCTGTCTGAGTATAGATCTCTCGTTCTCTATCATTTAGGTTCCCGCTCTTATTCAGTTCTTGCATTTCGGCTTGAGACTGCCTAAACTCATGCGAGTACATAGCCACATCTGCAAGGATTTTATATTTATGAGCTAATGGGTAATTCTCTGGTTCCATACCTTTAAGTTCCGGATATCTAGCCTCATATCCCTTACCCGGCAAACGATATTCCCCTTCATCAACCTTCGTATAGGGGTCGCCCTGATGGTAGTTCAAGTAGTAATCTTCGCCTGGCATCCACGAAGGCATATTGTTCGGTAGTGGATTTACGTATTCTACATCTGCTGTCCTTCTAGGAATGATACGACGAATTGCTTCTGTTAACCCAAATCCACCGCCAAGATTAAGACCCCAGAAGTCTCTTTGAGTGCTAGTTATGTCTGATCCAGGTTCTAAGATGGGGGTATCGGAGTAAAGTTCTTTCCCACCAGTGACATTTTTTGCAACTGCTGAAGCAATGAACCCTCTCAAACCAGCAGCTTCATATCCCGTATACCACTGCTGTTGCAATTGCTGCCTATAGTCATATGGACTAATCGCACCACGTTGTGGTAACCCACCTAATTCATATGACGGAGCAAATTCTTTATTCTCAGGTAATCCACCCGGTTCTTGGAATTCAGGATTATAAACCCTAGGAGGCTTAAGCAATCTACCTAAGGTCATTTCATAAAGAGGACCAAAGATACCCATAGCTTCTCCAGAAGGTCCAGTAACCGGATATGGTCTATCTTTTCTTAGTCTATCTTCTACTTCATATGGGTTCAGAAACTCTCTAGCCCATCTCTTAAGTGGAAATTCGTCAGCATTATCTTCATAGATTGATTTCTCTTTATATCCAGACATCAATCGTGCGTACCAATTAGGTCTAAAATAAGAAATCTGGCTATTATGCATTAAGAATCCTGGTCCAACAAAACTATTAGAGCCAGGTACTTCAAAGTCATATACTATACCATTATATTCTTCTATTTTTATACTATTTATTTTTATTGCAAATCCACTTTCAAGTTCTGTATATCCACAAGTAGTTTTTGATAAATTTAAACTGTTTATGGGGACTTCTTTAATCGGAATGATCTTGTTTAACTTTTCTGATGCAGCAGAAGGTATTAAAATTTCTTGGGTAGAATACCCATCTTTTGTAATGGACTTTTTCCCAAGAAAAGAATATATTTTAATTTTTGTTAGTAAAAGTTGGAATTGTTTCATCATAGGAGTAGGATGCATTCCTATCCTTATTGAATTTCTCTTAATAGACCCATCACCAGCAATAAATCCGTCAACAAGACCATAAATAAAATAGTTGTTAGCAAACATTATCTCTTTACTAAATATCTTATCCCCATTAGTGGCAGTTCCTGGGATTAGTTTTCTTATGAGTTCTGTTAGGATTGATGAATTAATAGTAATTTCAATTCCATTTTCACTGGTACTTCTTATATCTGATTCCAATTTGAAAGTATTGTAGATATATTCTTTAATAAAATTTATGTAGTTGTTTTCGTTTTTATGAAAAGCAAACTTAATAGAATTATCGATTATGCATCCTTCAGCTGCATAAAAACCACAAAATTTGCCGAAATCATAGGTCAAATCTATAGTATCTATATTCGGGAAGTCAAGTTTTTTCCTTCTGGGTTGTCCACCCTTTTTGCTTAATTTAGTCAGATCAAGAGACCTATACCTTATCTGCATCTCGGTTAAATTATTCTCTTTCATTATCGATAATAATTTCACTCTACGATCTATAGATCTGCACCTCAATCCTTTCCACAGGACTATTTCTTTGTCAATAGTTGTATTATATTTGCATTGTCTTTCTTTGGAATACCAACCATCAGACATTTTTTCCTGGTTTATTATCTCTCCTATATTAATAGATTGTAAATTTTCTAATGGTGAATAATAAGGAATGAATAGTCTAGTCGTTGATAGATTTTTTATTTTGTCGATTCTTTCCCAAAAAATAGAAACATTAGACCTAGAGGGACGAAAACAATGAGGGCATGTGACTACTAGAACATTATGATTGCCGGTTAATCCAACTTCTGCATCTCTATTAAAAGTTGTTGATACATAATATACTGGTTCATTTGTCTCTCTTGTGATCGTTTTTGCTATCGTATACTTCTTTCCGTCAATACCAATAATTTCATCCCCAGTTCTTATATCTTTAGCTTTTTTTCTATCCCCAATGAAAGTCAAAATACTAGATTCAGGAGTAAGGCACCCCTTATATGGTGTTATACCCGCTTCCCACCATCTACCCTTATAGACAGGAACTTCTTTCTTGCCGGAATATTCCGCTTCTAGTTCAGCCGGTGTGTCCTCCGTCCCAATACCAGCCGCGAGTAATGGTAAACCAAGTGCTCCACCGATGAGCATACCCCATCTTCCCCATCTCCCCATGCGATTATATTTACCACCGAACCACGGAAGTTTAGCAATAGTCTTCGGCATTTCAAGCATTTCTGCTTTCGCAACAGCCTTGTGCAGTTCACTTAATCTATCCTTGCCGAATAATTCTTTACCTAATGTGTAGGCTTCTGCGGCCATATAGCCTGTCAAAAATCCAGATCCAGCTAATCCAATAAATGGCGCAATACCTGTCGATCCGGGATATTGCTCTTCTATTCCTTTCCTTAGACTCGTAAGACCAGTCATTTGGGAGACATGAGCAGCAGTTATGTGTGCTGTCTTCGCTGTCCAAGCTAGAGCGCCAGTTAGCCCCGCATCACCAGGTGCAGTGCCAGAAGGAAAAACTGTTTTGACCGCCCAATTAGCCAAACTGTACGCAGCGGGTAATCCGATCATTAACGGTAGTGCTTGCTTGGCATGGCGAGCCATAAGCTGGATTATGTTTCCCTGCAATCCAACTTCGCCGCCAACACCAAATTTAGGCAATAACTTACCAACTGTTGACAGGACTCCCCTACCTGATCCTGTTGCCTTAAGGACATCTTCTGCTATTTTAAAAGGATCATCCATTAACCTAAGGTATTTAGAGAAGGTCTCATGGGCGAAAGCATGAGCCATTTTCCCATACAGCCCCGCTTCCGATTCTGCCCCAACAATCAAGAATGGATATTTCTCCGGAGATATAGTCCTAAGTCGATCCTTGCCAAGAAATGAACTTATATTTTCTGTTCTGATAAGTGATTCAGTGAACTGAGTAGCCCGAGTTGAAATTGCTGGATCATGTATACGACTAAACAATCTGGCATGTTCGAATAAGGGTATTGTCTCATTCGAATATCTCTTAACACCATAAACCTTACCACCCTCGTACCTAACTGTTTCAATTCCCTCCGTTATGAGGTCTCTACCCGTAATCTTGTTGAGATAATTTTTATAAAGTTCAGAACCCTGATCTGCAATATTGACACTGAAAGATCCTTCCCTAAGTACCGATCCAGACATCATTGTACTTAGACTTAATGTTCTTGGTATACCCCCTAGTGTGTATTCTAGCCGACGCACTGCATTGTAGGCTAAGTCTTTATACCTAGCTTGTGTTCTGCCAATACCAATAACTGATCCATGATAAGATAGATCTGATAGATTTATCTTCTTACCAAATATATTAACCGGTCGATTCCATAGAAAAGCTGATACACCTAGGGTAAGTCCTATACCGCCGACTAAAGACCAGTCAATATCCGTACTTGATTGATAATCAGGATACTTATACCCAGATCCGAAATCCGTATATGAAGAACGTCTATTACCATTCCATGTGTGGGGTAGACCCTCTATTGTGTTGTATTCGTCATCCTTACCAGAGAATCTATTAGTCTGGTATATTGCAAAGGCAACATCGTCAGCCATTCTTGCAATACCCTGCCATCCAGAACCAAAGCCAGTCCTACCCAATCTTTGTTTGCCAAACCAACCATGCTTGAGACCCTCTATGGTATTATAGTCATCATCCTTTCCGGATATCGCATTACTAAAACCAGTATAGAGAACCGCAGCAGCTGCAAGGGCGATACCACCCATGGCAACTTTAGGTCCAAATTTACGGAATAGACTTTCTTCTTGAACGGTCCCCCTTAATGCGGACTCCATTGTTTTGAATTCTGGAGCCATATGCCGACGTGCTCTTGAGAGGATCTTCTCATTAGACAATGTATATTTGGCCGTGGAGTTTGCAAAGAAGTCATTCTCTAGATACTCATTGAATTGGTCTAAAGTAGTAAGATCCTTACCCCCTTGATAGGTATATCCATGTTTAGATAATTCTTCTACACCAGTCTGTATTCTCTTACGTAAAGCTAGAACTTTTAATGTAGTTTGATGTTTCCCAATAGCAGATACGAGATCTTGTTCTTGTTTGCCCAATACTACTTGGGTTGGATTCTTTAACTTTTCGATTAATGCGGCGAGCCTAGGTGCAACCTGTTGAGCAAGCCAAGCATCACCAGTAGATGAATGTATCTCTTTTGTTGTAAGTAGGTATTTGGATATGAAGTCTAAATTAGAACCTGTGAAGATGTCGTATGTTTTAGGTATGTACCCACGATCTTGCATCAGGGCATAAGCATACTTCGTCATCTCCTGAGTATCGATTACGTGTCTGCCCTTCAGCGCCTTTATCTTGTTCTGCTCTAATACTCCTTTAAAATAATTATACTTTTCATGTCCACGACGAAGTTGCTCTTGGAATATCGCCTCAGGCAGATTACCACGTCTAAACTTTAACTTCTCTACATTCTGCCGACTTAGGGCACTAGGTGTAAGACCAACCCCTGCTCTATATCTTATATTCTTTATGTGTGCTTTTTCTCTAGCAATAATCCCCTTATATTCTGGAGACATAAGAGAGTATTCTGGAGATCTATCATTTATAAAACCAAATTCATTAAGAAATCTATTCTCGAATATTGCATTATGTATGGTGATTACTTGTTCGTTTAATAAACTTTGTTTGAATATTCTTTTAGCTTTTTCTTCTTCAGCTGTGACCCTAGTTAAAGAAACTAGGTTAGTCATCAATTGTTTTTTCTTGGCAACTTCTAGGGCAGTCTTATCTATATACCCCGCAACTGGTTTGGTGAAGTTTGCACCACTCGAAACAAGGTCAGCAATTATCTTCTTGGCCACAGGCCCAGCAGCAGCTAATTCAGCTTCTGTCCTAATCAAGTTTAACTCAAGCGCCCTACTTCCGCTAACAATACCTATTTGTACAATCTTGTCACCCCGATGTGGATGAAGTCCTCTGGTCTCAATATCAAGTGCAGTTATGCCCGTAAACAGATTAGCAGCCTGACTAGCACGCCGATGCATCTCACCAATACGCAGGGGCGATCCGAAAGGGGTTACTTCCTTTCTCTTCTCACTGGACCATCCCTCGGGAAGACCAGAGATTCTATTTAATAAGTCAATACCATTGATTGGAGAATTAGAGTTAAGTTTGTGTGTACTCAGATTGTGAATGGCAGAGATGTATTCTTCAGATAACTTATTGAGATTGCTAATATTGGCTTTCAGTTTATCTATGGCCCCAGCCGCTTCTTCTTCCTTGGCCTCCAAAGACGAAGTCATTGCCAACTGGCTTTCGTCTAGCTTACCTTCCTTTAACTCTTGTCTTATCTTCTCTCTGACCTTATTAAGTTTAGCTATGTCGAAGTTAAAAAGATCTTCACTCTTCTTTACTTCATATATATATTGTTTAGAAGGGTCTTCTCTGGAGACGAATTGCAGGAATCCGACTTCCTGATCCATCATATTGAGATAAAAGTTTAACTGAGAAACGTATTTTTGAGGTGGGCCATTTTGTAGATATTCAGCGAATTTAGATTCAGATACTGTCTTAATATCACCAACATAACCTTCTTTGGTTATTAAGTCGATGTGGCCAGTAATCTGATTCTTCTCATCCAATACGAAATGCTCAGCATCGGTTATTCTCTTTTCTTTATAACCTAATGCCTGTATGATTTCGTGTAAACGGGTGCCTAATCCAGCCGCTGAACCAAGTGATTGATCTTCATCGCTATCATCGGATGTAGGAGTAGTTAAGTATTTGTATATCTCTTTCTCGGACAGACCTATCTGAGAAGCTCGATATAGCTGGTATAGTGGGACATTAGAAGCCATTATCTATTCTGCCTCTTATTCCATCTGGGATCTTTTTCTTCGTGAACATTATTTGCTTCATCTACTTGTTCTCTATACAGTTGTTCATTAGATGTATCCGAACCCATCTTGTCTAACATTTTAAATACTTCATGAGAATTATCTGTAACTTCATTCTTCTTTTTAAATTCAAATGATCTTTTCAATATGGTTTCAGATAGGGCTAGCCTATTAAGAACATCAGACCAGGATAGGTCTTTTATATCTTCGGGTTTATAGGCGGGGAAAGCTTCACAAATAGCCAATACAATTTGATTGTCTATATAGTTGACAGATTCCCTCGCCGTCATAAACTCTTGATTAGCCTGGTCGAGACTATCCTCGTCCATAAAGGTACAACCCGATAAGAATATAATAGATTGAGAAATGCTTGTAACAATACCAGCATCCATATATTGGATTCCAACTGCACAGTTGTGTTCCAACACACACATCTCCCAAATTATTTCTTCAATCTCGGTCTGAAGACTCGGATATTTTATAAGTAGAGAAGAAAAAGTACGATAGTCACCCCAAGTCAAAGGGCGGAATAATACCTTATAATCTTCAAATTCGAATAGATAAAGATCTTTATTCTCTTTAAAAGATTCATAGAGGTTCATAGAACCTCTTATAGCTTACGCACGCAAGCTAATGCTTCCTGTGGAGCTAAGAAATTGGAAGCCTGTAGTATAACTTCATATAGAGAACTAACTGATCCAGCTAAACCATTATTGATAACCATTGGATCTAATTTTGGCCAGAGGACCGACCTAATACAAATAGCTTCTTGACGCTTAGACTCATCTGGTTGTTTAGCTAATTGAGCAGTTAGATTACGCCATTCTAATCTCTTTAATGGCCTAAACACATAATACTCATCAGAATCAAACCCAATGGTAAAGATCTTACCATGGACCTTCTTCCACTCTTCTATCATTTCATCACTAGGTTTCCCACCTAAAGCCTTAAACCCGTTCATGATTATATCTTCTTGGATTTGTTTCTGTTTGATCTTTTCAACAAGTTTTTCTTCTTCTGGAGTTAGATCACTCTCGACAGGATGTTCTTCTACCACAGGATCAAGATTAAGGTCACATACACATTCGCCCGTTAATAGGCTCTTACCACATAATTCACATACATTTTCCATAGTTTACTCCCTTTATGAAAGTGGATAATAATAGTATATTATAGCACTTATCGTGCTTATTTAAAACTAAAGATAGCGTCTGGCGATAAAGGAATATTGTTCCATTATTGGTTGACCATTAGACTCGATTATCTTTGATCTTCCCAATAGTTCTACACCCTCGATCTTCTCAATAACACCCGTAGATCCCACACCATATGTAAAAAACATCTCGAATGGATCGTGGTCTAGAGTGTCAGTTTGTGCTGCTTGAGGGATGGCTTCATTCCAGTACTTTTGTTTGTAGTATTTAGATACTTCAGACAAATCTTTATCGTCAATATTTGAAAGGTTATTCAGCTGACCGAATAATTCCTGAGATGCAGACATACGATTAAGTTGATCCGTTATCGCATTCTGCTTTATTTTATCTTGTGAGCGTCTTTCCTTGTTTGCCAAGATTATATATAGGTAATTGGGATGTCTATAATTTATAGCCAGAGTACCATTTATAGTAACGATTCCTTTAGCTACAAAATCATAGAACTGGGAACCATAACCATATATCGGCATTTTTGCTTCTTGAACTGTCAGATTATATGCCGCAGCATCGTCTATCCAAATATCATTAATAAAAACAGATACTTGAGATCCGCTGAAATAGTCCTGACTCATATGAGGATATTCCTTCCCTGATTAAACAATGCCTTCATCTTTGGATCATCAGTAATGATATCATCAAACGTTTTTCCCATAGCCTGCGTTAGGCCGGAAGAATAGGCTTGATCTCGGATATCACCACGGGCAACAATACTTTGTATCATATCATTATAAGACCCGAATGTACTTTTTATCGACTGTGGAGGAACTAGATCTTTGGCGTAGAAATTAAGTGTCTTATTAACAATAAGATCATCTATTGAGTGTACTTGACCTTCAGTATTAAACTCAACATCGTAGATACGCATAATCGATTTATTGCCATACTCATTCTCAAATAATAATATAACATCAAAAGGAGGTAGTTGATCGAGCAACGCAACAGTTTCACCTTCATATATGTTCACCTGTTGAACGAGTTGATCTAACTCAAATTTATAGAACATTGTAAAAACCATAGACCCAGCTATGGTTCTCGCACCTCTTGTATAAGATCTAACAAAACTCTCACCCAAGGACCTGACTGCAAATTTCTCTCTAAAGGAACTATATGAAATAGTAGAAAGAGACCCAAGTGTAACAGATTTACTGTCACTTTGTCCGATTATCTGAGGCAGAGTCGCAATAACTGTTATATCGGAACCTGAATAGGTTGCTTGTATAAGACTATTGTTATCCATATCTCTTTAACAAAGAAGGGAATCCTAGTTTATAGGACTCCCTTCCAAATTGTGGAAATCAGTTATCCTACGATAGCTGTCTTACTGTGTCCAAGAGTATTCTGAAAATCAGTATTACTTCTTGTCCAGAATGTAATGTCTCTGGCAATATATGTATACTGCTGTTCAGTTACGATATCATCGATACTCACCCCTGAATTCTCATTCAGCAATTCAACACCATAGATATTCATAGATGCCTGAGCACCATATTCATTCGCTGCTGAAAGAACAATATCAAATGGAGGAATCTGATCCGAGTACCATGGGGCCATAGCTACTTGACTATCTTGACCTGAATCAACACCCGTTTGTCGCATTGTTTCATGTGCCTTTGTCGCGCGATCCTTCGGGGCGATACCAGTTTCACTCGTGTCAGCCGAGAACAATGATGTATTACCAAGAGCATCAATAAGAGCATGACTATCAAATACTATAAAGATAAGAGATCCAGCGATTCCCCTCTTGCCTCTTGCAAAAGCTCTAGGAGAAACCCTACCCATTGTATAGATAGGGGCCTTTTCTCTATTTATAGAATAGCTAACAGCCTGGATAGCACCAATTGGTTGTCCTTGGAAAACAGGAGTAATATCAACACCACTAAAAGATTCGTACCTTTTTTCATTTGCCATGATTATCTCCTATTAGGCTTTAGCCAATGAAGTGATGACCACTATCTTGCGCATCTCAAAGGCAGGGACAAGTGTTAGTTCAACGATTGTCTGTCCTAGAATGACCTGACTGTTTGTCGCACTGACCACTAGATCAAACCTTGTGATATTGCCATCAGACTGATATTGGGCAAGAGCTTTTGTTAAAGATGTCTTTAACGATTCCCTTGTAATAGCAGTGTTTGGCTCGCCGATATATGGTTCACCTACTGTCCTGACAATACTGATCGCCTCAGATGTAATCCTCTTTGTGGTTAATCTTGTGAAATCAGATGCACTCATTGCTGCTGTTGGAGAATCGGAGATTCTAAGAACCCCGCCCTTCTCTTTTAGGGCAACAAAATGAGCACCTGAGAGTGCATTCAGCTTAGCCTTACTCAGACTAAATGGTGAATTCACACCGATAATTGGCTTATTCGTTGGGGCACTCTTCACCGCTAGGGTGCTGACAAAGCCCGCATAGAATGTTGCCATACTTGCCTGATAACCTAATTCTTGGAAATTATTGAAATAGATTAAAGGCATCGCACAGACAGAGAGGTATTTGCCGATATCGACCTTATGACCACCCCTATCTTTTACGATATCACCGTTTGCATCAAGATTACCAACTGGAAGCTCACCGCTATAAGTAGCGAAGAAACCAGCTGTCCTGTTAGTTGACCCGGCCATAAACTTATTACCAAGCAATCCACTACCATTGATCGATACAGCTCCCGTTACCGGGTTAAGAGTTGGAGAACTTCCAACCCACTGAGCGATATCTTTCTTAGATAGGCTGTTTGGCATATTTACGCCGATCATACCATCGCAATCATTATCGTTAGCCGATTGTCTAAAGCAGAAATTTGCTAATTGATAAGCAAAGTTCACTTCCTTAAACATAGCTAAGGTTAACAACTGTCCATCGATTGTTGTTGTAGAACTTGCAGATCCGACCGATGGGAAGATTTCTGCATGTCCATCTCCGTTTATATCCCAGAAGAAATAGGTTGTACCCTGATATTCTTCCGCGAATAACTTACCAAGACCATCATGAGCTGAACCAGAAACTGGGAAAGCTCTGCCAGCGGAAAGTGTTGGATCATCCGAAAGGACAATCACTCCACCATCTGCCACGTTTAGATCATCAAGGTAAACATCCATAGGACAGTAAATATCTGATTCATCATTCTCAAGGTTTGAGTATGCGACTTCGAGAGCCTCATATAACTCCATCTTAGAAAGATCAGAACCATCTTTACCATCTTTTAGGTTCATAGCTGGAACTGCGTCATATTGATAACTAACAGTTACTGCCCCATCTGGTGTTAGACCAGCTAGAAGACTAACTGAATCTACTGTCACTCCGGGAACAAGTGTGAAATTTGTCTTGGCAATTTCTGTGCCAGCAATCTTCACGACAGGAGTTCCAAGAACAACATGACCATGAGCAAGAGCAACCACTGTTGGTGTTAGGGTTAGATGACTATATGTGACACCAGTAACTTCGTTAGAAACCTGAACCTTATCATTCGCAACCAATCTCATCGAAACAAAATCATTTACGTCAAGTAAGGAACCGATATTCACGCCACCACTAAATGTGCCAGATACAATCACTTCTCCTGTATCAACGTGAGAGCCACCTGGGTTGTTATCAAAAACAATTTCACCAAGTGCATTTTTGACCTGTAGTCTGCCGATTACAGCATTTGGACCGAGGGTTGCAGGATTTGTATACCTAATAAAATATACATCTGCCGCGGAACCATCTTTCATGAGAGTCTCAATGAAAGTAGGGTTTGAAGACTGACTAGCAGTTCCCACACCCATAAGGATAGCCGACTCAGCACCTATTCTATAAAGATAGGTATCAATCGAACCACCAGCTCTGGTTTCATACATTCCTCTTACAAGGCTACCATCAAGACCGAAAAGAACTTCAGCTTCTTGATCGCGTGTAACCTTATATACCATTTCTGCTGGACCCTGAGTTGCTGTTCCTAGAACGAGCACCTTTGGGCCTGCTGCAGTATTCGACAAGGCAAGGCCACCATCCTGAACCTCGGAGACTATTCCTGCTAGATTTTCGTATTCATCAAACATTATGTACTCCTTCAGTAGTAATCTGAACAATTAGTTTATTAAGCTGTTGTTCAGTTAACAAGTAATTAGTCTCTGTTCTCACATAGTATTTATGAGGTCTCCAGGCCATTTTGTAAGTACCATAATTGACATACAGATCTGCCGTCCGTTCATCAAAATTGTATCTACCATAACCATTCAACTCAAAATACCACCGATTGGTCTCCATTAAGTTTTCAAACCAATCTGCGAGTTCGTCTGCTCTTTTATTGGTAAGAGCTCCGACATTAAAACCAATGAGATTATCGAACCATTGATTAATTACATAGGTTACTTCCCCGGGCCGCTCCGAAGTATTCTTTATTAACCTAAGTACTCTCTTTGGTTTTATATCTCTACGTCCTTTATCAAAGGGTTCATTCCCGCCGACTAAAGTGGCTGGAGCCCTGTGTAAAAGACTTGTTATTACCATGCCAGATAAATCTTTTGTAGGATCATCGGGGTCCTGCATTATATTGTTCTCTGACATAGTATCTGTAACTAATACTCTCCTATCAACAAATCTTTCGTCTTGATCGACCAAGTTCTTTGTTAATATGAAGAATTTGTCAACAGTTGTTTCTCTAGGAATTTCTTCAATAGTACCAATATGTTGACCATTAGTTATATCAAATAATATTTTATTTTTCAGCTCTATCTGATAAGCTTCTAGATTCTCATGATTATAAATATCCAGACTCATACCAAATAACTTCCCAATGGATTTGCCTTAGTTCTCATACGGTAGTATTCAATCCTACCGCGTTCATCAAGCCTATAGGCATCCGTAGACAGTATATCATACCTGATACGTTGCTTCAAAGGTGATGAAATTGCTCCGTCAATATCCATCTCTACTTCAATAATTTTATCATAAGTGGTTGGAATGTCAAGGTTATTACCGCTCTGTAGACTGATGAAATTATGTTCGAAATAGAATAACTCAAATAGATTTAGCTTCTTACCTTCATCTTCCATTACCGGAGATCCAGAAAAGGCTTGAGTTGAGCTTCTATACCCGCGAACGATATAGTCATCAAACAGGTACCCAAGACCCTTACAGGTATCACAGGTTGTGTCTACATCTTGTTCTTGAGTAAACGCATCCCAACATGTACACTTGAAAGGATATCCATGGTGGAATCTAACCTTACGATATATTAGATACATCCCACGCTTCTCTGTCCAAAGAATATCGTGTAATTCTTTACGCAGGTCAATCTCGCCATATTCTGATATTGGTGTATTGTATGGATTAAGATGCGTCAGATTTGTAGATCTATAGAAATCCATAGATTACCTCTGATAGTTATAGCGATACCAGAAATGATATCTTGACCAAGTAGAATACCATCTACCAAAAGCCTTCAACTTATCATCGGCAAGAGGATACTGAGAGTTCTCGTCCCAACGTCTACCAGCTGCAGGATAGTCCCCATTGTTCTCTCCGCGGATAAACTGCAATGATTGAGAGGGGTTATAGTCTCTGACTCGATAATCAGTAAGACCCAGACAATCTCTAAGAGGTGGGGTACAATATCTAATTGCTGGTTCTAACTTATAAATTTCACACTGTAGAGCTTCTATGAGATATGGTTTACCTGTTGGTCCCTTCTTCTCTATCTTAAAGTCACCTAGTTCCTTGTCTATCCCACCAGCTAAAGCTCCAGAAAATCTTTCTGTATTTTCGAGCAATGTAAGGGAGGCCAATGCTGCAACATATCTATTTGCATAAACTCTCCACATTCTATCCTTAGACGTACAGAGTGTAAGTCCATCAGTATACTGGGATTGTGTCAAAATAAGTTGGTTTAGAGTATCTTCTGGCATATTGTTGATATGTCTTCCAATCCTCTTCCTAACTTCATCGGCAGTACTGTAAAATGGATACATCTCAGTTGTGAAATAACTTTCATATCCTGCGCTTAGGGTGTCTCCATCTGTACTTTTAATTGTCTTATCTAGTACAATCTTTACTAGTTGATTGGGTTTAATCATATTCCCCTAATTGCCACTTCAGCAAATATCTTGGCAACCATTTGTGCGTATGAATTAGTGCCCTGACCATATTTAATAAATTCTTTTCTATTACCACATAGGCAATCTGGTAAATTAATGATAGATCTATCTTCTGCAAAATTCAGAGAACTATATAGAATCTCTTGTTCTCTTTCACATTCACATAAACGAATGAAGGAGTCTACCTTCAATTCCTTAATCATATCAATTACCTACAGTTGTATATGTTCCATAGATTCTAGAATTACCACCAGCAACTGAAGCAAACTGTACAAAGAATCCATATTTAGTTATATTAGTTACGGAAACAGATTGGGCATTTGTATTATTTAAAAGAGTTAGAGTTATTGATGCTGGTATATTGGCCAATTCTTGTTTAAAATTTACGCCAAATCCATTAAAGACATTACCAGGATCTGGTGAGAAGAACTGATTACCAAAATAACCAGTCTCTTGTACTCCTTCTTTAAGGACATGTACGCCAGTTGTAAGTTTGCTATTCTGATCAATATCTAAAAGAAGATTTGGAGAAGCTAAACTGTTCCCGGTATCATTGTTCTTTGTTATAAAGAATCGTTCACCGGTACCATTGGCATCAGTATCTAGGTCTATGTGTAATGCATTTTGAGTCGTTTTAAGACTTGTATTGGTTATGGCCAGACCATCCAGGGTCATACTTCCATGACCGACTATGTTGCCATTAAAGGTGGAAGTATCTGAAGTAGTTAGCCCAAAAGTTGTGTCATGAGATACTATTAAATTTGTCTGTACAGTTAATGAACCCTGTGCTATCTGCGCACCAGACTTACCAATATATCTGTTGTCTAATGTAAGGGAATTAACTGTCCCACCAAGCATTATAGTGTCTATATCAGATTGAAGTTCTTCTAAGGCAGACTGTAGTCTATTAGAGGTTAAATTACCACCTGCGGTAACATGGATAACTTCTGCATTATGTTGGACTGGGTCTGTTAGCAATACATAAGATCTATGTTGTGTAAGGTCAGCAATCGAGTTATATAGTGTAGTGTCTAGGTTCTTTATCCCCGTTACTATCGGGGTATTGTCAGAGATAAAGTGTGCACCACCCCAAGAAAAAGTAACACCTGGAGTTATCAATAGATGCTCAATTGCTTTAATCGCTTCCTGGACATCATTCATGTGGGCAGCTCTAACTACATCTATTCCATCTACTTTGATAGATGTTGGATTAGAGAAGAGATCGATTCCACTTGGAAAAATTGTTGACATATAAACTCCTTAACCCAAACTAAATCAATCTTACGACAACATCAATACAGCAAGTATTGGGATAACTTATAACAACATTTATCACATGACACAAGAACGTATGCCCATCTTTCACTAGGTTAAGCGTATCTCCCAAACGTGGTACCAATGTAGATTGAGTCCTATATATGGTCTCAAGAATCGTGCCATTTTGTTCTTTAATATTGATTACTGGACCCATGGTTATCTCCTATCAGCACATAAGAATATTAACGAGAACATCATATGCTAAAGCATTACTATTAAAAATTACTGTCTCAGTCGGACTTGTTTTGGTATAAATACAAGAAAATGATGATTTACCTGGCACAAGAGCATTCAAGTAAACAAACTCTACTTCTGGTCCATTATCCGGATTGTTCGTCCCTAAACATATTGCTACATCAAAAGTATCTGCGAATATGGTGTCCCAATCTACCTTTACTAAGCCCTGGAGTTCTTCAGTAGTATTACCTTGGGTTTTGATGTCTGCAAGATTAACTGTTTCGAATACTGAACCATTCCATTTCTTCCATGTATTTCTTCCGTCAGTACTAACAAGGAATAACGCAGTTCCATACCAAGACCAATTCTGAACCCCAAAACTAGTCATTGCATCCCAACTAGAAGTATCTACTTGGCTATTATCAGTTGTGGTTACATACCAACTTCCAGAAGTATCAAATCCACCAAGATGTTGACCACTTGATTCTTTTTGATGGAAGGAATACATAGAGTCAAAATAGGTAATACCTTTTACTATGCAAGTATCACTTATTCTTCCATTGAGGAAGTTATCTATTCCTGTTGCTCCATGTTTGGCCCCTACAAGAACGGGATCAACGTCATTATAAAAGAGCTCATAAAAATTGAATGGCAGAGTATAGTAAGCATGTTGACTACCATTGATGAACAAATGAACCTCCCCGTCTGTGTGAAACAGGAACCACACATCGGTCATCTGGTAATCCATAATAACCGGGTAACTGCTGGCTATGGTGTATGCTACGTTTACACCATCAAGAGACATATCCATTTTCAGAGCACCAGCTGTTGGACCAGTCTGATCAATATATATTCTCCATGATCTCCTATCATTTTCCTCATTCCAAAGACTTATAACATCCCCCTCTGCACCATAGGCTGGGAAGGAAAATCTCTGAAGCCAGAAATGGATTGAAAATATATCTGCTCGTGTTTTACAAAAAGGACTAGGGTTTACTGCGTCAGATCCCCCATACAATCGTGCTGACCCCTCAGCCACATGACTTATTGTTATCCTACTATTCCCAACCCATACAGCTACTTCCATCATTGTTGTGTTGCCAATTGTACCTGGGTACTTATACCCCATTGAAATTTTGACTTGAGATGTGGAAGTCTTGGTAAGTACTACAGTTCCTTTATCAACATAAGTTGCCGCTGCTGATACTAAGTTATCTATCGTAGCCTCAAGAGTGAGACCAATCTGAACATGGGAGGTATAGATTGGTGGGGTTCCTGGAGTGTCTTTGAATATGAACGTCCAAAATACAACACCAAATAGCACACACCCAATTGTGTCCCCATCTATTGGATTGTCAGAAAAATCAAAATTTGACCATGCCTGAACCTTAGCAACATACCCAGTTGGTACCTCATTAGCTATTGAACCATAAGATGTAGTACCATTCATTACACAGGTTTTTTGTACCTGACCATCCATGAACGTGCAATCAGTTAGGGTCATATTGCGACCATGGGGTGTCTTATCCACTGCCTCATCGTCTGTATACCAATAACTACATACCATGCCATCAAGATAGGGTTGAGAGATCATTCCTAAAGAATTTTGAGCATCTATACCTACTTTAGTTTCATCTTCATAGGTAAGGTCAATCCCGGGGACAAAATAGAGACTAGAATCTTGTAACGTAGCATGTTGAGTCACATCTATAAATCTTTTATAATCTGGGTCAGATGGATGTGTTATAGTTGCTGACTGTCCAAAATCTAAATTACCCACGTTATACTGAGTGATTTCTGGACCAGATACTTCGAGATTCTCTAGCGCATTTTTAAGAGTAACCCCTGCAACACTTGAATCATTTGGGACCTCGGATGTTAGTGGTATTTTTGTAAATGAAGTACTCATTATTATTTACCTATCGAGAGAATCTCGTATACAGTTGCCGTTGTTGCGTCATCTCCCTTAACCATAAAAGAGGGAACTTCGCACTTTATAACAGCCTTTTCGCCATACCCACAAACACAAAACCAATTTGCTCCCGCATTAAAGGAGACAGATAGAGTCCTGGCAAGATCATTACCAGCTTTGGGCACACTAAAAACTATTTCTCTAGTTGTATGTGTGGGTGTTATTGTGGCCCCAGTGGATAAGACTGTACTATTAAAGTGTTGAGGAACACCATTTTGGACTTCTACGTCAATATCCCCAATAATCACATCTCCGCTCAATATTGCAGTTGTTCTAAGAGCTTTATTCCCACCAACAACCTCCACGAGGTTATCGCTCATCCATTTAGAAGTAGGAGAACGAGGTTCTGCTGGAACCTGCATTGGGGCACTTTCTGAACCCATTGTTTGATATTGTGACATGTCCATATTGTAAACTCCAGTCAATTATTCGTTTATATTATCTGAGTCGTCATCGAGAAGACTTAACGTTAGTATTTTACCCGAGACAGTAAAACTAAAACGTAGATCCTCAGAATTTATATCGGGACCAAGTGCTTCAGCAAAAAGACACACATTGTCGTGTGTTATAGTTGTGGGGTCTATATCTTTATTAAATTCTATAACTATATCTTTCTTATCTTTGCCACCAGAAAAATACTTCTTGGCAGTGATAGTCTGCGGAATTCCTTCTCTCGTGGTATCTACAGAAGCAGTAAATAGCAGATTAACATCCAAAGATGCATTAAAGGCATCAACTATCTGTAGGGCAGAACTGACCCCATCTTCTATCCCAATGGTAATATCTTTACCCGTTATCGCCACCGATTCAGAACCGGCACTAACCGTATCCGTATATCTTATGGTATAGTAATCATATTCATTGCCATAGTTAATTGCAACATAGGTCACATCACCAATAGTAAGAGTAGAATGACGGGGCACATAGAGATATGAAGTTCCAAATTCTGGGGTAATTTTAACTGCAAAGAAAGTCGGCGCTGTTGAAGATGGATCATTGGTTGGGATGTTAAGAAGAGCATCTGACCTATCATCTTTGGGGATCTCATAGGTTTGTGAACCCGTAGACATAGTCCAAGAGAAATAATCATTTAAATGGTCGGCGGGATAAACTCTTATTCTATAAATAGTCCCAGCATTAAAGTTCCCCTCGAACTTTATCTTAACACCAGAGTCTATTTCTATAAATCTTTCCTTAGTAGTTTGAACCGTAGAAGTGAAAGAGTCAGAAGATCTAGTCCATGTATATTTAGCTAGACCAGGTGTTCCACTGTTCGTCACTGTGATCAAATATGTATCTGGAGTAGTCTTACTGTAGACACCCCTAGTCTCTAAAACCCCAGGTGAAGAACCACTTGTAACTTCCGCATCAAATACTGTGGTCTTTGTAAGATCTTTACTTAGTATAATCGCATAGTTAGAATTTGCGTCTAATGGTTTATCGGGGTTTATTGTTATCTTAGTACGATATTTCTTGCCACGAGTAAGGTCAGAGGATAGACCATAGTCATGCGTAGTTACAGTAGAATTTGAGTGCAGATCTAGTCTCTCGGCAGAAACCTCAGATATTATAAAATCTTTAAAAGAATTAGGAGGGAACAATACAGCAGTAGAAGAGACATCCTCTCTGCGAATAGAAACAAGAAAACATGATGAATTAGTTATCGATCCGACATCAATAGATTCGGGGAAAATAGCATAAGGCGATATCTCAGTCTCGTTCCCCTGAGACCCATTGGTAGGAGTAACTATAGGTATAAGATTCGCCATTTATCACTCTGTTTCCTTAAAGTTATATACGGATATTATACCTTACCCTTGCTCTTCTTAGCAAGTTTGTCAGGTTTCTTTTCGTCCATAACTGGTAGCTCATTATCTTGTAAAACAGGAGCCTCTTCAGTTTTGATTACCTTATCCTGAACGGCCAATGTGATCTGTTCTTTTGCCCAAACAGGCAATGAACCAAAATCAACTTCAACTGGACCAGGATTACTCATCGTTAGAATGATTTGTGTGGGTTGACTATCTGGTTGTCGAGAAGGACCACCACCAGTGTATTCCCCGCCCATATAGGTAAAATCTTCAGAAGGATCTTTGATGGCCCAAAACGGAACTTTGTTCGTTAGACTTATTTTCATATACTTCCCTTTTTGAGAATAAGGGTGGGGAAATAAATCCCCACCCCTACATAGATTATCTTAGACGATTGGTGTTCTTTCAGGAATATCTTCCAGACCACCCGAAGCAGTTGCCGAACCGGAAGCTGTGGTAGCCGCAACCTGCATGATCTTACGAGCAGGATTCATGTCGATCATATTCGGAACGTTGACGATATTCTTTATAATACCGGCGTTCTGACCTTCGTTGAGAATACCTAGTGTATATCTCTCACGAACCTTGATCTTCTTGATATCCCTTGCAGGATCATTCCATTCTTCAGTTGTTGGATCTTCATCAACAAGGATTACTCCGAGCTCATTTGTATCAACAATCATCACGTCTGTGATTTTCTTAATAGCATCATAGCGTGCGAATGGGGTTACGATAAACTTAAACGGAACGTTTAGATAGCCAGGAAGCTGTGGAGCAGAGGTAATGTTCTGATTTCTCAGAGCAGTACTTGTCCATGGCATAATCCTTTCTGTGGTTCCAGGACCCTGACCACCAGCGATAGGTGCCCATGGATTTCCACCAACAGGAGAACCCGTCCATCCAGCGTACATTGTTCCACCACCAGCGGCGAAAGCAAATGCCCTCATGTTAGGATCTTTGAGGAAATGGATGTATAGTAATGGATGACAGATTAGGGCGTCGGCCATAAAGCCTCTTGCCATAATATGACCCCATACATCGAAAATGTCGTCAGCCACGATTGACCCATTGGCATAACCGTTGAAGGCCCTACCGTGTGTCACACCGAGTGCTGAGTTCTTGGGATCAGCATTGTCGAAGTAAGCAATGCCCATGCTACCAAGCATGTTCATAATCTTAACTTCTTTATGCCTTGCCAAACAACGACCAGCGGCTCTAAGGTGCATATTGATCACGTCAACCTGCGAATAGCGGATCATTTCTTCTGTGATCTTCACAGCGATACCGCTCTTGCCGATATTGGCGACCATCGCACTTCCGCCTCTGTCCATCTTAGATTCTGGATACTCGCCACCTTCTGGGATGTCGAGGCCAGCAACCGAAATAGCTCCCATAGCGGGGAGGATGATTGTCTGTCCCATTGTATAGTTGATTCTCTGTAACAGAGAAGTTGCGATCATCATAGGCTCAACTGCCTCTCTGATCACTGTGGAAATGATCTTAGGCATGAGCATTGGAGCATCAGGCACAGAATACATATCTGCAACTGACCACTCTTTACCATTTAGATCTTTTCCGTTCCTAAAGATAAAGTTGAATTCGTTAAGTCTCTTCTCAAAATAATCTTTGAAATCATTCTGAGTGACTGACTTACCCTCTGCAGCCTTAACTTCATCCTTGTATAGATTCTCAAGGACGTAGGGCTTAGAGGCATCCGAATTTACCTTTAGTGTATATTTGCCGGATGCATCAAGAAATAGCATATTTTTCTTTCTCCTTTGATTAGGCGGGTGGGGTTAATTCCCCCACCCGTACACTAAAATTAAGTAATATTGAGATTAAATCTCACGATACCTGTTGTCTTATCGCCACCGGCAAAGTAAATATTGCCAGGCATACCGTCTGTAGCCGAACCAGGCATTCTATCAAGGTTCATCTCTAAACCTGTCATACCGTCGACTAACCTTCCAGTAAGCCTTGGGTCGAATGCTGTCTTGACTCTGTCAAGATATTGTTTTGGGAAATGAGCATCAACTAGGGTAATCTGACCAACGATATCAAGTGTCGCGTCAATAGCGGACAAGATATTCGCTGATTCGTTACCAGCTGATGTGTCACCAACTGCCACCGGGGTATACATAATGAAGTTTGATGCTTCATCAACTGTAACCTTAGCGCCAGCAACCGCAGGGCCTCTCCATACAGCCATTTCATTCCAGAGTGACTGATAGAAGGACTCTTCGTACTTATATGTGACCACAACTGTGTCACCAGCAGCAAGTTTTGCTCTTTCTGCTGTGCTGAACTGGATCTGATCTACTCCACCTGGACCAGCATTGTTATTCATTGTAATCTGATCTGGAGAAATAGGTCTTCCATTCACAGTCACAGCTACTGTCCATGAAAGGACTGTAGCACTTGATAGATTCACAACATATGGACTTGCAACTGGGCTACCAACTGTAGCGGTAACTGTTCCGTCACTTCTCTTAAGAGGCTGTACCGGATACTCAAGCAAGTAATCGGTAAGGACAGCCACGCCATCCTGTCTCTTATAGTTGTGGAACCTGAAAGTAGCTGGATTTGATGGATCACTGCCAGCTAGGAGATACACATCATATGAGCAAACTCCAGCAACGTGACCAACCGTAAGACCAGCTGCGATCATCGAGTTAACGACATAATCGCCAACTGAAGGCACATTTCCTTCTGCATTCCTGATACCAAAATTGATATCGATCTGTGAATATTGTGGGCCGTGACCTGCGCCCATAGCAAGTAGTTTCTTGAAACCAGCTGGGACGAGCCAGCCGTTACTGTCAAGAGCTACTGGTTTTCCAGCACTTATCACTATCCAGTCCTGGAATTGTCTCTCTAACCTGATTGTTGGTAGATAAGGAGCTGGATGAAATTGACCAAATCTCATACCCTCCATAATCTCGAAGTTAGGAGTTGAGTGTCCATAGAGGTTCCAACCCTTATGTTGTGGACTCTGATAGCCACCAGTTGGAAACACTACACTAGGATAATCAGCCATTGTAAAATCCTCCGTTAGTTATTAGATTTCTGATATTGTTTAATAATACTGTCAGCCATTCGTTTACCGTGTGTCGCGCAAAGTTTATTATACAATGCGTACATCTCATCTTGGCTTTCTAAATGGCTTTTCTTCTCAGGATTTTCCATAGGGAGGGTGCCTGTTTTATCATCGGCAGATTGTAAAACTGGATTCTCTACCTTCTTGGTCGGTTCCTTTGAAATACCATTGTCTCTCTTAGAGGCGATTCCGAATAGATCAACCTTCTTTTCAAGATCAGTTAGACTGTCCTGCAAGGAGACCGATTCTCTTTCCATATGCTGATCAATTGCGGCTTTACGATCAGTAATGGTTTCACCACTAAGTATTTTCATATCAACAACTTTTGACGCAAGCTGTTGCTTATACGAATTCTCAAGATTTACTTTCTCAAGAACGAGCATATCAATTTCTTCGAGGTATCCCTCGATTTGTGCTTCAAGTACTTGAATCTCTTGAAGTTTCTGTGCACAGTTAGTACACTTGTCATTAATCAATCCTCTTTCCATTGCTAGTGCTTTGAAGTCATTTAGTTTCTGAAGTATCTCTTTATCTTGCATAACTGATTGATTACTAACATTATTTTCGCATGTTGGACATGTATTGTCAACAGCATTCTGGTTGGTTTCATCTTTAGACTTGCCACCACAACCCAGTGACTTAGCTTTGCGGCTTACACAGGATAGAATTCTTGCCTTTGTGGATGCTCCAACCTTTGCTCTTCCAATAAGTCTACGAGCGGCAGTTACATGAGCACAGTCTGGTACTGGAAAAGACCTTCCGGGACCACAGAATGTAGAACCCTTGAGTTTCTTCCTTGCTTCACCAGATAACTTGGCATCTTGTTCAAGATCAGCTTCAAAGAACTTATATCCATCTTCGGCAATAAGCGCATCATAGGAGATAAGGTTTTCATAATAGTTGTAAGCCTTATCTAGGAGCTTGTTGAATCCAACTTCTGATAGACCTGTCTCGTCGACAAAATCCTTAGTAAAATCACTGGCTTCATCCAGCTCACCAAGATAATTCTTGTAGTAATCTGCGAATTCAGTGACTAAGGTTTTAGCATCGACAGCAAGAGAGTCTTTAAGAACCTCAGCAAATTCTTCTTTTGTTGTCCCATCTTCGAGTGAATGGATTACATCGACAAAAGAGTCATTCTCGCCGTTCTGTCCTTTAAACCCAACTCTTTTCTTGTTCTTCTTATTCTTCTTCTTACTTTCTTCTTTGCCAGTTTTGGGGTCAGCTTCTTTATTGCCTGGGTCTTCATTACCGGCTTCACTATTGTCCTTCTTGCTCTTCTTCGCATCTTCTTCTGTAACTGTATTCTCAGCAGGAGTAACTACAGCATCTGTGACTTGAGTCTCAGTACTTTCTGGAGTTTTCGCTGGTTCCGTTACAGGAGTCTGTACTGCGTCTATTGTTTTTTCAGCCATAGCGTTTATAACTCCCTGTATCTCATCATTAATTTTAACTATATTAACATCACTCTCAGTATCAAGTGATTGAATGTTGTCCTTACTTGTATAAACAAAACAACGTGCCGCAGCCTCAAGCATATCAGTATACGAAGCAAGCGGTGGGAGTTCCACACAATCTTTACCAGTATAAAGGACCGGACTGTGAGCATGCGGATCGGCTGGGCTATTTACAAACCCAACATGATCATATGAAAGCGATGCTGGCATAATGACGCATAGTTCACCTTCTGGATCTTCCTTTCCATCCTTGTTGTACCTTGCTCCTCTTTGATGATCGCAAAAACCATCCTTCACAAGATTTCTCCTGCATATGGAGCAATAAGCATCTGTTGAAGAGGCAGAGATAGAAACTGTCATATATCTGCCATCTTTAATTTTCTGAATAGCATCTGGATCAGAGATATCTAGAACTCCCTCTAAATGTCCCATTCCTTGATAGTCTTTTTTATTGCCTAAATTGTATTTCTTTAAAACATATGTTGCATAATCGAGATAAGCTTCTGTATTTGAAAGATCATTCATATGATTGATATGCAGATCTTTTAACTTCTTGTCAGCGTCTACCCATTTCTCAGAAGTATCAACATAACTAACACCCTTGACTCTGCCTATCGGATCAGATTCACCAGCAAAGGGATTATTGTCATGACCTCTCAGGACTGGTTTATTGTATGGCTTTAGAAAAGTGAGGCCACCCTTCTGCATATGTGCAGGAGAGTACATTCCCTTATTTCTGGTCAGAAGACTCGAATGGGTCATAGGAATTTTTACAACAAAAGATCCACCACCATTTGATCCGCCCAATCCCTCATCTTTGAAAGTTATTAGGGACTTCTTATTATCTGCAATATTGACGATACCTTTGAAGTGGTCTGTAAAACGAATACCTTCAAATTTTGACATGTTGTTACACCTTATTTTTCAATACTTGATCTGCATATCGCAATAGCAGAACTAATGATGTGTTCTTTTGTCCAATTCTTGTGATCGTTTCTAAGCTGCTTTTTGACTTTAAGTATACAGCTTTCTTCCTTTTTTGTAAAGTCTGACATAAACACACCACAATCACAATTTGAATGATGCGGAGGAAGGTCATCAAATGAGAGATGTTCAATATCTATATAATTAGATTTTTCGGAACATATCTCACATTCAAGATTGGTTTTAACACGAGCGATAGTCTCACCAGAGTTCTTTAGCGCAAGAACTCTACCTAGGTTGTAGGCTCTTTGTCTCTCGGTCGAATCAAAGAAGTTTAACCTATATTCTAAACGATCAAATAGATCTTTGACTTGTGTAGTCAGATGATCTGTCTTTTCAAAATTCTTAATAGTTCTTTCTAGTTCTTTCTTAATAGCATCTTCAAATCTATTCATATAAATAGTAATCTTTTCTATAAAATAGGATTTTGCACTATTCAATATATCCGGAGTTGCCCTAACCGAATAACTATTTAAGCCATCTATAATTTCATTCTCGGTCAACTTGATATAGCGGTCTCTTGTATTAGCTAGGGTTAATCCAACCAAAGTCTTTAACCAAGGTAGATTTAATACTGGTTTCTTAGAATGATCTATAACTTCATTCTTTAATATATTCCAATAGTTAGAGGCAATACTATCATTGCCTATATATGAATCTTTACGACTTGCCTGAGGTCCAGTTTTAGTCCCATGTTGATTTGTAGGAGAAGACATGGCCTTAATCCGACTAAAGGCTTTTGGATGCACTTTGGTCACTGTCTTTGAAGTTCCACCAGTAGGAGATCTACTTGTCTTAATAGTAGAAGTATGGGCAGCAACAACTGCCTTGTGCAATGGATCAGCATTGCCCTGCTCCTTCTCATGCTTCAATTTTTCTGTATGCATTTCTTGCTGAGCATCAATACCCATACCAGCAATCTTCTCAGCAGACTTAGTCTTCTCCCTGATCTCTGGGATTGTGACTCTCTTTGAGAACATATCAGATTCATTTTCTGGCATGATTGGCTCGTAACCAGAAATGTGTCTTGCCTCGTCTATTTCAATAACATTGCCATTATACAACAATTGAGCATTAACATTTTTCTTCAACTGTGTTTCAATATCAATTTCTCTAAATTTGAATTCAACATTATTCTCATCTTCAAACGGATCAAAAGAAAAATTAGCTTCTTCTAAAAGTTGTCTGAATATAACATGGTTGATAAATCCGGAAAGCATCTCTTGAAAATCTTTAACCGAATCGATCATTATCCTAGACATCGTATCAGACGTAGACCTGTTACTGGTATCTCCATATCCAAAATCTACAGCTGAACATCCTAAACCAGCGAACACTCTGTCTCTAAAATAATCCAGATATTCTCTAGCCTTAAGGGCCTTACCCTCTGCTCCAATATATTGAATGTCATGTCTTTCTGGGGTGACGATACCACCTTCAGAAGGCATAAAAGATATTTGTCCCCGTACATAGGTCACTTCATCAACAAGTTCGCCAGTTTGTAATCTGATCTGTCCTGCTGGTTTTTCTGGTGTGCCTATCTTATACTGGAATATTGGGAAGAGCGTTTGGTATATAAGTAGTTCTACGTTCTCTTCTATCCTACGTAATGCTCTAACATCATCTTTAACGGCCACTATATAGGGTGTACCGAATGTTAACCCATGTTTCTTATAGGCAAAGAAATGTACTATATCTTCTGGATCAAAGTTCTGGATACGGCCATCTGGCATCCACTGTCTGTATTCTAGAATCTCACCATTTCTTATGTGTTTACGAACATGTACAGTTTCAGGTGGTAATGGAAAGAAACCAGCAATTGGGGTCTTGCCATCCTTTCTAACTCCACCAGATGCCTCCTTGTCCCTTACTATTACCCAGAATGCATTGGATCTAGATAGAAGATAATATCCAGTATCTCTAAGTAATTGCGTCCAGGAAACACCCGTAGCATTTTCTATCTGTCTGATTCGTTGTTTTATATAGTTTATTACTTTTTTATTCTTACCCCGGTATTCAAATCCTTCCTTAAACATTAATGCTGTTTTCTTTTGAAAAGCTTGCCTAACAAAAGAATCAACATCTTCAATAACTCCAATCTCTTGCAGATTATATTCACAAGCTTGGAACATTGCTCTAGTGCCATAGTCAAATGTTGGTTTGGTAAGTTTCTGAGATAAAGAATTAAGTTTATCTACTTTATTATTCTTAGCGTCATAGATGTTATTTATTGGAGCAGTTTTAGGGTCAAAATTATATGTGTTTATCTTCTGCAATTGCTGTATCTTCATTAGACAATCCCTATATTTTTAACCCACGCCTGAAGCTTATCGCGCGACGTAGAGTCTGGAGAATATTTGCATAAATCAAAAGGAACAATAGTCGGGGCAACAGAAGTACCTGTCACGGTTGTACTGGTAAGTGCAGTTGCCGAAACCGTTCCCAAGTTCTGGACCAAACCCTTTGAATTCATGTCTTTAGCTTCACTTGAATTCTTAGGACCAGTCAGACTACTTGATCCAGTTCCTCCGGTATTAAGTATAGCACCAATTGGTGTAAGAATCAATTTATCTTGACCATCTATATTGGCTACTACAAAAGTTGGCACATTATTCGTTGGAGAACTTTGTAATGTGTTTAAAAAAGATCCAAGAACATTTGTTGGGACGGTATTGTCTTTACAAATATCACTTTGTTTCTTTAACTTGATTATGGCATTTACAATCCCGATTAATCTGGTCAATCTCTGTATATTTCTAGCAGCCTCTATCGCGCTATATCCATTGCCGAGTTTGAATCCGATAATTCTCTTAATCTCATCCCCAATTAACGCCATCTGTTTATCAACATAATCGGCAACATCCATAAGAGCATTACGTAAGGATTCCAGGCCGAGATTATGAGTAAAATCAGGTATCTTCGTATTGTCTATTTCAAATCCCTGTTCTCTCCTATCCCGTGTTATCTCTAGTCTTAGTTCCACTATTTGAGAATCTAAATCTTCTATATCCCTATTCATCCCAACTATTTCATTTTGATAGGATTCAACAGTTGGATCATTAGCCGAAGATGGATGATGATAAACCGGATAGACGATTTGAAAAGTCTTCTGTTCTGTTTGTAGTGCAGTTATTTTATTATTAAGGTATGCTATTTTTTCTTTGATTGCTTGTCTTCTAGATTCGAGGTCAGATAGGCGAGTTTGTTTATCAGATATCTTCTGCGCTTTTAGATCATTAAGTGCGCGCGGTATATCCGTGATCTTGGCTAGTTGTGTGTTTAATGAATCGACGATACAACGTATGGGTCCAATAATCATTAGAATATATTTATCTAATAAGTCTCCAAGTCCCACAAATATGGGAGCAAATAACGGAGAGATTAACTCTATCAAACCACTGGCATTAAAATCAAATATACCCTTATATTTTAAAAATAATAACCCTATAGCCATTATGATGGCGCCAAGATCTGGTATACACTGGAAGTTAAGAGCATTTATTAGATTACAAATATCATCGTATACTTCTGTATTGTTGAGTAGGTTATCCAATCCAGTAAAAAAGTTCTGTAGGTTATTGTGAAAATTGTTCTCAATTAAGTCAGTTATATCCCTAAAGAAATGGCTTAAGTCATCTGTATTTATTCTGTAATTACATGGAATACACTGAGTAGTTATATAGTTTTGAAATTCCCCGAATGTTGGACTGGTAACATTAGTCGCTGATCGTTTCGCACTAATCTGATCTGGAGGGGTTGAGCCAGCAAGTAAAGATTTAGAAGCAGGGATATTTTGAGGAACCTTAGCAGCATATTGACGTTGTATAGAGTCGGTATAGAAATTTACATCTTGTTGGACAGATGCCTTAGTCTTTGTGTCTAATTGTATGCCCAATGGACGATTAGATAGATCCGAATAAGAAGTAACAGAACTGGGTGGGTCTTGCGCTTCAGCCTTATCAATAGAAGACTTATCCGCCTGATTTATAACATTACTATATAGATCGGTATCGGTTTTGAACCCCTCTATATGAGGACGAACCATTGCTAAGGCGACAGCTTCATCTGTAGACGCCTGGTCAAACACTTTAGTCTGATAATAAGATATGATAATACCTATATTCTTTTTTGTCTCTGACAGGTTCTCGGCAGTAATCTGAGTACTTATAGTTGCATCAGCCATTATACATTTATTGGTAAGGGTTTAAGTTCTTCTCCCCATGCAAATACTTCCTGATTTCTGGCTATATTCGCAGCGGTTAGAGGAATAGTTGGTATACTTGTTTTTGTGTAAAAAGTTTGTTGAGGGACTACTTGCATAGTCGTAGGTGCTCCACCCAATCCCGCATGATTATGGGTATCATACATGGTAACAAAATTAGTATAGGCAGAGTTCACTTGCGCGACATAACTTGCCAAGTTAGTCTCTAATTGTTCGATACGTTTATTTAAAGTAGATATTGTATTTTCAAAATCAGTCTTATGTGTCATGTCTTTAAATAGAAATAGATTATATATTTTCCTGTATAACTTCATCCATCTCTGATTCTCTACGACCTCACCCGTTACGGCGTTCGAGGCTGCCGCAGCTAAACCTTGACCCGGAATAGACATTAAATCCCACCTCCGCTTTCCACTGACCTTTGAGCGATATGGTTATCTAATTTATGTTGGAATTCTAGGGCGTCCCTATACATATTATAACTTATCTTGCCATCTGTTGTTCCAAATATTGCATTACATGCTTCAGTGACTGATTCATAGTCTGGGTTAGACGGATCGTAGTATACAGTCAGATGAGCACATCGTTTATCGATTGTATCTGCATAAAGATTCAATAATCTTTTATCTTCCTGTAGTTTTATCTTCAATGCCTCATTATTGGCTTTATAGTCTAGTATTTCTATTGGCACAGACGGTTGTACTTCTGCGGGCTGGACAATCTTAGATGGAGTGTATTGAAATCCACCAAAAGAAGCTAATTCAGATTTATCATCTGAATTTAGACCCCGAGTTACGGTAGGGAGGATAACAACTAATCTATAATCAAAGTTTTTATTAATAGATGCCATGATTAGACTGAGTTCTCTTCTCCTTCAAGATGAAGGGAAATATCGCTTATATTCTGAATACCCGTCCCAGCAGGGATTGATGTTTGTATCCAAAATGGTTTATAAGAAGTATCGGGAGATCCAACAGAACCAATAGCCGGGAAAATTACGGCCTGTCCAGATTGTACCGATTTCCATTGGTTTGCAGTTGGCTGAAGATCTTGTACAATTATCTTAAAGGAGACATAAGCCTCCGGATAGTTTATATTACCAACTCCAGTCCGAGTTAGGGGCAGCGGCTGAAGAGTTAGATTAGAATAATACAATCCGGCATCATCATTCATTAAAAACAGTTTCTTTTCGACGACTTCACCATCTGTCCCATCATGGGTAGTCTGAACTGGATTAGTCAAAACTCCGTTCTCTGAATGCCTTATATATGTATTATTATTTACATCATATTCATAGATACCAATCATATTAACCTCATTTAGCGGCAGAGGAGGGAAAAGGGTATAACCCTCCTTGCCTACCCCATATAAGTGGGCCGACTTATATAGAGATTTTAAAAACTGCGTCTCTTAGGTGGACCATTCCAAAATTTAACTGGTTGTTGACGCATTCTATCATCATTACGAAAACTCTCAGGAGAATATATTCTTGAATTACTCCTAATACTAAAGACTCCAGGTGCCCCATGAAAGGTATCCAAATCGTTCGAATGTGGTATCCTTGGTTCAGGGTGTTTTGGATTTGATGTCTTATTTATTGCGTTTATATCTGGCTCCCTTTGCTCGACATTAGCCATAGCTAATTCTGATTCAAGAGTCTTAGTCCCAAATCGGCCCGCAAAAGAAATTATACCATTATGCTCGACATTTGTAAACTCTGATAATTCAAGGGAAAAGGCAAGTAGGCCCAACATAAAAGCATCTAGATCATGGTCGCCATCGGGACCAGCTTCATATACCGGAACACCTAATTGAGTGACCCGAACAACCGTATACCCTAAGAGTTGTTTATAGAGAACATCATCATATCTAGATATCTCAACCATACCCAATTCGAACTTGCTAACTGCATTATTAACCAGATAGGGTTTCATTGGAACACTTCTTGGTTCCTTAGTAAATGGGTCAAATATATCAACCTTAGATCCAAAGTCTATTCCCTTAATGTTCATGAGCATCATGTCTGCTTCGGCATTAGGATCACCGGAGAATTGTGCTTCTATCCCTATCTTTTTAATCAATTCGATTTGGACTGTCCCATATCCTTCATCAACGTAGATATATTTAGGCCGCCATTTACGGTTAAGCCTTCTTAACTCAGCTATTGCAGTCAACTGAGTCCAACCAGCTTTTTGAACCGTGATCTTCTCAACCACACGGAATTTCTTTCGCTCCATGTCAAAACCGACAATGCAAAGTTTAGTTCCATTAGCTGTATCGTTCCAGTCTGTGCCTAAGCTATATATCCATTTGCTTTTTGGCACCTGTTCTTCATACTTATAGTTAACCTGTGAATCTTCAACAAAGTTAGATTGGAATACGCCCTTAGCATGCTCACCAAACTCGGCCAAGATTTCGTGCTTCCAACCAAGTTCAGTTCTATAGAACAACCTTAATTCCTGTTCCATCTCGGGCGACCAGGATGGGTTAACCATTGATGTGTAATGGAACTCTTTGAAATCCATACGCTCAGTACAAAATCTCCAGAAATGTTCTCTCTTACCAGACGGGGTAGATGAACACCACAGTTTCACATCTCCATGTTCCATCAACATGGCAAGAACGTTTTCTATATCTGATTCATTAAGGTAATCCATCTCATCAAGAACAATCAAGTCGGCTTTCTGCCCTCTTATTGATGCAGCTCCGCTTCCAGTCTTTGCACCGGAAGGGAACATAACAATCCTAGCCCCATTATATAACTCTATGATATGAAATGGATTTGCTACACTTCTTTTAACCTCATTCGACAGAACGGGATTGCCACCAATGAACTTCATCAACCTGTCGAAGATATCTTTGATCTGGGCAAGGTAAGGAGTAAGAACTAGTATGGTAGAAAAACCTTTGACATACTTCTGTTGAGCAACATCCCATCTTTCAATCTCTGGAGAGTTAGTAAATAGATAATGGAGAATTTTGATACACAATATCTCCGTTTTCCCGAGACGCCTTCCTAGTCTGAAGACCTTACGCTTAGCAGAGCATTGTGTCATAACTTTTTGGAATTCGACTCCGTCAATCGACCTTCTTGGTTCCCAATTAAGATTAGTCTTAGCCCAAGCTATGGGGTCATACAGGGTCTGAGCATAGTTGATTTCTTCTTTTGTAAGTTTATGTTTTATCTGATCGAAATTAGGAATACAATTACCATCTGCCGGTATACCCGAACATTTGATAATGAACTCCCCTGTTCTGAATATTGGTTCTTTTGTAACTGGATCTTTTGGGCCATCCTGTTGTGCCACCCTGCATTTCCTGCACTCGTGACAATATGGATGTAAGTTATCGCCCTTTGAAATTTCCCTTTTAGTCATAAAGCCCCTTTTATTTGTTATAAACCGCGCAATTGTCTGTAATAAGCTATTCTTTCCGCCAACGTAGACGACTGCAGTGTAGAGGAAGATCCCCTATTACTTGGAAGTAAAGCAAACCCAGCCGCACCAACACCTACTCCTGCATACATATTTCTTGCGCTTATAAACGGTGTTGTTCTATTTTTTAAACCCCTCAGAACAGCAGCTCTAGTCCTGCCACGATCTCCGGGACTCATTCCTATCACATTCTTCGATCTAAAATCGTTTATACCATTTCTTAATGCTGAATTCCTATAGGGCCTGGCAAAAGCGTTTATGGTTCCACTAATTGCACCAATTCCAGCACCTACAGCCGCACCACCCAAGGCGTTTCCGACCACAGACCGCATATCATCACCGGCAAGAGCAGAAGTTGCCGCACCAGCGATAGCTCCGACAGCAGCACCTGTTAAGGCGTTACTTGCTGCCCTCATCATTCTTCCGACTACTCTTCCCATATCTTTTCCTCACACCAAGTCTGACAAGTCTTCTAAAGAAAGCAACATATCTATCTTCTTTCTTATAAACTTTATCATGACATTTCTTACACAGTGTTATCCCATTTGTAACTTTATATATAAGTCGTGGAAAATTATATTTCCTCTTTATATGATGTGCGTTTAACTTCCCGCCCCTTCTACCACACCATAAACATGTAAATCTGTCTCTCTTGAAAACTCTATCTCTCCACGCTATATATTTCTTCGTATAGTATATCGTTCTATTTAATATCTTTTCTCTAATCCGTTCTATTGTCTCTGTATTCATTTATCCTTTATTTTAATCCAAGTATTCTCTTAGCTTTTTCTTCTTTCTCTGTTTCCACCATATCAATTATGTAAAAATGAAGCTTCCTGTCCCATCATATTCCCTGCTGATTGGCCAATTAAAGCTTTCATCATTTCTCTAGCTTGTAATGCGTTCTGGGTGTTAACCACCGACCCGTTCCCAAATCCACCACGCCGTTTATTCCAAATTTTATCACTCTGTTGTTCCATCCATTCGCCTAGCTTATCACCCATCACATATTTTGATGCTTCATTAATCGCGCTACCCTCTGGAGTAAGTATACTGGCCGCAATAGAACCTAGGAATAAAGCTCCACCAGCTGCACCTATTGCCCCACCAACACCTCTAGCGAGCAGACCACGACTAAACATCGCCATCTCTCTCGAAGC
>Ga0182027_10000887_pt1 | contig 50719 bp, 33 predicted proteins | sample 712E1DmetaG_FD_121300 | JGI IMG/M metagenome (GOLD analysis project Ga0182027, IMG submission 121300) | Permafrost microbial communities from Stordalen Mire, Sweden - 712E1D metaG (Illumina Assembly) | ecosystem: Environmental > Terrestrial > Soil > Wetlands > Permafrost | place: Sweden...
ATTGGTGCATGGCAACGGCGCTGCCTTTGAGGTGGAGTTTATCGGTTATGACGGCCACACCGTCGCCCTGCTCACGTTGGAGCGCGCTCAAGTGCGCCCGCTCGACACCCACGACATACCGCACGCGCGTGAACTCGAACACGCTTGAGTCCACGACCGGCCGCGCTACGAAGCCAAATTAGTTTTTCCCGCCTTACAGCACCACCAGCGTGCAAGCCTGGCCGCGCGTGTCCGATTGCCAGCAGGTCCGCAGGTAGTCCACAATTTCGTCGCTCAAAACCTCGCAACGCCGGCTCCAGCGATCCGCTCCCGCCATCCGCTTGACGCAGGGGCGCAGGCCGTTGAAGCGCACGATTTGCGGGGATTCCTCCAACTGCCGCTTCAGCTCGTTGCGCAAATGCGGCAAAAAAAACAATTCGCCGTCGCCGGCGCTTTTCATCAGTTCCGGCAAATCGGATTCCCTCACCCGCAACTGCGCCGGCTGCGCATCGGCGAAAATACTCAGCCCCACTCCGCCCAAGGCCCGCTCCAACGCCACGGCAAACTCGCCCACGGTCACGAAATTCCGGTGCAGCTCATGCTTGAAATAATGCAGCACCGCCGCCGCCGCGTGCTGGATCAGCTCCGGGTCAACCACCGTGGCGCACTCGCCGATCAGCTCGAAACTGACCCATTCGGCCGAACAGGGGATTTGCTCGCCGCCGGTGGTTTGGAATACCAGACAATCTGTTTTCAGTTCAATCATGGGTTGCCCTCCAGGTTTTTGACTTCACGCACAAATTCCGTGGCTTCCTCGAAGCGCCGATAGACGCTGGCAAAACGCACATAAGCCACCGGGTCAATCTTCCGCAGAGCTTCCATCACCCGTTCGCCGATGGCCATGCCGGGAACTTCGCGGTCGTATTTGTCGGTCACTTCATCCACAATCTGCTCCACCAGATCTCCGATCACCTTCGGGCTGATCGGCCGTTTCTGGCAGGCCTTCTTCAGGCCGGAGAGAAGTTTCTCCTTCGAAAACTCCTCCCGCCGCCCGTCCCGCTTGATCACCATCAGCCCTTCGTGCTCGATTTCCTCATAGGTGGTGAAGCGATGGCTGCACTTCAAGCACTGCCTTCGGCGACGAATGGTCGAGCCTTCGCGCGACGCGCGCGAATCAATCACCTTATCATCCTGATTGCCACATTTAGGACAACGCATAAGCGTTTTGGAACCACTAGGTAATGTGTCAGCCCTGTTCTTAACAACAAAGGCTTGTGGCGTCAAGAGGGTTTTGAGCGTTTTTCGCGGTTTTTCGGGCTATTTCGGGCTATTTCGGTTTATTTCCAGAGCTTTGGGCCGTTTCCTCCTCAAATTCCAGCAAAAATCGTCTTTTGTTCCAAGTCCTTTGCATCATCAATGAAGGCCGGGCGCGGCAAAAGATTATCCTCGCGCAAGAACGCCGGCCGACGTAAATATTAACCATGCCTTCGCACAATTCAGCCAATGCATCCCGCAAGGGAATATCGCGCCGGGATTTTATCTATTTCTCCGCCCTCGCCGCCGGCGGCGTGGCGATGGGCGCAAGCGCCGGTTCCAAGCCCCGCGCCGTCTCCGCCAATGAGAAACTGAACATCGCCATTGTCGGCTTCGGCGGCAAGGGCGACAGCGACGCGCAGTGGTGCTCGAGCGAGAACATCGTGGCGCTGTGCGACGCGGACCAAAAGATCGGCGCCGGCGTCCGCGCCCGATACCCGAAAGCGGCTTTTTACCAGGACTTCCGGAAAATGCTGGAAAAAGAGAAGACGATTGACGCCCTCGATATCGCCGTGCCGGATCATCTGCATGCTTACATCGCCTCCACGGCGATGAAAATGGGCAAACACGTCTATGTGCAGAAGCCGCTCACTCATTCCGTGTACGAGGCGCGGCTGCTGCGCAAACTGGCCGCCAAATACCGGGTGGCCACTCAGATGGGCAATCAGGGCAGCGCGGAGAACGGGTTTCGGCGGGCGGTCGAAGTGATCCAGTCGGGAATCATCGGCAATGTGACCGAGGTATATGTATGGACCAACCGCCCCGTCTGGCCGCAAGGGCTGGAACGCCCTGAAGGCCAGGACCCGGTGCCGGAGGGGCTGGATTGGGATTTGTGGCTCGGTCCCGCGCCTTGGCGGCCATATAAAGGGGAAGTCCAAGGCAATCAGGCCTATCATTCTTTCAACTGGCGCGGACGGATGGATTTTGGCACCGGCGCCCTCGGCGACATGGCCTGTCACACCGCCAACCTGCCCTTCCGCGCCCTCAAACTTGGCTATCCCACCGAAATCGAGGCCGAAACCGTTGATCTGACCAAGGACTCGTATCCACTCAGGTCCAAAGTTCGTTTCCAATTCCCGGCCCGGGAAGGCCTGGCGCCGGTCACCTTCCGGTGGTATGACGGCGGCAACCGCAACCAAAGCGCCAGCGGGCGGCCGTTCCATGACGGGAGCAACAAGCCGCCCAAGGAGGTGCTGGCGGACGTGGTGGCGCTGCTCGACCAGACTCCAGGCAGCGGCTGCCTGATGGTCGGCGACAAGGGCCGGATTTTTTCGCCGGATGATTATGGCACCAAGTTTTTCCTCAAACTAAAAGATGACAAGGAGTTCGTGAACGGACCAGACCACGAAGCGGTGAGAGGGATCCCGCAAACCATTCCCCGCAACCAGTTCATCAACGCCGAGAGCCGCGGCAACAGCGACCTTGCGCACCACCTGGAATGGATCGCGGCGTGCAAAGGCGGCGCCCCGGGCTATTCGAACTTCGACATCGCCGCGTATATCACGGAAATCATTCTGTTGGGCTGCGTCGCCATCCGCGCCGGCAAGAGGCTGGAATGGGACGGGCCGAACATGCGGGCGAAAAACGCGCCGGAAGCCTCGCAGTTCGTCCACCCCGCTTTCCGCAAGGGATGGAAGCTATAAGCGCGGACGACGGGATTAGGGCGTTTCCTGGAACCGGATGTGCCGGTACTCCATCTGCCCGCGGTCGCCTTCCAGTCCAATCGGGCCGGTCGGCGGGACCTTGAACGCGGCTTCCAAGACTTCCCCGTTGCAGGTGCAATAGGCCACATTATCCTTGACGGTGATGACGATTTCATTCCAATCCTGCGGTTTGTATTGCTTGAGGTTTTTGTAAGGCCCGGCCAGGAGGTAATCGCGGCATTGGAGTTGCGGCTGGCGGATGAAAATGCCGCTGTCGGCGTAAGGCATGGAGCGGAATTCGAGCTTGAGGGTGAAATCCTTGGGGAATTCGCGCGTGGTGGATAGCTTGGCCAGCTTGCGGTATTGGGGCGAAGTCATCACAATGAGGCGGCCGTTTCGGGCGATGTAGCGGCCGTCCAGGCTGGCGGTTTGCCCGTCGAAATTATTGGTCAGGAAGCCCCAACCGGTCAGGTCATGGCCGTTGAACAAACTGGTGAATCCCGGCTCCGGGGTGAAGTTGTCCGGCTCATTGTCCATGAAACCGAGGGTGGCCAGAAGAGGGTGCAGCCCGGCGGCCCATTTGGCGTAGCCAGCCTGATTGGGGTGGAGGAGATCGGGGAATTCCTCGGGCCTGGCGTCGCCTTCGGCGTTGGCAAAGAGCAGCCAGGTTTCCACCAGCGTCACCTGGGAGTCGCCTTTGACGGCGGCGGCGTAAAGCTGGTTGATTCTCTTCACCTTGTCGGCCGGACGTTTCTTGGTGGCCGAACTGGGAAAGATCTGGCAAAGGATGACCGGCATCTTCGGGTTGTAATTTTTGAGTTCGGCCACGATGAGTTTCAAGTTGCCGGCGATGGTTTCCGGCTCGGCGCCGTCCTCCAGGTCGTTGCAGCCAATCAGGAGCACCACCCCGGTGGGGTGCAAGGCCAGCACGTCCTCCTTCATGCGGATGAGGACCCCGCGCGTGGTGTCGCCGCTGATGCCGCGGTTGGCCACTTTGACGCCGGGAAAGCTGCCGCCCAAGTCATCCCCCCAGAGCTGGGTGATGGAATCGCCGAGGAAGACGAGCGCGTTCTGATCCTGCTCAACCCGTTGCGCCCACAGGCTGCGGCGTTCCACCCAGACTTGCTGGAACCAATCAAATTGGCGGCGGATCGGTCCGGCCCCGGGAAGGCCCTCATCGGTGGGCGGGAGGGCAAAGCGCGAATTTCGCGCGGAAGCCTGGGCGCCGGCATTGGTTGCCGCCGGCTGGGCCACCGTGCCGACCGCAAGAACAATGGAGGCGACGAAGATGAAGAAGCGGCAGGTGCGTTTCATAGATTTCCAGAATGATAAAAGCGATGGCTTCCCCGTGGCAAGCAACGAACCAGCAGGAATAAGGAACCCGGATTCTTAGCAAGCTTCGCGCTCGGGATGGCGCGTCAATTTCAGCCGCGCCACGCGCATGCTGTCCATTTCCTCCACCCTAAGCTCATAAGCGCCCAGCGCCAGCGTGTCGCCCACTTTGGGAAATCCGCCCAGCCGCTGCGTGACCCAGCCGCTGGTCGTGGCAATCCCCTCGCTGGACAGATTTTGCGCCACCAAATCGCCCAACTCATGGAGCGGCAGCGCGCCGTCCACCTGCCACGTCCTCTCGTCCAGGCGCAGCAAGAGCGGTTTCTCCTGGTCAAATTCATCCTGAATCTGCCCGACCAGTTCCTCCAAAATGTTTTCCAGCGTCACCATCCCAACCGTGCCGCCCCATTCATCCACCACGATGGCGAGGTGGAGTTTTCGTTCCAGGAACAGTTGGAGGAGCTTTTCCAGGCGGGTGGTTTCGGGCACGTAAATCAATTTCCGCGCCACGTCCCGCAGGTCCGCCCCGCTCTTCGCTTTGGAGCGCCGCGCGAACAAATCCTTGAAATGCACCACCCCCAGGGTTTTGTCCAGATCGCCGCCCTCGCAGAGGGGGAAACGGGAGTAGCGCGTTTTTTCCGCCAACTCGAGGCACTCCGCCAGCGTGGCCTCGGTGTTCAACCCCACGATTTCCATCCGCGGACGCATCACGTCGCGCACGCTGCGCCGGCCCAGGTCCAGGGCGTTGAGAATGACGTCGTGACCCAGGCGGCTGCCGCCCGGACGGCGTTGGGCGATCATCAGGCGCAATTCGTCCTCCGAATGGAGGAAGTGAAACGCCGGGCTTGCCTCAATGCCGACGCGGCGCAGCAGCCATTGGGCGCAACGATTCAAAATCCAGTTGGCCGGATAAAAAACGCGATAAAACAAGTGCAACGGCGCGGCCACCCACAACGAGACCGGCAGCGCGCGCTGGATGGCAAACCATTTGGGCCCCAGTTCGCCGAGGACAATTTGCAGAAAAGTCACGACCGAGAAGCCGACGGCGAAGGCGATGGAATCCCGCGCCTGGGGCGAACTGAGCCGGCACCAATCCAGCAAGGGCCGCAGCAGCGCGTTAAATACCGGCTCGGAAAGCCAGCCCAAGCCCAGGCTGGCGATGGTGATGCCCAGTTGGGTGGCGCTGAGGTAGGAAGTCAGGTTCTGCACGATATGGCGGGCCAGGCGGGCGCGACGGTTGCCGCCGACGATCAGCGCGTCGAGTTGGGTGTCGCGCAATTTGACGAAGGCGAATTCCGCCGCCACGAAGAATCCGTTGGCCAGCACGATGCCCAGGATGGCGAGAATTCTCAGCCCTTGGGTGATGATGGCGTTGCTGTCCATTTACAAATTCACCTCCCCGAAGATCACCCGCAGGATGTCCTGCAAGCTGATCAGTCCGGTTTCCCCGCGGTCCGGGCTGAAGACCACGGCCAGCCTCCGCCCGCCGGCCTGCATCCGGCGCAGCGCCTCCTCCAGGTGCAGCTCCTCCGGCAGAAAAAACGCCGGCTCCATGTAATCCCGGGCCGGCTTCGCCCGGTCCAGATCACTGGCATAAAGGACCCAATCCAGGTTGACCACGCCGGAGATCCGCCGGGTTTTTGGATCCAGTATGGGAATCTGGTTGAGGTTCCGCTCCTGGCACAGCGCCAGCACCTCGGACATCGGGGTGGAGGCCGCGACGGTGGCGGCCTCGGCCATCGGGATGATGACGTGGCGCACCCGGAGGTTCTGCAAATCCAGCACGCGGTTGATCATCGCTTTCTCCTCTGAAGTGAGGTTGGGAGCGGATTCCTGCATGACAAACCGCAGTTCTTCGCGGCTGCCGAAGAGCCGTCCGGTGAAGGTTTCGCCGCCGGTCCAATGGAGCAGCCCGCGCGAAAACCACGCGACCAGCGCCACCAGCGGCGCCAGCACGCGGTGGATCAAACGAAAGGGCCGCGCCAGCCCGAGCGTCAGCCGGTTGGGATGCCGTTGGAAGAGCGTCTTGGGGACCAGTTCGCATCCGATGTAGAAAGCAAACACCGCCACCGCAAACACCATCAACCACAAACCCGCCAGGCCATGCAGCCAGCCGCGCAATTTGACCAGGCTGACGCTGAAGATGACGAAGTTGACCACCGTGTTGCCCACCAGGATGGTCCAGAGGAAATCTTCCGGGTTTTCCAGGAATCCGTGGAGCACGCTGGCCCGCTTGTCCCCGGCGCGCATCAACTGGCGGATGCGAAAATGATTCAGGGCCAGCACGCCCGATTCCATTCCGGAAAAGAGGAAGGAAAGGGCGAGGCAGACCAAGAGGACCAGGGCGGTCAAGAGGTTGCGGTCGTTCATGGGGAAGGGGCGGGAATGTTCATCGCGTTTATTTCTTCTTTACAACTTCGACCAGCAGTTCGCGGATGCGCCGCTCGTCGGCGGCCCGCACGGTCAGACGCAACCCGCCGATGGTGACGGACTCTCCGGCGGTGGGCACGACCTGGAACTGGCGCAGGGCCAGGCCGGCCATCGTTTCCACTCCGGGCATTTCGCCCAGCAGCGGATATTCGCGCCGGAAATTGTCCAGGCGCAGCGACCCGCCCACGCGCCAGCGGTCCGGCCCCAGGCTTTCCAGCACGGCCGGCTCCGGCTCGTATTCGTGGCGCAGTTGGCCCAGCACCTCGGCCAGAATGTCCTCAATGGTGACGATGCCCGCCGTGCCGCCGAATTCATCGAGCACAATGGCCAGGCCGCGGTGCTGGCGCTGCAAACTTTTCAACAGTTGCAGCAGATTCATGCTCGCCGGCACGAAGGAGGGAAACTCGAAGACGTTGTCCAGGTCCTGGTCCGGCGCGAGCAACAGCGCCCGGGTGTTGAGCACGCCCACGATCGTGTCCGGCGTTTCGTCATAGACGGGCAGGCGGCTGTGCCGGGCGCGACGCGCGGCGGCGAGCATCTCTTCGGTGGAAAGATCGTCCGGCAGACAGACCATCTGGGTGCGCCCTTTCATCACGTCGCGGGCCTGGCGGCGGTCCAGGCTGATGATTTGCAGGATGATTTCCTTCTCCCCCGCCGCCAGCGCGCCCTGCTGGTAGGCCATCTCCAGCAACTCCTGGTACTCCGCGTCGGTCAGTCCCGCCGGCGGGGTGAAGGAGGACGGGACGAGGGCGCCCAGGGCCGCGTTTGTCAAGTATTGGGCGACGCGCCGGAGGGGGCGGCTGCAGTTTTGCAGGAAGAGCATCGGCCGCGCCACCCGCTTGGACCAGAGTTCGGGCGCGCGCACGGCCAGTGTTTTGGGCGCGGCTTCGCCCCCGAAGAGCACCACCCAGAGCAGCCCGAACATGACCGCGCCCATCGGCCATCCCCGATGCACCACCACCCAAAGCATGACGGCCACGATGCCGGCGTTGGCAAAGCTGTTGCCCAGCACCAGGGTGGCGAGCAAATCCTGCGGCGCGGCGAGCAGGCGGCTGATGATGCCGCCCACGCGGGGCGAGCGTTCCTCCAACTGGCGCACCTGCCATTTGCCGAGGGAAAAGAGGGACGTTTCCGCCAGCGCAAAAAAGAAGCTGGCGGCGGAAAAAGCGAGCAGCGCCGCCAATGAAAGGATCGGCGTCATGCCCGGTACAATGGGCCGGAAATCGGAAAGGCAAAAGCCCAAAATGCGCGAAAATCGCGCCGGATGCCCGACGGCGGGCCGGCCCGGGGAAGTTACCATAACCTTCCATAGCTGACCTCAACCGGTCTCCTGGTCGGTTCGGTTGCGGTACTGGGCAGGTCGGCTGGGGATGTGACGGGTGGATGGCGGATTTGGGACGGCAGGCCGACGATTTTGGCATTGGGCGTCATGGAATTTTATTTTTTTGGCTTAATTAACCTTAATTAACCTTAATTGATCTCAATTGATCTCAATTCAGTTCAATCCATTGGCGGAGGTCCTGAACTTGGGTTCGTTTGGCAAAAAAACCGTTTTTCGCCGAGAGCGTGTTTGACAAAACCAAGGGGCTCCGCGGCGGGACTGTTGCCCGCGGCAGAACCGCTCGTCTTTTTGAACCCCGCGCCTACAGTCCCATTTGATGCCGCCTGAGCATTCATGGAACCATTACAGCATAGTTTCCGAATTTGTCATTCCCACCGTGGGTACGATTTTCGGGCCAAAAAACGACCCTCAAAACTGCCACCAACGCCCTGTAAAAAAGGGGTGAAGTCGCGGTCGGGGTGGGAAAAGTCCGGATGCGATTACAAAAATAGTTTTGGGAAACCCCTCGTAAAGCTGCCAAACGACGTGAAAAAATGAGTTCGCCGCCATTCTCAGTGGATTGCCGCGTGTTCGCTCGCTCGCCCGACCTCAAGCCCCTTCATTGGTTTACGAAAGTTGTCAATCCGTGAGCGACCCCTTTATGTTAGACCTCATGTTTCACCTCAATCACCATTCGCTTGTCAACACGCTCAACCACGGCTTCGCCCAAAGCAACCACTTCTACAATGTCGTCACCGCCAAGCAATATGTAATGATGCAATTTCTCGCCTGATTTGTTGAACATGATGTCTTCCAACACTTTATAATGCTGAACCCACGGCGAAGTAACCCACCGATATGCATACAAGCCATATTCGCTTCGAACCAGTGAATCCCATTCTCTCTGAATGGCACACGTCTCCTCATAACGCAGCAAAGTCACCACATCTCGAAATCGAACAAGATACTGAGGGTATTGGCCGAAACCGTGCGGTCGGACTACAAGCACGATCGTTGAGGTGTCACTCTGTGTGATGATGCCCACACTCGGACAAAGTCCAATTGCGAATGGCACATCCCACCGAATAAGGTCAGATGTGGCTTCGGGATTGTGGAGTGGCATGGGCATAGTCGTGAGGTATAACCTATTAAGCTGAGCTACCGCCGACTCGTGGGGTGAACCGCGACAGCGGACCGGCCAGCGGCAACGCGGTTGGCTCCGGCGACTTGTTGAACTTAATCTTACACATCTTGTCGCTCTTCGCGTGCAGCATCCCGTGACCACGGATATGAAGCGTGAATCTCTCTCACGGCAATCTCTTCCGAACCAAATATGCTACCGTCCACACCTGCCGACACCCAGCACTTCTCAAACTCATCGTCGCTAAAATACTCGCTGGCGCAAGAAAAGGCTCCGTCGTTGCGAGCAGTCAAATAAACTCGATGCTTGCGATCCTGACTCGTCCACCGGCAGACGGCCGAACCCATGACAAATCTCAACCACCTGTTCGGGTCTGGCTTTGCTTTTGCGTGGCTCTTGAACATAGCTGCGCGATTAGGCCTAACAATTAATATATGACCGGCGGTTCGTGTATCATAACAAGCGCCACAAGTGATTGTGCATGGCGCGCGAAAGCGGCGGAGGTCCGCCGCACTCCAAAACGCTGGCGCGAGTTTTGGCGGCGCAGGCAAAGCGCGAAGCGTTTTGGAGTGCGCCAGAACTCTCTGGCGCTTTCGGTCGGCCCGCGATCTGGCAATGCGCATTCATTTATGTCGCTGTGTATAAAATGGCCGAATGAATACCGGCGAAGTGGTGCAGTAAGGATGTCGCCGCAAGCACCCAAAGTCAAGCCTTTGACGCGACTCTTTGACGCGACTCCCAATCATTGGCGATGTGCTTGCGGATTCACCCAATGGGTGGGCCAGATTCGGACGATGGATTTCCGCCGTCGCTTCCGCCTTCGGTAAAACTACGGCGGACAAGATCGCGGACAAACCGTCGGCGGGACGCCGACGGATGCGACCGAGACGGTCGCCCTCCCCAAGAATTGGCTAACGTTTGGGCTGCGACCATTTTTTCTGCAACGAGGGCTTGGCCCTGGAGCTGAAAAGCGTCCAAGCCCCCTCCGGCTCTCGACCCCCTGGCCTCCGTCTTGTCCGCAGTAGCCTTGGCGAAGGCGGAAGCCTCGGCGAAGGAGGCTCGACTGTTGTTTTTGCGATTGAGCGCAAAAACCGTGGAGCATTCCCCGCGCCTTGCCGATTAACGGTGCCTGATTTGCACGCCGCGCAGCATTAAGGATGAGGACTCGGTGTGACCCAGCCGCGATGCCATGTGTAATTCCAGAGGTTGTTCAACTTCACGATTTCAGCATGATTGTCGGCGAAGGCCATGTTGATGAAACCGGGAAGCACCTTGCCGCGGGAATAACGATAAGCAGTCGGCGCAGCGGCCGCGGGACGGTTGTTGTGCCGGTCGATCAAACAAAGGCCCATGGCATGGATGCACCCGGGGCGATCGCCGTTGTAGCCGGCGTAAAGGTTTGCAGGATTGAGGGTGGGATCTGTTTCCAGAGGGAAGACGTAGTACCAGATTGAATCCTGAAAAAGCGGGATGGCGGCAGGGGCATGAAGGTCCGCCTCCTTCTTAAAGAAAAATTGGGGCAACGAATCCACCGGCGCGTGATCCACCGAAAGCCAGCCGTTGATGGCGTAGCTCCCAGGCAGGGAGGGCGCCTGAGAATTCAAGTCGAAATAGGCGGTATCGGCAGTGCCCCACCCGTCCAGTGACCGCTGGTTCAGGGGCACATGGGTCGAAGGGCAGAGCAGCGTCTTGGCATCGCCAGTCTGGATGGTTGTATCTATGCTATTCTCGTCGGCCACAGCCAGGATCAATTTCCCTCGATTGTCGTCGGTGTACATGTGGCGCGAGAGCGACATCTGCTTCAAATTATTGAGGCATGAAATCCTCTGCCCAGTCAGTTTTGCCTTTGCCAGCGCCGGCAGCAACATGGCCGCCAGGATGGCGATAACGGCGATCACCACAAGCAACTCAATCAGCGTGAAGGCAGACGAATTCAACCTCCCGGCTGGATGGAGGAGCCGCCGATTTGCTTTCATAAAGGGACTTTGTATTCGGGACTTTGTATTCTCTAATTCGTATTGTAAAGGTAATTTCAACCGGGAAACCCGGGAAACCCTCCGAATTCGCGGGAAGGAGATGACAAAGATCATGCTTGCAGGAGGACGGCAGATTATAATGCAGAATCAGGATAACCGGGTTTGGTCAGAGCGCCGGCCCGCATAATCCAGTCAATGCCGTGATCGTCAAACCCCTTTTGCGATTCAGCGCAAAAATTGGGGAGCATTCCCCGCGCCTTGCCGACTAACTGTGCGTGATTTGCACGCCGCGCAGCTTTAACATACCTTTTTGCCGTGCGGGAAGACTGGACCTCCCCGGCGGACATCGGGAAATTGCTGGCGCCAGACCCCGGCGCGATTTATGCTTTAAGCAATCCATGAATCCTCCCGCATCTTCTGGAGCGGCTTCGGGCCGGGATGCGGAACTTTGCGCTTTGGCCGCTGTTCATCCCTTTACCATGCAAACTCTGGAGACACCTATGAAACTTCGGAAATCCGCCAGTTCCCGGCTTCGCCTGTGGCTGTCAACAATTGTTTTTTGCGCTTTTGCCGCCAGCCTCGGCGCGCAATCCCTCCTCAATCTTGACTTCGGCGCCGGCAGCCGCAGCCCCAAAACAGGCTTCGCCGCCACCGGCCAGGGCAGCAACGACTTCTGGAACCTCTTCCGTCTCTACGATCCCAAATACACTCCGGGCGCGCCGCTGGTGTTCAGCGGCCGCCTCGGCGGCCTCAAGCTCGCCGACGGCGCGCCCACGGATGTCTCCATTGACGTCACCAACGCTCCCGGCGTCTGGGGCAACGCCACCGGCGATCCCATGTATGACTCCTACATCTTCGCCCCCAACGGCAGCAACATCGTCACCGCCATTTCCCGGCTGGAGCCGGGCCGCTACAACTTCTACCTTTACGGCCACGCCGACCCCGACGCTTCCGGCGAACAAAACAGCCTCTTTAAAATCAGCAGCGCCGGCACCAATTACGGCCCGCTCACCACCCTCAGTTCCGCGGGCTGGAAGGCCGCCATGCCCTGGCAGGAAGGCCATCAATTCGTCGTCTTTCGCGACGTTGAAGTCCAGCCGGGCGTGCCGGTGGTCATCGAAATCGCGCCGGGTCCCAACGGCATCGCCGTGCTCAACGGACTGCAAATCAGTTCCAAAGGCACCAGCCCGCCCAAGGTAATCGCGCGCGGCCCAGTCAAAGCGGCGGTCGCTTTCACCAACCTGGTCATCGGCGAAATCCGCTATGAGGGCAACGTCAGCGACCACGAGGCCCGCTTCACCGCCGATCTCCAGATTGAGTCCTTCACCACCAACGAGATTTCCGCCCCGTTGTTTCAGGGCGATGTGGCCGTCATTGCCAAAACATTGCCCGAGGGGGTGCGCATCGCGCGCTCCGGCGACCAATACAACCTGTGCGTCGGCGCCCCCGGCCTCCACCACCTCCAATTGGAAGTGGTGGCCAAAATCACCCGGGCCGAGCCGTGGAACCAGATCAGCTTCCAAGGCCCTCCCGCCGCCATCGCCTCCATTCACGCCCAAGCCGCCGGCGAAGGGGTGGCGATGCAGCTCCTCAGTGGAACCGCCCTGGAAAACGACAAAGGCGCCTCGCAGGTGGAAGGCTTTCTCAACGCCGGCCGCGAGGTCTCGCTGCGCTGGCAAAGCAAGGCCGCCGAAGTGGCCCGCAACGCCCTCATCTCTGTCGAGACCACCGCCGGCGCGCAAGTCACCCCGGCGGTGATCAAGCTGGCCACCACGTTGCGCTATGAACTCCTCCAGGCCGGCGTCCCGCGCCTGCGCGTCGCCCTGCCCGCCGGCCAGGCGCTCACCCGCCTCCAAGGCGGGCAAATCCGCGATTGGAAAATCGAGCAGGAGGGCGAACGCCAGGTTCTCGCCGTCGAACTCATCAAGCCGGCGGAGAACAATTATGAACTGACCCTTTTCACCGAGCAGCCCCTCGAATCCCTGCCCGCCTCCGTCCGGATCACCGCGCCGCAGCCCCTGGACCTGGAGCGCGAATCCGGCGCCCTCACCCTTTCCGCCGACGACACGGTCGTGGACATCGAAAGCGTGGCCGGCTTGCGCCGCGTCAACGCCGCCGGCGACGCGCTGGCGGCCTTCCGGTTTTCCGCCCGGCCGTTTTTGCTCACCGCCAATGTCAAACGCGTCGAGCCAATCCTGACCGTGGCCGACCGCGTCACCGCGCGCCTGGAGGAAAGCCGCCTGCTGGTGGTCCATTCCGCCGCCTTGACCGTGGAAAAGGCCGGCCTCTACGCCATCGAATTCACGCCGCAAACCAACTTTGTCGTAGCCGCGGTGACGGGCGAGGGGGTGGAGGATTGGAAGGTGAGCGGCGGCACCTTGCGCGTCAGCTTCGCCAGCCGCGTGCTGGGGTCGCGCAACCTGGAAGTGCAATTGGAACAGGCCCTCAAAACTTTCCCCGCCCAGATCGCGCTCGCGCCGTTGCGCGCCGCCGGGGCCGCCCACGAAACCGCCCAGGTCGGCGCCGCCGCCGCGCCGGGCTTGCGCGTCAAGACCACCGAATTGACCGGCCTGCGCGAGATTCCAGTCGCCCAGCTTCCCAGCCGGACCGACGAACTGCTCGCCTTCACCGCCGCCCAGCCGGATTGGAATTTGACCCTTTCCACCGAGCGCCTTCCCGCCCGCATCGGCGCGGACATTTTCAATCTCATCACCATCGGCGACGGCGTGGTCGGCGGGAGCGCGACGGTGCGTTATGATTTGGTCAATCAAGGCGTGCAGGAGTTCCACCTCCAGGTCCCGGCCCACTGGAAGAACGTCGAATTCACCGGCGTGAACATCCGCAGCCGCGAGCCGCAGGAGGGCGCCTGGACCATTCACCTCCAGGAAAAAGCCTGGACCGGCTACACCCTGGTCGTCACCTACGATTATCCATTCGACGCCGCCAACGCCACGCTGGACGCCGCCGGCCTGCACGCCCCCGATGCCGAGCACGAAACCGGCTCGGTCGCCATCACCACCGCCGCCAATCTCAAGGTCCAGGCCGGAACCGTCGCCGAACCGTTGCGGATGATGGATCCAACCGAGCTGGCCGAAAGCGACCGCGCCCTGGTCACGCGCCCGGTGCTGCTGGCTTATCGTTACACCGGCCATTCCTACCAACTCAAATTAAACGCGGCCCGTCAACAAGAAGAACCGGTTTTGGACGCCGTGGCCGACCGCACCCAGTTGACCTCCGTCCTGACCGACGCCGGGGAAATGCTCACCCAGGCCTCGTTCATGGTGAAGAACAACGGCAAACAATTCCAGCGCTTCCAATTGCCGCCCGGCGCGCGCTTCTGGGGCTGCAACGTGGATGGGCAAGGCTCCAAAGCCGGGCAGGACAAGGACTGGCTGCTCGTTCCCCTGCCGGAACGGGAAGACCGCGATGAAGCTTTCGCCGTGGACATCGTCTATGCCCAGGACGCCGGCCCGGCGCCTTCGCATTGGCTGCCCCGGGGTGTCGCGCTCCAGGCGCCCAAAACCGACCTGCCCAACACCTTTGCCGAGTGGGAGCTTTTCGTCCCGACCGTTTGCCACCTTTCGGGCTTTGGCGGCACCATGACCGTGGCGCGCGGCACGACCTACGGCCTGCGCGACGCCCTGCGCCGATTCACAGAATTCTACTCGACACTATTTGAGGAACACGGCCCGGCCCTGCTTGGGACAACTGTGGCGTTGCTGGTCGTCCTTTTTGTGGTGGCGAGGTCAAGGTCCCGCATTCCGGTCACGCTGATCCAGGTGCTGGTTGTCTTGCTGATCATTGGCGTCTTGGCGAGCATGATGCTTCCGGCGTTGTCAAAGGCCAGGACAAGCGCTCAAAGGGCCTCGGCAATCAATGACCTCCGATTGATAGATGCTTCAATGGCCCAATTTGAGCTGGAAAAAGGCCAGGTTCCAGCCAGCTTGCATGACATCCAACCGTATCTGGGAAGGGGAGGCGAGGGGGAGTTGCCTCGTGATCCAAAAAGCGGGCTGGGATACATTTATGTCGGGCAGGGAAAAAACCATGGCGATCCCAATGCCATCCTTGCTTTCTCCCCGGGGGATGAACGCGGGCGTACCGTTTTGCTTGGCGGAGGCAACATCCAACAAATGTCCAGCGCCCAATTTGAGGAAGCCCAGGCAAGGGAGGCATCCGCCAGCCGCGGCCCAGTTTTCCAAGCATGGATGCGTGGCGCCCCTCAGAAATCCACCGCTCCCAACACCAGCGCCGACTTAGCCCGAACTCTCACCGCTCGAGCGCAGGCTGCCGCGGCCCCGCTGGCCGCCAGCACCCAGGCTGCCGCGGAGAATGCGCCGGTTGAGTGGGCAGGAGTCCATGCGCTTTCCGCGCTTCCCACCGCGGCGGGGCTTCGTTCTATCCACATTGATATTCCGCGGCAGGGCGAGCCTTTCACTTTCACCAAGGTCTTGAACACCGGCGGCGAACCTTTGGCCATCAAAATGTCCGTCATGAACGCCCGCGTCTTTGCCGCCATGCGGTCGGCCTTCCAACTGGCCGCGTTTGCCGCCGGGTTGCTGCTGGTCTGGTGGCAATGGCGGAACACCCGCGGCAGCCTGCTGCTCACGCTGGGCGCGGCCCTGGCCATTGGTTCGGTCGGGGCGTTGCTGATTTCCGTCCGCGTGTTGCATCTAGCTCTCATCGTCGCCGCTCCCGTCCTGGCCCTGGTCCTCCTCATTGTGTTCTTCCGCAAAATCTGGGTGCGTCCGCGGAGCCTTCCCGCGCCCGGCCCCATCCACCCGGACGATCCCGGCATCCCGCCCGTCGCGGCTGCCATCGCGTTGTCATTGCTTTTCGCCTGCTCCGCCCAAGCCCAGGACTCCGCCGCCGCAAATCCATCCGAATTCCTCCGCCTTGGCTTTCGCGACGGCCCAAATCCGCAGGCGACCATCACCTCCGCCTCCTACTCCGGCGTCATCACCGAACACATCGCCCAATTCGAGGGCGCGCTCCTCCTGACCTCCTACGCCACCAATCAAACCCTGCCCCTCTTTGGCGAGGACGTCGCGCTGGAGGATTTCTCGGTCAAGTCGGGCGAGGCCAAACTGTTGCGGGAAGCCGGCAAGCTCGGCCTGCTCCTGCCCAATCCCGGCCCGGCGTCCGTCACCCTCAAATTCGTCGTCAAGCTCGGCGGGGACGTGAGCAAGCGCCGGCTCGACTTTGCCATTCCTCCCGCCCTGGCCAGCCAGTTGACCGCCAGCATTGACGAGCCGGACGCGGACGTGGAGTTCCCCACCGCCGTCGCCTTCCAACGCGCCACCGCCGACCGGCAAACGCGCGTCGAAGCCACCGTCGGCACGGCGGACCGGGTGGAAATCCAATGGACGCCCCGGACCCGGCGGGCGGCCGAGGTGGCGGCCACGATTATTGTTGACAACAATGCGCTCGCCACCTTCGCCAACGGCGTGATGGGCGTGCGCTCCACCCTGGACTACCAGATCAGCCAGGGCGAACTGCGCCAGGCCCGCGTGCGGCTGCCCGCCGGCCATCGTCTTTTGCGCGTGGCCGGCGCCTCCATCCGCACCTGGCAATTGGAGGAGCCGGGCCTTCCGGCCCAGGCGGGCGGGGACATCCTGGTGGTGGACCTGCTCAAAGGCGTTTCGCCCGAATACAAGCTCTCGCTGGAAACGGAAAAAATCCTCGACGCCTTTCCCGCCACCGTCCCGCTGGAAATTCCGCGCGCCCTGGACGTCAAGCGCGAAACCGGCCTGGTGGCCGCCTGCGCCAGCGAGGATCTGAGCCTCTCCACGGACCACGCCGCCGATTTGCAGCGCGTGGACGCCGCCGAATTTCCGCGCCCGGACAAGGGACCGGACCTCTTCAGCGTCTGGCGTTTTCTCAACCCCGGATTCTCCCTCGCCATCAAGGTCGAAACCATCCAGCCCCAGATCGAAGCCGTTGTACACAATAATGTCAGGATCGGCGCGGAGCAGACCGCCCTTTCCGCCGTCATTGATTACACCGTCAAGCGCGCCGGGGTGTTTGCCTTCCAGGCCGCCCTGCCCGCCGGCTACACCCTCGATTCCGTCCGCGGCGAAAACATCCTGCAATGGCGGGCGCGCGACGCCGGCTCGAACCAGGTCCTGGAGGTTTCGTTCAAGAACCGGAAGATGGGCAATTATTCCTTGAGCCTGGAACTCCTGCGCCCGCACCGGGAACTGCCCTCCGCCCTCGCCGTCCCCGGCGTCCATCCCTTGAACGTGCGGAAATTGTCCGGCTTCATCTCCGTCGCGGCCGAACCGGGCGTGGCCGCGAAAACCGCGCGCGCCGACGGCCTCACCGAGATACCGGCCGCCAGCCTGGGCGCCGGCGCCAACTCCGCCGCTGGCCTCCTTGCCTACCAATTCCTCAGCGCCCAGCCCGGCCCGCTGCCGGATTGGCAACTGGAAATCGCCTGCGAAAAAATTGATTCCTGGGTCCGCGCGGAAATCGGCCAGGTGATTGCCGTTTCTGACAACCTCCTCAACGGCGCCGCCCTCGTCCATTACGACATTCAAAACGCTCCCGTCAAAGAATTCCGCCTCAAAATTCCCGCCGCCTACACCAACGTCGAATTCAACTGCCCCGGCATCCGCCGCCGCGACCAGAGCAACGAGGAATGGCGCGTCGAACTCCAGAACGCCGTCCACGGCCCGTTCATTCTCGTCGTCACCTGGGAGAAGCCTGTGGACCTCAAGACCAACGCGCTGGATCTCCCCGGCGTCCAGGCCCTCGGCGTCGAGCGCGAATCGGGATTCGTGGTCATTCATGGCAAGACTTCCCTGCAAGTCGCCGAGAAATCCAGCAGCGGCGAACTGCTGAAAATGGACGCCAGCCAATTGCCCGATTGGATCGGCGGCGCGGAAGGCCCGCTCCTGGCCTATCGCTATGTCCGGCCCGGCTACCAATTGAGCGTCCAAGCCACCCGCTTTGCCGACGCCGCCGTCCTCCAGGCCCTGGCCGATCAAGTCCGCCTGACCACCGTCGTGGCCGACGACGGCCAGGCCATGACCGAGATGGCCCTGGAACTGCGCAACAACGGGCTCCAGCATCTGGAAATCCAACTGCCGCCCGGCGCCACCGTCTGGTCCGCCTATGTCGGAGGCGAGGCGGTCCGTCCCGCCCGGCGCGACGGCAAGCTGCTGCTTCCCTTGGAAGCCTCCGGCGCCGCCGAGGACACTCCCATCTCGGTGGAATTGACTTATATTGACAGGGAGAAATTTCCCGCCGGCCGCGGCGAAGTCAATTTGATTTCCCCGCAACTGGGCGTGCCCTTGAAAAACGCGCGCTGGGACCTGTACCTGCCGCCGGATTACGATTACAAAAAATTCGCCGGCAGCATGACCCATCAAGACAAGGCCGCTCCCGCCGTGCAAAGCTATTCCCTGGTCGAATACCGCGCCCAGGAAGCCGAAAAGAAAGAAACCAAACAGACCGAAGCCAGGGCCTTCCTCAGCAGCGCCCGCGAAAAACTGGCCAACAACGATGTCTCCGGCATCAACCGCGCCGGCAAATTCAGGCTCCTCTCCGATTCGGACTGGCAATCGCGCCAGGAAATCGAAGGTTTGCAGAAGGACCTCGAACGCATCCAGGGCAACAACCTCATGCAACAGCAGCGGGTCTATAATTATAACCTTTCCGACGCCGCCGCCAAAACGCAGGTCGCCAACTCCGGGGACGACGCCGTTGCCCGCCTGCAGTGGGCCAAGCTGGAACAAGCCCAGGAACTGGCCGTGGCGCACGTGCGGCCCTTGCGCGTGAACCTCCCCACCCGCGGCCTGCGTCAGTCCTTCACCCAGGTGCTGCAGACCGAAGTGGAAAAGCCCCTGACCATCCGGTTCACAGCCGCCAACACCCGGACCGGCGGCCTCTTCCGTCAAGCATTCGGTTGCGTTCTGGCCCTGGCCGCCTTGTGGGCCGTCGTGAAAGCACTCCTCCCCCGTCCCCCCCGCGCCCCCCGGCCGGCGTGACCGAGCCTCCGGCTCATTTGCCGTAGAGCGGGCCGAAGTTGGCGCAGGCGCGGAAATCGGCGCCCTCCCGGTCGGCCGTGCCAAACGCGTTCCACGCGCTGGGACGAAAAACGGCTTCCTCCGGCACGTTGTGCATATAAACCGGAATGCGCAGCATCGCCGCCAGGCTGATCAGGTCCGCGCCGCGATGGCCGGAACACAGGGCGCAGTGGTTGGCGCCCCAGTTGTCCATCACCGTATAGACGTTGCGGAACACTCCCGTCCCGGTCGTGCGCGGCACGAACCACGTCGTCGGCCAGGTCGGATTGGTCCGCTGGTCCAAAAGATCATGCGCCCTGGCCGGCAGCTCAATCGTCCCCCCCTCGGCGATTTGCAGCGCCGGCCCCAGCCCCTTGATCAGATTCAGCCGCCAGATCGTCGCCGGCATCCCGCCGCGCGTGCGAAAGCGCGTGGACCAGCCGCCGCCCGGAAAGTATTCGGTGATGGAGGGATGCCACGTCGTCGCTGTCAAGCATTTCTTTATCTCCGCCGCGCTGATTTCCCAAAACGGTTTCATGGCGGGCCGGCCGCCCGCGCTCTGCTCCCCCGTCCCGTCCAGCGCCGCCGGCCCGGAGTTGATCAGGTGCAAAAATCCGCCCGCCGCCGCGCCCGCCGGCTTGTGGCCCGTCACCCGCTTGACCGCGGCGGCGCTCCAGTATGTCCGCACATCGGCAAACACCTGCGCCGCATTGGTCAGCAGATAGCCCAGCAACATCCCGGCTCCGTTCAACGCGTCGTTCTCCGTGGCGACGAGGAACGGGCTGCGCGCGCCGTTCCAGTCGAACGACGTGTTGAGAATGGCTTCCATAAAGTCGCCGTTGGGCATGTGATCGGTCCACTGGCGCTGGCCCTGGAAACCGGCGGCGATGGCGTTGTGGCCCCGCGCCTCCTCGCCCCGGCCCATCGCGGCCAGGCGGGGATTTCCCACCATCAAATCCCGCGCGATCATCGCCATCTTGACCGAGATTTCCCATTCCCGGTCCAACTGCGCGCGGCTGCGGCGCGTCTTTGGCAAATTGTAATCCTTGCCCTCCGGGCAATTAGCCCTGACCCAGGCCATGGCCTTTTTGAATTCCGCCTGGTCGTAAATTCCCCGTTCGATGCGCCGGATGAATTCGGACATGTCCACCGACTCAACCCTCATGCCCAGATAATTCTCAAAAAAACCGGGATCCACCATCGAGCCGGCAATCCCCATCGAGGTGCCGCCCATGGCCAGGTAGGACTTGCCGCGCATGATCGCCACCGCCAGGCCGGCGCGGCAAAAGCGCAAAATCTTCTCCCGCACGTCCTCCGGGATGCTCTGGTCGCCCGCGTCCTGCACGTCCCGCCCGTAAATGCCGAAGGCCGGCACTCCCTTTTGCGCGTGGCCCGCCAGCACGGCGGCCAGATAAACCGCCCCCGGCCGCTCCGTGCCGTTAAATCCCCAGACCGCCTTGGGCGTCGTGGCGTCCATGTCCATCGTCTCGCTGCCATAACACCAGCAGGGAGTCACCGTGAGCGAGACTCCCACCCCGAGCCGCGCAAATTTTTCCGCGCACGCCGCCGCCTCCGCCACCCCCCCGATGCAGGTGTCGGCGATGACACATTCCACCGGCTTGCCGTTGGGATAACGCAAGTTGTCGCTGATAAGACTGCCAACGCGCCGCGCCAGCCCCATGGTTTGCGATTCGAGCGATTCGCGGACGCCGCCCAACCGCCCATCAATGGCGGGGCGAAGTCCGATTTTGGGAAGATTCTTAAAGAGAGGGTTGTCCATAGTGTGTTCCAACAAATCCCACGATCCCGCCCTCCGCGCAAACTTTTTCCCGCCGTCAAACCCAGGAAGCAATTTGAAACTGCCCGCCGCCGGTTCTTCCGGCCCTCGGCCGTTTTTGGGACCCTTTTTGCGATTGACCTCCGTCAAATTATTGGGAAACTGCCTGAGTGACCCATGAATCCTGTGCCTGAGAATAATTCAAACTCGACGCCCGCCCCCGTCAAAACCGGCCTCTTCCGGACCCCTGATGGGAGAAACTACGTGGTTCCGTTCGTCCTGGTCAGCTCGCTTTTCCTGCTGTGGGGATTCTGCAACGGGATGATTGATGTCATGGACAAGCACTTTCAGGTGGAACTCAAGTTGAGTTTGTCCCAGTCCGCCTGGGTCCAGACCGCGCATTATCTGGGCTACTTTTTGATGGCGATGCCGGCGGGGTGGCTGGCCACCCGGCTCGGATACAAAGGCGGCATTATTGCGGGGCTGCTGATGGTTGCGGTGGGTGGATTTTGGTTCATCCCGGCGACGCACATCGCCTCCTTCTGGGCGTTTTTGCTCGGAGTTTGTGTGATTGCCTCCGGCCTCACCTTTCTGGAAACGGTGGCCAACCCTTATACGACCGTGCTGGGGGACCAGCGCTATGGGGCCACGCGCATCAATCTGGCCCAATCCTGCAACGGGGTCGGCTGGATTTTCGGGCCGATCGCCGGAAGCATGTACTTTTATTCCAAGGACGCCGCCGGCGTCAGCACCGGCACCCAGACGCTTTACATCCCCTACGTCGGAGTGGCTGTCGTCGTGGTGGTGCTAGCGGTGATTTTCTTGGTGTCGGACATCCCGGACATCAAAACCGAGGATGATTACCACCTGGACGATTCCATTCCGGGCGTTTCCCATTCCATCTGGACGCATCCGCACTTTGTGATGGCAGTGGCGGCTCAATTTTTTTACGTTGCCGCCCAGTCCGGCATCTTTAGCTTTTTCATCAACTGCATGACGACCAATAAGACCCCGATTCCGAACATGGTTCCCCCCATTCCCGCCTCCTGCGACTCGGCCATGACAAGCCTCGCGGCCCACGCCGGCTTTCTGCACAATTGGCTCCTCGGCTGGTTCGAGACCAACAAAGCCGGTGTTCTTTGCATCAGCGACAAAGGCGCGGCTTGTCTGGCCTCGGTCGCTTTTGGTTGTTTCCTGCTCGGGCGAGTCACCGGCGCGGCTTTGCTCAAAAAGTTCGCCGCCCACAAAGTTCTGGGGCTTTACGGACTCATCAACGTCGGCGTCTGTCTCCTCATCATGAGCAATCTTGGCTGGCTCTCTGTGCTGGGCATCTTCCTGAGCTATTTCATCATGTCCATCATGTTCCCGACCATCTTTGCCCTGGGCATTTTTGGCCTTGGCAGCCGCGCCAAAAGGGCCTCCTCTTTCATCGTCATGGCCATTGTGGGCGGGTCCATACTGCCCAAGCTGATGGGCTGGGTGGCGGATCATTATGGCATGCCGCGCGGATTCATCGTCCCGATGTTCTGCTTCGCTTTCGTCGCCCTCTACGGTCTCACCTGGTCCAAGCTCGCCAAGTCAGAAGGCATGCTCGGCGTCTCCCCCGCCAAGGGGCATTAAAAAGGAATCTATGAACAAAGTTACAGAATTGTCTTTCGTGTTGTCCTTGGTTTCCGGAATGGCATTCGCCCAGGACACCAATTCCAACAGTTCCACCAACTCCGCGGCCCAAGCGCCGCCCCCACTGCGTTTGTACGTGGAGGCGGGGGTGGATCGCGACGTGGTGATGCCTGGACAAACTTTCCTCCAAGGTTATGCCGGTTACACCGATCCCAAACCGCCGCGGGGAGCGCGGCGCAATCGCGGCGCCGCCACCAATTCCACCCCCGCCGGCCCGGCCGTGACCGTGGCTTGGAGCAAGGAATCGGGGCCGGGAACGGTGCGGTTTGCGGACGCCGCGGCGGCGGCGACCACGGCCACTTTCTCCAAAAAAGGCGCTTATGTCCTCAAATTGACGGGGCGCAACAGCCAGACCAACCTGGCCTCCACCCTGGCCGTCAAAGTCCGGGAGGCGCCGCCGAAAGACCGCCTGGACGTGGTTTATACCAAAAACTATATGATTGACAGTCCGCTCTGGAACGACCGCGCCAAGTCGTTGATCACCGGCTGGATTCCCCATTGCATTGAGGAGATCAACGACCCGAATCTGAAGGAAGGCGGAATCAATAACTTCCTCGAAGCCGCCAAGAAGCTGCGGGGCGAGCCGGCCAAATTTCACGTGGGCTATCCTTTCGCCAATGCCTGGGTGCATCAAACGGTGGAGGCCATGTGCATCGCCCTGATGGTGGATGCCAAGGGCGACGCGGACATCCTCAAGGCGCAGCAAAAAATGCGGGACACCCTGGAGGACTGGATTCCCAAGATCCTGGCGGCGCAGGAACCGGACGGCTATCTGCAGACGCGCTTCACCCTGGGCACCAGCCGGGACGCCGGCCGGGCCGTCCATCACTGGGACCCGGCCACCCGCAGCGAACACGAAGGCTATGTGGCGGGGTATTTCATTGAATCGGCCATCAACCACTACACCATGACCAACGGCAAGGACAAGCGCCTCTACGACGCGGCCAAGAAGCTGGCCGATTGCTGGGTGGCCAACATCGGCCCGGGCAAGAAAATCTGGTTCGACGGCCATCAGGAAATGGAACAAGCCCTCGTGCGGTTTGGCCGGTTTGTCAACGATATGGAGGGCCACGGCCGGGGCGACGCCTACATCCGCCTGGCCAAGTTCCTGCTGGATTCCCGCCAGGGCGGCTCGGAATACGACCAGAGCCACCTCCCGGTCGTGCGCCAGTATGAGGCCGTGGGGCACGCCGTCCGCGCCGCCTACACCTACTCCGGCATGGCCGACGTGGCGGCGGAAACGCACGACGTGAATTACCAGAGCGCGGTGCTTTCCATCTGGGACAATATGGTCAATAAGAAGTATTATGTGACGGGCGGCATTGGCAGCGCCGGTCCCGACGCCGCTTCGGAGGGCTTCGGGCCTAATTATTCCCTGCGCAACGAGGCCTACTGCGAATCCTGCTCCAGTTGCGGCCTGATTTTCTTCCAATACAAAATGAATCTGGCCTACCACGACGCCAAGTATGCCGATTTGTACGAGGAAACGCTCTACAACGCCCTGTTGGGCGCGACCGATCAGGACGGCCGGACCTTCTATTACACCAACCCCTTGCGCGGCGGCCAGCGCACCCCCTGGCATAACTGCCCCTGCTGCGTGGGCAACATCCCCCGCACCCTGCTCATGATTCCCACCTGGACTTATGTCAAGGGCACCGACGGCCTTTACGTCAACCTCTTCATCGGCGGCGCCATCAACGTGGAGAAGGTCGCCGGCACCGACATCCAGATGGTGCAAAAAACCGATTATCCCTGGAGCGGCAATGTTTCCATCACCGTCAATCCCAAGGAGTCAAAAACATTTTCTGTTTACGTGCGCGCGCCCAACCGCGCCACCAGCCAGCTCTACACCGAAACGCCGCCGGTCAACGGCCTGCTCTCCCTCTCGGTCAACGGCAAAATGATGACCCCGAAAATGGAGCGTGGTTACGCCGTGATTCACCGAAAGTGGAAAGCCGGCGACAGAATTGACGTGGTGCTGCCCATGGAAGTCCAGCGGGTGGTGGCGGACCCGAATATTGCGGCGGACAAAGGACTGGTCGCGCTGCGCTATGGCCCGCTCCTTTACAATGTGGAGCGGGCGGACAATCCGGACCTCAACGCCGTCATCGGCAACGGGCCGTTGAAGGCGGTGTGGCGGCCCGACCTCCTCCGCGGCGTGATGGCGATCCAGGGAACGTGGGCCGACGGCGCTCCGCTGCTGGCCATCCCCAACTACGCCCGCAACAATCGTCTTGACACAAATGCCGTTGCGCCCTCCGCCGGCCCGCGCCAGAGCCAATCCCAGGTCTGGATCAAAGCCGAGTGAATAAAAAAGGCGGGGCTGGCGCAAAGCCAGCCCCGCCCGGTGTTCCCCGGTTCCTCCCGCTAATCCTGAATCTCTTAGTAGTCCATGCCGCCACCCATGCCGCCCATGCCGCCGCCACCGTGGCCGCCGGGGGAAGCTTTTTCCTTCTCGGGCAGCTCGGTGACCAGGCACTCGGTCGTCAGCAGCAGACCGGCAATCGAGGCCGCGTTCTGCAACGCCGTGCGGGTGACTTTCTTCGGGTCCACCACGCCGGCTTTGACGAGGTCTTCGTACTCGCCGGTGGTGACGTTGTAGCCTTCGTTGCCTTTGCGGCGCTTGACTTCCTGCACGACGATGGAGCCTTCCACCCCGGCGTTGTGGGCCAGGGCGCGCAGCGGCTCTTCAATGGCGCGCTTGACAATGTCCACGCCGATCTGCTCGTCGCCTTGCAGCTTCAACGCTTCCAAGGCGGGCAGGCAGCGCAGCAGAGCCACACCGCCGCCGGGAACAATGCCTTCCTCCACCGCCGCGCGGGTCGCGTGCAGCGCGTCTTCCACGCGGGCTTTCTTCTCCTTCATTTCCGTCTCGGTGGCGGCGCCGACGTTGATGACGGCCACGCCTCCGGCCAGCTTGGCCAGGCGTTCCTGCAATTTCTCTTTGTCGTAATCCGAGGTGGTTTCCTCGATCTGGCGGCGGATCTGGTTGACCCGGCCCTGGATGTCGGAGGACTTGCCTTTGCCTTCGATGATGGTGGTGTTTTCTTTGTCAACCACAATGCTCTTGGCCACGCCCAGGTCTTCCAAGCCGACGCCCTCCAGCTTGACGCCCAGGTCCTCGCTGATGAATTTGCCGCCGGTCAGGATGGCAATGTCTTCGCACAGCGCCTTGCGGCGGTCGCCAAAGCCGGGGGCCTTGACCGCGCAAACGTTGATGGTGCCGCGCAGCTTGTTGACCACCAGGGTGGCCAGGGCCTCCCCTTCCACTTCCTCGGAAATGATGAGGAGGGGCTTGCTAATCTTGGCGACCTTCTCCAGCAAGGGCAGGAGGTCTTTCAAGCTGCTGATCTTCTTTTCGTAAATGAGAACGTAGGCGTCCTCCATTTTGACTTCCATCTTCTCCGCGTTGGTGACGAAGTAGGGTGAGAGATAGCCTTTGTCGAACTGCATGCCTTCCACCACGTCCAGCGTGGTTTCAATGGACTTGGCTTCTTCGACGGTAATGGTGCCGTCCTTGCCCACCTTGTCCATGGCGTCGGCGATGATTTCCCCAATGGTGGTGTCCCAGTTGGCCGAAACGGTCGCGACCTGCTTGATCTCTTCCTTGTCCTTGACGTTCTTCTTGATCTTGTTGAGATGCTCCACGGCCGTTTCCACCGCCTTGGCAATGCCACGCTGAATGCCGATGGGGTTGGCGCCCGCGGTGACGAACTTCAGGCCCTGCGCATAAATCGCCTCGGCCAGCACGGTCGCGGTGGTGGTGCCGTCGCCGGCGGCGTCGCTGGTCTTGCTCGCCACTTCGCGGACCATTTGCGCGCCCATGTTTTCATAAGGGTCTTCCAGCTCGATTTCCTTGGCCACGGTCACGCCGTCCTTGGTGACGGTGGGAGAGCCGAATTTTTTGTCGAGCACGACGTTGCGGCCTTTGGGGCCGAGGGTGGCGATGACGGCGCGGGCCAGTTTGTTGATGCCTTTGAGAAGCGCCTGGCGGGCGGCCTCGTCGAATACCAGTTGTTTAGCTGCCATAAATAATTATTCTTTCTGTTTGACTGTTAACGGTTGCGGTTACTCGATGATCGCGAGGACATCGTCCGAGCTGAGGATTTTGTATTCCTTGTCGTTGAGCTTGATTTCGGTGCCGCCGTATTTGCTCACGAGCACGCGGTCGCCCTTTTTGACTTCAAACGGAACTTTTTTCCCGTTGTCGTCGGTTTTGCCGGTGCCGAGGGCGATGACGATGCCCTCGGTGGGTTTCTCCTTGGCGGAATCCGGAATGATGATGCCGCCCTTTTTGACTTCCTTCTCTTCGACCGGTTCGACAAGAATCCGGTCGCCGAGGGGTTTTACATTTAGTGCCATAGGTGTCTTTTCTCTTTTGTTTTTCGGTTTATGTTCGTTCTCGAATCAAACTCCCGCCGCACCCGCGACCGGGAAAATTCTAGGCCGCGACCACCGGTCCGGCGGCGACGATCCGTTTTCGTCGCGAGTCCACATTCACATTCATTCCTTCCAGCGAGCGCGCCCCGAGCAAACTCAGATCGCCCTTCTGCGCGAACACCACTTCGTCAATCGTCTCGAAGCCCGCCACGCGCAAAATGGCGTAGCCGACCGTCCGCGTAATGATCTGTCCGTTCGCCATTTGAATCTGCAAATCTTTTTTCACCGGCTGCACCCCAATCTGTTTCAACACCTCTTCCGGGAGCCAAGTGTACTCGCTGCCGGAATCCACCAGCAACTTCGGAACCACCGCCGCTCTCTTCTGGTCCTTGTGGTTCTCCACTTTGCAGCCGACGTAAAAAGCGCCCATATTCAGTGTCGTTTGTTATTTGCATCCCGCCGCACCCGCGATCGGGAAAATCATTAAGTCCGTCCCAACGGAACCAGTCCGCCGGGCAAAGGTTCAAATTGCGAAATCTGTTTGACGATCGCGGCGGCCCGCAGTGCTTGCTTGACGTCTTCTGGCAGCGCCGGCAAATCGCCGTCACGGAAATAAGTCAATGCTTTCAGCGTAATCAGCGGGTTGAATTGCCCGCCGTAAACCGCCTGCGCGGCGCCCAAGGCGTCGCTCAAATTCACCCCGCTCTTCAGCAACGCATGCACATCCAGATAGTCCTTCGCTTCCGCCCGCTCCGGCAGGACCGCCATTTTGAATGCCGCGATGTCAAGCAGCGACGCCACCAGCACTGCGCCGTCATCCGTCACCTCTGGATCATGGACGCGCCGCCGTGTCAGACCGAAAAAAGACAGTTTTACCGCTCCCGCCCGATGGACCGTGACGGTCAAAGTATTCGGTGCTTTCTGGCGAATGATCGCGTCTTTGAACAGTGGCAGCGCATTCAACAGCTCGTCAGGATTAACTGGCGCGTCGGTAAAAAAATCAAAATCTTCCGACTGGCGGTGGCCGAGCCGCAATGCCAAACCCGTGCCGCCGTACAGAATAAACCGCCGCGGCACCTGTCCTAACTCAGCCCATAATGCGCGCTGCGCTGCCGGCAACGTCGCCAATTTGGGCGCAAAACTCATGTCAAAGAACGGCGAGGCATTTTTGCCTCCGGCAAACCAAAATAAGCGTGCCAATAGGCCCAGGAGCGGGGATCAATCACACCCGCCGGGGCGTTCAACAAAGCATCTTTAAAGGCGTCCCATCCAAGAACCTCTTTCACCTGCTGCACCTCGTCCCATGTGCCCAGGGTCATCACCTGCGCCAAAAACCGGCGGGGATTTGCCAGCGAAACCTCGGGCGGCTGCCACCAGAAAAGTTCTTTGGCGATTCCCTTCAACTGCTTGGTGTTGGCTCGGCTCATTGCACAGAAACAATGTTCTTGAAAGTTGTTACTTCTTCTCATCCACCACTTCGGCGTCAATGATCGGGCCTTCTTCCTTGGCGGCCCCGCCCCCTTCGGGCGGCGGCTCGGCTTTCGCGCCGCTGGCTCCCTGCTTCGTCCGCGCCTTGGCCGATTCGGCGGCGGCGGCCTTGTACATCTCCGCCGAGGCGGCCTGCCAGTTCTCGTTCAGCTTTTCGCTGGCGGATTTGATGGCCGCGCTGTCCGTGCCTTTGAGGGCCTCGCGCACCGCCGTGGCGGCGCTCTCGATTTTTTCCTTGTCGCCGGCGGAGATTTTGCCCGCGTTGTCCTTCAGCATTTTTTCGCTGCGATAAACCGCGTTTTCCGCCTCGTTCCGGGTCTCCACTTCCTCCCGTTTCTGCCGGTCTTCCTCGGCGTGAAGCTCCCCGTCCTTGCGCATCTTTTCGATTTCATCCTTGGAAAGGCCGCTGCTGGCGGTAATCGTGATCTTCTGCTCCTTGCCCGTCCCCAGATCCTTGGCGTTCACGTCCAGAATGCCGTTGGCGTCAATGTTGAAAGTCACCTCGATCTGCGGCACCCCGCGCGGGGCGGGCGGAATGTCCGACAAATTGAATTTTCCAATCGTCTTGTTGTCGCGCGAAAACTGGCGCTCGCCTTGCAGGACGTGGATTTCCACCCCAGGCTGGCTGTCCGAGGCGGTGGAGAAGATTTCCGACTTGCGCGTCGGGATGGTGGTGTTGCGCTCGATCAGCCGCGTGAACACCCCGCCCAGCGTTTCAATGCCCAGCGACAGCGGCGTCACGTCCAGCAAAAGCACGTCCTTGACCTCGCCCTTGAGCACCCCCGCCTGGATGGCCGCTCCCACCGCGACCACTTCGTCGGGGTTCACCCCCTGGTGCGGCGGCTTGTTGACAAGCGATTCGGCCGCCTGCACCACGCGGGGCATGCGGGTCATGCCGCCGACCAGCACCAACTCGTCTATTTTTTCCGCCGTCACTCCCGCGTCCTTCAAGCAACTCTTGACCGGGCCGATGGTGCGTTCGAAAAGACTGTCGCACAGTTGCTCCATTTTGGCGCGGGTCAGCTTGGCGCTCAGATGTTTGGGGCCGCTGGCGTCGGCGGTGATGAAGGGCAGGCTGATTTCATAAACTTGCGCGCTGGAAAGGGCGATCTTCGCCTTTTCCGCCTCCTCCTTGATGCGCTGGAGGGCATCGGGCTGCTTGCGCAAATCCATCCCCTGCTCGCGTTTGAAATCGTCCAGCATCCAGTCCATGATCCGGTTGTCCCAGTCGTCTCCGCCCAGGTGCGTGTCCCCGTTGGTGGCCTTGACTTCAAAGACCCCGTCGCCGATTTCCAAAACAGAAATGTCGAACGTGCCGCCGCCAAGGTCGTACACGGCGATTTCCTCGTTTTTCTTCTTGTCAAGCCCGTAGGCCAGCGAGGCGGCCGTCGGCTCGTTGATGATGCGCAGGACCTCCAGCCCGGCAATGCGGCCGGCATCCTTGGTGGCCTGGCGCTGGGAATCGTTGAAGTAAGCGGGAACCGTGATGACGGCCTGGATGATTTTTTCGCCCAGGCGCATTTCCGCGTCCGCCTTTAACTTGGCCAGGATCATGGCCGATATTTCCGGCGGGGTAAATTGTTTGGGTTTGCCCTCCACTTCCACTTCCACGGCGGCATCGCCGTTGGCCGCGCGCACGACTTTGTAAGGCACGCGCTTGATCTCCTCCTGCACTTCGTCGAATTTGCGGCCCATGAAGCGTTTGATGGAGTAAACTGTGTTGCGGGAGTTGGTGACGGCCTGGCGTTTGGCGGCATCGCCGATCACGCGCTCCCCCGTCTTGGTGAAAGCGACGACGGAAGGGGTGGTGCGCTTGCCTTCGGAGTTCTCCAAGACAGTCGGTTCGCCGCCCTCCATGACCGCCATACATGAGTTGGTGGTTCCTAAATCAATTCCAATAACTTTTGGCATAAAATTTCTTGCTGTGTTTTCAGCAACCTATTTCAAAGCAAACTGGGTGCCATCCTGCTGCAAACATTGTAATATGTTTATGATAAGCAATTTAAGACTTTTTAAGCCAGTGCCGGCAGACCTTTATTAGAGACATTACGGCACAAATACAGTCCAAGCGCCCACTTTCTGCGTCATAATGACGCACGGCTGGATTTAAAAATAGACGGAGGCGGGCCGCAATTTCGTCGGGATGCATTACAGTTTGGGCGAGATTTTGTATAACTATTTGATTACCAGTTTGTTACACTATGTTTTAGGCCGATATTCGACCATTCCTTGTCGGAATAACTTACGCTATCATTGTACATGATACTATACTTAGCATTTATAAGATAATATCATGTTTGTTATAGCTTACGTATAAGGCACTTATGAATTTTCTTCCTGTGACTGGATTTAATTGATTGGGTGGGCATCTGTTATGCTTACTTATGCTTACATGGGGCCGTTTTATTTTGCCACGGGGCTAAAGAAGGACCTCGGAAAAGACACATCATTCGAGAACAAATGCGAAAACAAAAAGAGTGCAGAATAAAAATATGAAAAAAAACATGAAAACATTAGTCATAGGACTTGCAGCGGTGGCGCTGATGGCTGCCACTAGTGTCCAGGCCCAATGGGCGTCGTTCTGGGACATCATAAGTTCCAGCCCAATCGACGAGGTGACGGCTACTATCACTGGTAGTACGTTCACTTATCCCGGATATCAGGCCGAATTTTTTGACGGCGTCAACTGGCCTACCCCCCTCCCAGGTTGGGCAACCATAGATAATGGAGGCGAAACCGTTTCCACAATGAGCGGCCCGGCTGTAGCCGCTAATACGTATCTTTACTTCTGGGATAATGTTAGTAGTGCGATCACTGTGCCGTTTTCGGTTGACCAGAAGTCTTATGATGCTGGAACTCTTGTAGATGAAGTGATTATCTCTTACGATGGCTCAGGCACGATCGATTATAATGTCCCAGACCATCCTTGGAATAACGTTGGCTTTTCCGTCTCCATCCCCGATGGCGGAACCACTCTCATGCTGCTTGGCTCCAGCCTCGCAGGTCTGGCTTGCCTGCGCCGCCGTTTCGGCCGCTGCTAATTTTATTGATTTCCTAACCAAGGCGCGGAGCAACCCATTTTGGGCCTGCTCCGCGCCTATTTTTTCGGTCAGGCGGCGTTGCCCTCTCCATTCGGCGGGACGCCCTGCTTGAGCCAGACCATTAGAATGCCAATGTCCGACGGCGAAACGCCGGAGATGCGCGAGGCCTGGCCCAAGGTGGCAGGCTGGATTCTTGTCAGCTTTTGCCGCGCCTCGGTCCGCAGACTGGGCACTTTGGTGTAATCCATCCAGTCTGGAATCTGCTTGTCTTCCAAACTCTTCAGCTTGGCCACCTCGATCTCCGGCCGCGCAATGCAGTCTTTTTGTCGGAATACATTACGGATTTCGTGAGTTTTTGTATAACTATTTGATTACCAGTTTGTTACACTATGTTCTATGCCGATATTCGACCTTCTGCTGTCGGAATAACTTACGCTATTATTGTGCTTAAATACTATAATTAACATTACTACTGATAATATCCAGTTTGTTAAGGTTTGCTTATCAGTCACTTATGGCTTTTCGTCCTATGGCTGGATTTAATTGATTGGGTTGGCATTCGTTATGCGTATTTATACTTAGTCGGGGGTCTTTGTATTTCGCTGTGGGGCTAAAGAATGACCTTGGAAACGACACGCAAGTAGATAACAAAAGAAAAACTAAAAGACAAAGTTCACTGAAATAAACAAAAATTATGAAAACAAAATTAAAACTTGCGATAATGGTGTCTGCCTTATTTGTCGCGGCTCAGGCTTATGCCGGAGTGTATAACTTAACATATACCGGGGTGGACGGCACTGATGCCACCGGGCAAATCGTTGTCCTGGGCGGCTATGCCACCAGCGGCTATCTTGATGTTACTGGTCCCGCCAACGCCGGGGACTACACCTTGGTCCCTGGGAGTGGAAGCGATGGGAGCTTCGTATGGGATAGCATCGTGTTTGTCGGCTCTGACCCTTTCCTCGATACCACTGGTGGCCTGCAGTTCGCGATGGCCGGTGCTGAGGTAAACATGTTTTACAATAGTGGACAATGGGATCCCGCCGACACTTACAGCTTGTGGGGTGCTCCGCCCAACTGGGCTCCGGAATCCTATGGGACTGCAACTTTGACGCCGGTTCCAGACGGTGGCCTCACTGTGGCTCTCCTGGGTGGCGCGTTGGTCGGCTTGCAGGCGTTGCGTCGGAAACTGTTCTGCTAAGAACATCGTCTGCCATTGGTTTTCAGAAAGGCAGGGCTTAATTGCCCTGCCTTTTTTATTTGCCCCATATAATCCAGTCTGAGTTGCGCGCGGGGAAATTGTCGGAAGTTTTTTTCCGTCAGGTGTCCGTGTCCTCTCCGTTCGCCGGGACGCGTTGCTTGAGCCAGACCATCAGAATTCCAATGTCCGAGGGCGAAACGCCGGAGATCCGGGACGCCTGGCCCAATGTGGCCGGCTGGATTTTTGCCAGCTTCTGCCGCGCCTCGGTCCGCAGGCTGGGGACTTTGGTGTAATCCATCCAGTCTGGAATCTGCTTGTCTTCCAAGCTCTTGAGCTTGGCCACCTCCATCTTCCGCCAGGCAATGCAGTCTTTCTGTCGGGATACATTACGGATTTCGTGAGTTTTTGCATAACTATTTGATCACCAGTTTGTTACCCTATGCTTTAGGCCGGTATTCGACCTTGTTCTGTCGGAATAACTTACGCTATTATAGTACTTAACTACTATAATTAACATTCCTACTGAACATATCCTATTTGTTAAGGATTGATTATCAGTCACTTATGACTATTCGTCCTATGACTGGATTTAATTTACTGAGTGGGCATCTATTATGCTTAGTTATGTTTAATTGGGGTCTTTTTTTTCGCCTTGGGGCTAAACAATGACCTCGGAAGAGACACATGAGGTCGATTTAACAATGATCTCAAAAACATATAACAAAGAACACATGAAAGCCAAAACTACAGCATTATTGATCAGTTTACTCGCACTGGCATCGTTGCCAGCGTCCGCACAGACGTATTCCGGCGCCGATTTTAGTACCATGGCCGCTTACAATGGGACCTATGTCGCTGGTTCGCCTGGTTATGAGGCATTAAGCTATGCCAGCCCAGATGTTGACGCGGTGGTCGGCGTCAGAGGCCCGCTTGGGACATTGGACACTCTTAGCATGAGCTTTGTTTATTCCGACGTGACTGGCGGCCAGGGCAATGCGCCCTTTGCGGCCTTCGGCGTGTCCCTCGACGGCACTTGGGGCTTGGGAGGGCAAGAATTCGACATCATCTCCGAGGACGGGAACCAACTCTACGGATACTCCGACGTCCATGTATGGGATTATACCACAGATGCCGACGTGCCTGGGCTGACCGATGTGACGCTGAACAGCATTCTAAACCTGGCCAATCCCTACAGCAGCGCCACGTATGGGGATCTGGAGGCAATGAGAGCCTACGCTTATGTTGGCGATGAGGGCGCGTTATCCGGAAGCGCGGACATCAATTCGATCACCATCGGTTCTTTTGTCGCGTCCGCCCCGGATGGCGGTTCAACCGTTGGATTGCTCGGTGTTGGGTTCTTCACTCTCCTGGTTTTCGGTTTCAGACAAAACCGTCTGGCAATGGCGAAATAATTTCGTTTCCATAAATTCAGAAAGCACCGGTTTTTTAACCGGTGCTTTTTTATTGGAAATTGTTGCCTGGCACCTGCTCCGCGCCTTTTTCCGTCAAACCGCCTCGCTCTCTCCATTCCCCGGAGCGCCTTGCTTGAGCCAGACCATCAGAATTCCTACGTCGGAGGGCGAAACCCCCGAGATCCGGGACGCCTGGCCCAACGTTGGCCGGCTGGATCTTTGCCAACTTTTGCCGCGCCTCGGTCCGCAGACTGGGGACTTTGGTGTAATCCATCCAGTCTGGAATCTGCTTGTCTTCCAAGCTCTTGCGCTTGGCCACCTCGATCTCCTACCGCGCAATGCAGCCTTTTTGTCGGGATGCATTACAGTTTAGGCGAGATTTTGTATAACTATTTGATCACCAGTTTGTTACCTTATGTTTTATGCCGATATTCGACCTTATGCCGTCGGAATACCTTACGCTATTATTCTGCATAATACTATAATTAACATAGATAATGATAATATCTAGTTTATTAAGCCTTGCTTATCAGTCGCTTATGACTCTTCATCCTATGATTGGATTTAATTTACTGGGTGGGCATCTGTTATGCTTACTTATGCTTACATGCGACCGTTGCATTATGCCGTATGGCTAATGCATGGCCTCGAAAGAGACACGTGAGATCGGCTAAAATATGATCTCGAAATCGAACAAACAGAAAGGCAAGCAAATATTATGAGTTGCAAATCAAAAACCGTTTTAGTGGTCTTGGCTAGTCTGGCGCTATTGAGCGTCCAGGTGGCAAAGGCGCAGATTGTTTACGCGGGTCAGGGGTCCGACGTTAGTGGTGGAGGCTGGAGCGAAGAGCCCAACGGGCTCGCTGGGACCGAGTTTACTGCGAATGTGGATTTTTACGTTAGTGAATTGGGCGTGGCTGACTTCCCTGTATACGGCGACAACTACTTCTACGGAAACAGCGAGAGCCATGTAGTAACCCTGTGGACGGCCGGTGGTGCGCAGCTTGCCCAGGCAACGGTCCTTAATGGGCTTCCTGATGCCAATGGTTATGACTGGACAACTCTAACAACTGGCGTCGAATTAACAGCCGGGCAGACCTACATCTTGGGAGCAGCTTATCAAGATGACCTTGATTGGTTCTATGATACAGCAACAATCAATCCCGATTTTACGCTTGTTTCGGCTGTTGAGGGCAACGTCGATGGAACAGGCCTCTACACCGAAGGCATGCCTGAAGGAAACGGTTGGTTTGGGCCGAACCTCGGTGGCAACGTCCCCGATAGCGGAATGACTATCACGCTGCTGGGCATGGCCTTGGCAGGCCTTGGTTGCGTGCGGCGCCAGGTGAAGAAGTAGTCCTAGCTGTTTAGTTCGATATTTTAGCCGGGAGCAGGCTGGTTTCCAGCCTGCTCTTTTTGTTTTCTCCCTGGGAGTATGGATCTGTTAGTCAAGGCGCGGAGCAACCCATTTTGGGCCTGGCTCCGCGCCTCTTTTTTTTCCGTCAGGTGGCGTTGCCCTCTCCATTCGGCGGGACGCCTTGCTTGAGCCAGACCATCAGAATTCCAACGTCCGACGGCGAAACCCCCGAGATCCGGGACGCCTGGCCCAACGTGGCCGGTTGGATCTTTGCCAGCTTTTGCCGTGCCTCGGTCCGCAGGCTGGGGACTTTGGTGTAATCCATCCAGTCTGGAATCTGTTTGTCTTCCAAGCTCTTGAGTTTGGCCACCTCGATCTCCTGCCGCGCAATATACCCTTCGTATTTGATGAAGATCTCCACTTGCTGAATCACCTCCTCAGACAGCTCGGTGTTCCGGTTTGGAAGATCGGCATAAGACATTTCCGGCCGGCGCAGCAGTTGAGCAAGGGTGTCGGCGCCCGCTCGGGTATTTTCAAGCCTGGCAAGTTCCGCGTCAATCGCGGCCCGTTTGGCTTGGAGCTTCTGATAGTTCCGCGGCGGCAAAAGGCCGATCTCATGGCCAAGTTCGCTCAAACGCAGATCCGCGTTGTCCTGGCGCAGCAGCAAACGATACTCCGCGCGCGAGGTGAACATGCGATACGGCTCGGTCGTTCCTTTGGTCACCAGGTCATCAATCAGCACGCCAATGTAAGCTTCGTTGCGCCGCAGAACGACGCCCTCCTTCCCCCGCACCCTCCGAACGGCGTTAATCCCGGCCATCAGCCCTTGCGCCCCGGCCTCCTCGTAACCGGAGGTTCCGTTGATCTGCCCGGCCAGGAACAGATTCCGGCAAACCTTGGTTTCCAACGACGGATAAAGTTGGGTCGGGAAGGCAAAGTCATATTCCACCGCATAAGCCGGCCGCATGATCTCGGCATTCTCGCACCCGATAATCGTCCGGACCATTTCGATCTGAACGTCGAAGGGCAGACAGGTCGAGAACCCGTTGACATAAATCTCGTCGGTGGCGATCCCCTCCGGTTCAAGGAAAATCTGCTGCCGTTCCTTTTCCGGGAATTTGACGATCTTGTCCTCGATGGACGGGCAATACCGCGGGCCGATGCCTTCGATCACCCCGGAATACATCGGCGATTTGTGCAGATTGGCCCGGATGATCGCGGCGGTCGCGTCCGTGGTGTAGGTAATATGACACGGCAGTTGGCCGTTGATCCGATCCAGGATGGAGCCGGGCGGGTATTTGCCATCCGATCTCTGAATGCAGCCTTGCGCCTGTGCCGCAATGCCTGGCACCCCCGAATGTTCCACGTGGAACAAATCCTCTTTCCAATAGCTGAAATACGGCACCGGATCATCCCCTGGCTGAACGTCGGTCTTGGAGAAATCTATGCTGCGCCGAAGCAATCGCGGCGGTGTTCCCGTCTTGAGCCGCCCCAATTCCAACCCCAGCTCTTTCAGCGAACCCGAAAGACTCATGGCGGCCGCTTCACCCGCCCGGCCGCCGGATTGCTGGTTCTGCCCGATGTGCATCAACCCCCGCAGAAATGTCCCCGTCGTCACCACCACCGTCGTCCCATGGTATTGAACCTCCATCGTGGTTTCGACCCCAAAGGCTTTGCCGTCGCGGTGCAGGATTTTCGTGCTCTGGCCCTGCTTCAAGTCCAGATTGGCCTGGCGCTCGCAAATCCATTTCAGCCGGAATTGATACGCCTTCTTGTCGCATTGCGCGCGCGGCGCCCAAACCGACGGACCGCGTTTGGTGTTGAGCATTCGAAATTGCAGCCCTGTCATGTCGGTGGCCTTGCCCATTTCGCCACCCATGGCGTCTATCTCGCGGGCCAGATGGCCCTTGGCCAATCCGCCGATCGCCGGGTTGCAGGACATCTGCCCGATGGTGTCCACATTGATCGTCAGCAACAAGGTGCTGCATCCCATTCTCGCCGCCCCCAGCGCCGCCTCCACTCCCGCATGACCGGCGCCAACTACAATGACGTCATACTTTTTCGGATAAACAAACATGGTGCGCGGCGGCTACTGGATCTGATAACTCGCGTCGAACGGCGACTGCCCTGGCGACTTGATAACCTTGCGAAGCGGGTTGGCGGAAAGATGCTCGCAGATTTTGAAAATATGCTCAATGTCCCGGCTGCCGATCCCCGCTGCGATCTGCGCGACGGTCTGCGCGCTTTTCTTCTGTTTCAAATAACCCAGTATCCTCAATTGCAATTCGATCACCGCGCCCGCCGCATGTTTTCCCCCCTCCACTCCAGGCTGATGATAAGCATTGATGTTGATCAGTGAGGCGTAGAATCCAACCGCCCGCTCAAAAAGCGCGATCAAAACACCAACCGAAAACGGGGAAACGTCCGTTATCGTTACAGTTACCGATTCACGGCCATTTTCGTATAAAGCCTGCCGTGTTCCGAGCAAAAAACCCTGTAAATAGTCCCCCGACGTGACACCCTCTTGCACGAAAAATGGGCTGCCAACCCGGTCCAAAGACACTTCGATGAATGTTGCGAAGAAGTTATTGAGACCGTCGCGAAGCTGCTGAATGTAGGCGTGCTGGTCCGTGGAACCCTTATTGCCATAGACTGTTAAGCCTTGGTGGACGACTTTATCGTTACAGTCTAACGCCTTTCCCAGTGATTCCATGACCAATTGCTGCAAATAGCGCGAAAACAGCTCTAAACGGTCTTTATAGGGCAAAATCACCATATCTTTCGCTCCTTTACCGTTACCGATGTAGTACCACATCAATGCAAGCTGCGCCGCAGGATTATCTGTAACGTTATTTATTCGCGTGATCTTGTCGCATTCCATCGCCCCTTTCAGGAATAAATCAATATCGAATCCTTGCAACGCCGCTGGCAACAGACCCACTGCCGATGTCTCACTCGTTCGGCCTCCAACCCAGTCCCACATCGGAAAGCGCGCCAACCAATGGTTCGTCACCGCAAACTTGTCCAAAGCGCTGCCCACGCCGGTCACAGCCACCGCGTGCCGCCCAAAGTCCAGATTGACCCTTTGATATGCGGCGGCGGCTTCCAACATCCCATTTCGAGTCTCCTGGGTGCCTCCCGACTTTGAAATCACCACGCACAAGGTTTCCCCAAGCTCAGCGCCGAGCCGCGCCAAAACCTTGTCCATCCCGTCAGGATCGGAATTATCGAAGAAATGGAGCGTCATCTTGTCCGAGGCCGGCTGGCTCAGAGCGTTGGAAACAAACTGCGGCCCCAACGCCGAGCCGCCAATCCCGATGACCAGCAGATTCTTAAACGGTCCGCGCGCGCCGCGGACGGCCCCTTCATGAACCTGTCGCGCAAAATCCTGGATCGCCTTGACCGTTCCCTCGATCTCCTGGCGCAACGCGGCCGTCGGCGCCAGCGCGGCATTTCTCAGCCAGTAATGGCCGGCCATTCTCTTCTCGTCCCGGTTGGCGATCGCGCCGCCCTCCAGTTCGCCCATCGCGGTGAAGGCCTTTTGCATGAGCGGCTCCATCGTGGCGAAATAATCCTCCGGAAAATTCATCCGGCTGATATCCAGCGCCAGCCCCAGGGTTGGGAACTGGGAATAATACTTCTTATACCGTTCCCACAACAATTCAGGTGTCAATTTCATAGCGCCGCTGAACATAGACGCAACCCCTGGCGAAGTCGAATTGCGATTTTTTCCGTTCTGCGCTTCCCTTGCCGCCCCTTCAAAATCACCCCTATTCTTGGCGATGCGCTTTCATCCCGAAGGGGCGGTGGAGGGTGGAGGCCGCGGGCGCAGGCAACCGAGTTAAAGGCAGTTTTCACAAAAAAAGTGCTTTGATTTACTTTGATCCACTTTGATTTGCTTTGATTTTCGTTGGCTTGGGCTTGATCCGGTTTGACCGATTTTGGGCCGGGCTGAAAAGGAAAGGCCCTTGGGCGGAGGGCGCCAGGCTTGAGGTCAAACCCAGATCATCGGCGACCTGTCCGCCTTTTTGGCCGTCCCGCAGGCGGCGATTGAGTTGATCGCGGACCTCGCGGGGCAGGCGGGCGATTTTTCCGGTGCGAGTCATATCATTTCCTCTCCTGTCCGATGGTGTATGGAATCGGCCATCGGAGTAAATTAAGCATAGGCACTAATCATTGTCAAAGCATAGTTGCGAACATAATGCTTCCCACGGTGGGAACGAAGTATGGAGGGATTTCGGAGGGATGAGGCTGATCCGCAAGACGTGGCTCTGAGCCGGAACGGCGCAATTGGAAACCGGGTGGGAGAAGTCAGTGCTGGACGGCTTGGAAGAATTGGACTGGGTTGGTCGCGCTGCCCATGCTCACGGTCTGGACCAACTGGGTCAGGGTGACGCTGCCAAGCGTGCTCCAGGAATTCGCGTTGGCGATGTTGGTGGTGGAGAGCAAGTCATAACTCACGCCGGGATTGCCGTAGAGCATGAGCAGACGGTGGGAATTTGTGCCGATCGCCGCTTCCAAAAGCGGTTGGTTGCCGATCAAGACCACCCGGCCCGCCTGGGTGGCGGAAAGGGTTTCTGGAGCGTTGTTTGATGTCGTTCCGCTGAAGTTGGACACGAGCAGGGGAACAAAGGCGGAACTGCCAGGCAACGCATCCAGGCAAACCGAGCCGAGGACGGTGGCGCCTTGCAGGACGGAGCCGCTTTGAACGCCAAAGCTGAATTGTGGTTGATAAGCATTGGTCATTTGCACGGTCGCGGAGGCAATCGCGGAATTGGTCGAGGTGATGCTCCAATTTGTGAGAAAGCCGGCTGGGCAGTCGAGGGTAAAATTCAAGTTGGTCAGGCCGACCGTGGTGAAAAGAGTCACCGGCACACAAGTGCTCTGGCCCGCCTGCACCACGCTGGAGCCAACGCTTACCTCCACGCAATCGGCCACGCTCACGCTGAACGTCATCGAGTTGCTCAGCGGCGGACTGCTGCTGTCCGTGGCCCAGACAGTGATGAGGTTGGTGGTGCTGCCCTGTTCGCAAGTGGGCGCCCACATGAAGATGCCGTCCGCACTAATCCTGGCTCCGGCGGGAGCGTTCGAAGCAAGGGTGAATAAAATTGGCCCATTCGCACTGTACACAATGTTGGTGATGATAACCTCTTGATCGACGTTTGGGAACTGGTTGGAAGCATTGATGATTAACGGCGCACCATTGGTTGGCAGGATGAGAGAAGCCATTTGCAAACCGGAAAGCACGGCATACTGGCTGGCTCCCAGTTTCACCGTAATTCTAATCGTCTGCCCGGCGGTGACGATCGCATTAGTGAACTCCACGTACTGCACCCCTTCCTGCCACACTGGAGAGAGCCAGCCGGAACCGTTGGTCGTTGCCTCACTCCCATAACTCCGGGATCCCACCGCGAGCTGAAAAACACTGTTTTGGTTGTCCACATTTCCATGTCCATAAAGATAAAAATTATAAACTCCTTCGCTCAAATTGGTTACCGTCACCAGGATGGTCCCTCCGGAATCCAAATAGCTTCCATACATTGGATCAGAAGCCCCGTTGTTCCAAGCTCCGTCGGCATTGACGACCGTCAAACCTGCACCCGACACCGTGCCATCCGCGAAACTCAGGTTGGGCAACTCAGCGAACCCCACAGACCCGTTAAATATTCCGTCACAGGTATTCCAGAAGTCGTTGGTGGTCACGCCGGTGGCGGCAAATCCCGTCTTGCCCGTGACCGAAACGTCCGCGAAAGCCACATCAATCAGCGTGGCTAGCGGCGCAGTGACATTCAGTGCCGCCACCGCACTGGTGACGCTGCCATACGAATTGGTCACGATAACCGAATAATTGCCGACATTGCTGCCTTGGGCATTGGTGACAAGGTAACTGCTGTTCGTCGCCGCCGAAATAATCCCGTTGTCAAACAACCATTGATACCCCAACGGCGTCGCTCCGCCCGCAACAACACTGAAGGTTGCGTTTGAACCTTGAGACACCAATTGGTTTGTCGGTTGGACGAGAATGGCGGCTATGGGAGACGGTGGGCCGACATACGCCATTTGTAAACCGGAAACCGGGGAAATCCCGCCGGCACCCGGTTCCACCGTGATGGTGATTATCTGACCGACGTCAACATTCACATTGGTGAATTCCACGTACTGCACCCCTTCCTGCCAAAACGAAGAAAGCCATCCGGATCCGTTGGTCGTCGCCTCACTGCCATAACTCTGTGAGACTGTCGTGATCTGAAAAATGCTGTTTTGGTTGTCCTGATTGCCGTGTCCGTAAAGATAAAAGTTATACAAGCCCGCAATCAAATTGGTGACCGTTACGGTGAGGTTGCCGCCGGAATAGGAATACAAATAAGTTGCATACATGGGATCAGACGCCCCGTTGCCATAAACTCCATCGGCGTTGGCGACGGTCAATCCTGCGCCCGAAATCGTGCCATCCACGAATTCCAGGTTGGGCAATGATTGGCCATTGGCAGTATTCCAAAAATCGTTGGTGGTTATTCCCGTGGCGGCAAAACCCGTCTTGGCCGTGAGCAAAGAGCTTGTGAAAGCCACATCAATGAGGGCGGCCACCGGCATACCGACGGTCAGCGCTGCCACCAAGCTGGTGACGCAGCCAGACGAATTGCTCACAATGACTGAATAACTGCCGGCATTGGTCTGTTGTGCGTTGATCACACTGTAGCTGCTGTTTGTCGCCGTGGAAATACTGGCGTTGTCAAACAACCACTGATACGCCAATGGCCCCGTTCCGCCCGCCACCACGCAAAAGGTTGCGTTTGAACTAAAAAACACCGCTTGGCTCGCCGGCTGAGTGATAATAAAGGCAGGGACGGGCGTCAAGAGGATGGGCGTCATTTGCAGACCGGAAAGCACGGCGTACTCGCTGGCTCCCGGTTCCACTGTAATGGTAATCGCCTGCCCAAGGGAGACGATTACATTGGTGAATTCGACGTATTGCACGCCTTCCTGCCAAACCGGAGAAAGCCAGCCCAAACCATTGGTAGTCGCCTCACTCCCATAACTCTGCGAGCCAACAGTGAGTTGAAAAACGCTATTTTGGTTGTCTTCGCTCCCGTGCCCATACAAATAAATGTCATACGTGGCTGCCATCAGATTGGTTATCGTTAAGGTAATGTTTCCTCGGTCGCTGGCGAGATCGTTAGGATACACATAAACGCCGTACATAGGATCAGAGGCCCCGTTGCCATCGGCTCCAAAGTTTCGTTCTACATCGGTGATCGTCAGTCCTGCCCCTGAAGCCGTGCCATCCATGAATTCCAGGTTGGGCAATGCTCCGGAATTCACAACAAAAGTATTCCAGAAATCGTGGTCGGTCACTCCGGTGGCGGCAAATCCCGACTTTCCGGTAACCGCAGAGCTTGTGAAAGCCACATCAATTACTTTGGTAACCTGCCCAACGACGTTCAGCGCCGCACCCAAGCTAGTGACGCTGCCATACGCATTGGTCACGACGACGCAATAAACGCCGGAGTTGGCCGGTTGGGCATTGCTCACGCCGTAGCTGCTGTTCGTAGCCTCCGAAATATTGGAGTTGTTAAACTGCCACTGATACGCCAACGGCTGCGCGCCGCCCGCCACAACATCAAGGATTGCATTTGATCCTTGAATTAATGTTCGGTCCACAGGCTGGGTCAAAATGAAGGGACTGGAAAGAGGTTGGCTGACGGGCGCCATTTGAAGACCAGAAATCGCGCTAACCCCACCGACTCCCGGTTCCACCAGAATGGAGATCGTTTCGCCAGCGCAGACGCCCACATTCGTGAATTCCACATACTGCACCCCCTCCTCCCAAACCGGAGACAACCAGCCGGATCCGTTGGCCGTCGTCTCACTGCCATAGTTCCGCGCGCCAACCGTGAGTTGATAAACACTATCTTGATTGTCCTCATTCCCGTGCCCGTACAAATAAAAGTCGTATGCGCCTGCGATCAGATTGGTCACCGTCACCGTGATGTTGTCGAAAGACGGCAAGGGATAAATATAAACTCCGTACATGGGATCAGACGCCCCATTGCTGTAGGCTTCAAAGAATGTTTCGACATCGTTGACGGCCAATCCTGCACCCGAAGCCGAGCCATCCACCGTTTCCAAGTCGGGCAATCCGTATGCTGAGGAGTACAGACTCCCACCGGTCAGCTTGCACGTATTCCAAAAATCATTGGTGGTCAACCCGGTCGCCGCAAATCCCGTCTTGTCCGTGACCAACGTGTCCGTGAAGGCCACGTCAATAAACGGCACACCGACAGTCAGTGCCGCCACCAGGCTGGTGACGGTGCCAAAAGCATTGGTCACGATGACTGTGTAATTGCCAGCATTGGTCTGGTGGGGGTAGTTCACTGTGTAACTGCTGTTCGTCGCCGCGGAAATATTGACGTCGTCAAACAGCCATTGATACGCCAGCGGCGTCGCCCCGCCCGCCAAAACCGTGAAGGTTGCGGTTGATCCCTGCATTACCTCTTCATTCGTAGGCTGGATGGAAATGAAGGGAGAGGAAGGCAGCGGAACAGCAGCCATCTGCAAACCGGAAAGCACATCATACCCGCTGGCACCCTGTTCCACAGTGATGGTGATCGTCTGTCCGGCGAGGACGATCACATTGGTGAACTCCACGTACTGGACCCCTTCCTGCCATACCGGGGAGAGCCAACCAGAACCGTTGGTCGTCGCCTCAGTCCCGTAACTCTCCAAACCCACCGTGAGCTGAAAAACACCGCTTTGGTTGTCCTGATTCCCGTGTCCATAAAGATAAAAGTCACAAAGCCCAGCACTCACATTGGTTACCGTTAAAATACTATTCCCGAACGGTGGGGAAGAGAACAAATAAACAACATACATGGGATCAGACGCTCCGTTGCCATAGACTCCACCAGCGTTGGTCACTGTCATTCCTGCGCCCGAGGCCGTGCCATCCACGAATTCCAAGTTGGACAATGCTCCTGAATCCACCACGTAGGTATTCCAGAAATCGTTAGTGGTCAAACCCGTTGCGGCAAATCCCGTCTTGCCCGTGACCGAAGCGCTCGTGAAGGCCACATCAATAAGCGTGCCGGCGCTCGACGCCATGGCGCCGGCCAGCAAAACCGCCGCGAAAATTAAGTTGATACCCCTGGAATTGTGCATAATCCATTCTATTGGTTGGATGTTCGATTAACCATATAAATTCGGCTTGGCCGGCGCCTGATGAGAGGGTCATAATAACGTTAATGCTTTTAGCCTCCAACTTCAAGGCGAAGAAGCGGTCGGCGAGGGCGCAACCGCAACATCCCGATTCGGAATCGGGACGTGTGCTCCCCGGAACGGTTCGCGGCCGGCTTGGGCTAAGAAGTGGCTAAGGATTGGGGATAATCAGCCCATGCCGTAATTTCCCTTGTGTTCCTTTCGCATTGCTCCAACCATTGGCGTCAGTTATGAAAAGTTTTACAATCTCTCATGCCATTCCAAACCGGACGGCGCATTTTCTGGCGGTCCTGATCCCCCTCCTGTCGCCGGCGCCGGCGGCCCTGTCCGGCGCTGAAACCAACGAGGACTTTTCGGCCGTGAGCAAATCCGTGGTCGAATTGTTGCAAAGCCGCGACACGGCCCGTTTCGCCGCGGCGATGTCGCCTGCCATCGAAGACTGGCAATCCATCCTCTCCACCAATGCAGCCGGCCAGACCCCCGACCCGCTGGCCGCCTTCCGCCAATCCGCCGAACGCGATCGCCAACAGATTGAGCAGGGCGCCAAACAACTCCTGGCCAAGGCCGACTCATTGCGCGTGGACTTTTCCAAGGGCAACCTTCGCGCGCAAGTCATCCCGCCCAAGTATCTGGGAAACACCCGCTATCCCGGCATCATGGCCGAAAACCAAACGCTGCCCTACGCGGAGAAGTTGGAAATCATCCTCAACCCCGATTCGGCCACAAACAATCCAACCAATGGCGATTTCAAGCTCGCCGTGCGCAGTGTGTTGAAATTTCCCGGCGGCTGGCGTTCCCTTCAAGGCGTCCAATGGATCTCTTTCCCCTCCAACGTCGCCGATGCCAAAACCGTCCGGGAGATGGCGCTCCTCGACAAGGCCGCGTCCAACCAGGGCATCACCGGCCTGGACGATCCCGCGCTCCTCAAGCTCGGCGACGCGCTCGTTCATTTCATCCGCCAACGCGATGCGGACATTTTCAAAAACGAAGCTTACATCACCGGCGACCTGGTTTGGGCTATGTATCAACAGAGCGGGATCAAAGGGCCTTCCCGAAAGGAATTGGACGACGAATTGAATGCCCGAGCGCAGGAACAGATGGACGCCGCCCGTTCCACCGTTCAGCAGATGGAAGACGCGGGCATTGACTTGAAGAACGCGGACATCCAGATCAAGGAAGCGGCGGTTGAGCGGTTGCAGCACTCAGGCCCTCCCGGATCGGTGGCTGGGCTGATAGGATCGCAGTTCAAATTGAAACTGGCCGTCAAAACCGAGGGCAAATCCAAAAACGGAACCTCTTTGTCCGGAGATTATATTCTTTTCGCCGCTCAAATCATGCGGTTCGCCGATGACTGGAAAGTTGCGGAAAATATTCATTGGTATCAATTGCCCGCCGGCGTTCTGGACGCCAAAGCCGCCGCCAAACTGGAATTTGAAAACTACGTCGCCGAACACGGCACCCTGCCGCCCCACACCACCGCTCCCGAAATCCAATTCACCACCCTTGATGGCGAAAAGAAAATGCAACTCTCCGACCTCCGCGGCAAGGTCGTCGTGCTGGACTTCTGGGCGACCTGGTGCGGTCCCTGCCAGGAGCCGATGGCCAAATTGCAGACCCTCCGGCAAACCCATCCCGGCTGGCAGGACAAGGTCGCCATCGTTCCTTTGAGCATTGACGACGCCCTGCAAACCGTGCGCGACCACGTCAACCAGCGCGGCTGGACAAACACCTTCAACGTCTGGGCCCAAGACGGCGGCTGGCATTCCAAACCCGCCACCGCGTTCCGGGTGCATGGAGTGCCGACCACTTACATCATTGACGGCCAGGGACAGATCATCCTTGCCGGACATCCGGCAGGCATGGACATCGCCAGAGAAGTGAACGACCTGCTGGGGAAGAGCCAGCCCCCGCCCCCGCCCGCCCCTCAATAGAAGCCGGTGGGACGCCGGCCACGATGCCGGCAGGTGCGCGGGAAAGGACACAAATCGAAATTATAGAACTGACCCCTTTTCCTCCTCACGGTTTTGGGGCAGCGTCTTGCCAAGGTAGGGCGAGACTCAGTCGAGCCGTGACTTGCCCTTCTCACGGTTCCGGTCCTTTTCGCCGCCTGTTGCGTCCGGCCATTGCCCCGGCTGCGCCTTTACTGCGACTTGAGGCGGAAGAAGGCCGCTCGGTTGCTCACTGCGCTGGTGAAAAAACAAGTGGTCCCGTCCGTGGTAATCCCGCTGGTGACATTAGTCCAACTTCCAGACGACAGGTCGGTCGAGGCCTGTAAAACATAATTTGAAGCCGAGGCCGTCCAGGACATGACGAGTTGATGGCCCGCCGGCGCGATTCCCAATGGCGGCCCAACTGGCGGCCCAGCCACGATGAAGGTGTAGGAATTTGTGAGAATCTTAAAAACCCACGTTCCGGCGCCCAGCGGTCCGAATCGCCCGTCCACCCCGCCGACGGGCAATGCAAACAGCGGGATGGGTCCCCCCACAGGGGCGGTGAAGGTCACGGTGACGATGCGGTTGATGGAATCAACAGAAATCAGAGGGTTGCCGTATAGGGCTGCGGCCTCCATCGCGTTGAAGCCGCCCTCGCCGTCGGTGGGAGCGATGAAGCTGATGGTATCAGCGGTAGTCGGCGCCGCCGGAGACAACACCAATGAAGACGGTGGAGACGACGGAGGCGCTCCCAGAAGGTGCCACTCGACCATCGCCGCCGGGGCGGTCGTGCAGGCCACGCCAAGAATTGCCGCGCACAGCAAGCGGAGCGCTGCCTGACGTCTGCCGGACCTGACAAACTCGCTTCTCACACCACCAACGCACCATAATTTCACGGAAATGTCAATCGGAAATACGTGCGGGAATCCCCGCCTCCAACGACCGCTTGATTCCTTTCTGGACGAACTGATTGTTTCAAAAATGGTGGGTTGGCAGGGACTCGAACCCTGGACCAATGCCTTAAAAGGGCACTGCTCTACCAACTGAGCTACCAACCCATCACAAATTCTCACAAAATCACATTCCAATCTCGCCGCCCCGGCTCGAACCCTGGACCAACCCCGAAAGCTTTCAGGGCTGCTCTACCAACTGAGCTACCAACCCATCATGCCCAAATTCAAGCGCTTACAACAGTTGCCCCGCGACCCCCATTTCAAAAAGTCGCCCTTTCCCTCCCCGAATCTGCGGACGGTTACTATGCCTCACAAAAACCCGGACGCAAGCTGTTTCCTCAACCGTTCAAGACTCGCCTAAGCCGGGCGCGAACCCTTCCGGGGAGCATACGTCCCGATTCCGAATCGGGATGTTCCAGTCGGCGCCCTCGCCGGCTGGTTTCCACCGTTGCATACCAAGTAATGACCTTCCTAATTATCAACCGAACCCTCTGAACTGGGCCGCGGCGGGCCGGTGAGGGTCACCACGTTTTGCTCGACAATCCCCTCACCCGGCATTAACGAAAACAAGGAGATCGTCCCATGCTCCATTGCGGACGATCTCAAAGACAAATGAAAACACTCGTCGCCGACAAATTCCCCGAATCCCACCTCCTCCGTTTGCAGCAACTTGGCTGCGCCGTGGACTACCAGCCCTCCGCCCGCGCCGAAGACCTGCCCCTCCTCGCCGCCTCCTGCAAGATCCTGGTCGTGCGGGGCAAACAGGTCGCCGCCCAAACCCTCCAAGCCTCCCGCGAACTGGCCCTGGTCCTCCGGGCCGGCGCTGGTGTCAACACTATTGATGTCAAAACCGCCAGCAGCCGCGGCATCTTTGTCAGCAATTGTCCCGGCAAAAATTCCATCGCCGTCGCCGAACTGGTTTTCGCCCTCCTCCTCTCCCTTGACCGCCGCGTCCCCGATTGCGTCGCCGCCCTCCGCGCCGGCCAGTGGAATAAAAAGGAATTCTCCGGCGCCGACGGCGTTTTCGGCAAGACCCTCGGCGTCATCGGCGCCGGCAGCATCGGACGCGAGGTCATCCGCCGTGCCCACGCCTTTGGCTTGCGCGTCATCGCCTGGTCCCGTTCTCTCACCCCCGAACTGGCCGGGCAACTGGGCGTGCAACGCCGTGAAAACGTGGACGACATCTTCCGCGAGGCCGACATCGTGACCCTCCATCTGGCTTTGAAGCCGGAAACGCGCAAATTGGTCAACGCCGCCCGGCTCGGTCTCATGAAGCCCCGCGCCATTCTCATCAACACCGCCCGCGGCGAAATCGTGGACCAGGCCGCCTTGCGCGATGCGCTCGAATCCAAACGCATCCGCGCCGGCTGCGACGTGTTCGATCCCGAGCCGGCCGCCGCCGTCGCCCCCTTCGACGATCCGATCCTGAAATTGCCCGGCCTTTACGGCACCCATCACATCGGCGCTTCGACCGGGCAGGCGCAAAACGCGATTGCGGACGAGGCGATGCGGGTCATCGAGACCTTCATCAAAACGGGCGTGGTGTTGAACTGCGTCAACCTGGCCACGCGCACGCCGGCCAAGTGGCAATTGGTCGTGCGGCATCACGATCGTGTGGGCGTGCTGGCCTTTGTCATGGACCACATCCGCCGCGCCGGCCTGAACATTGAGGAAGTGCATAACGTGGTTTTTGACGGCGCGCTCGCCGCCAGTTGCCGCATCCAGTTGGGCGGCGAACCCCCGCCCGCGCTCCTATCAACCATCCGGCAAGGCAACCCCGACATCATCGGCCTGGACCTCCTGCAAATCGCCTGAGAAAAACTCCGCCGCTGCTGCTGAACAACGTTTTGTCAACCCCGCCCACATGCTCCGTAAAGGGCTAAAGGGTCCGCCCCTGGTTCCCCCGTGCCATGACGTGGCAAACCGCCCCGGCATACTCAATGCGAACCAGTCGTGCCATCGCCCTGTCAAACCCCCATTCCGTTTTCCGGGCTTAACCCCTCTTCTGGAAAGTTATAAATCCAACGAAAGACACACGACACCTACGTATCTATTTTGCTAACTGCCTGAAGCGCAGCAGCTTCCGCAAGGCCACTAAAGAACTGGCCTTCAAAATGCTGGCGACCTGCAATGGGAAACATCAGCAACCCGAGTCGCCGCCAAGATGATTGCCATGAGCCGACCGGAGTGGTATTAATGCCGCCACAAATGTCCTCACAACCAACACGTCAGGAAGGTCAGCCCAGTGCGGCAAATCGCGCCGAGTTGGCGACCTTGGAGCAGCGCCGCGCCAAGACCCGCGCCCTCAAGCAGGGCATGATGCAGGAATTGCTGACCGGGATGCCGCGCCTCGGATGACCCAGACATTTTCACAACAACAATCCAAAACAAATAATCAGATATTTATGAATAAAATAACTTCCACAATTTTTTTTCAAGCATGGCTTGAAACTGTTCACAACAGAAAAGAGCTTCTTTCAAACATCTGGCGGCATGCAAGAGAATTTCGAACGCATCTCAAAGGTGACGACGCCTCTATAATGAAGGAGGTTGCTGACAAATTACATTTGCTTTGCTATCACAGCGACTATTATTCTTTAGACACCGTATTTTATAAAAAGGAAGATTTAGTGCCCGGACGACCGGAATTTTCTTATTGGCTTAGAGACATTAGAGTTGCTTTTGAACATGAAAACAATTTCAACAGTGGAATATATAGAGAAGTTTCGAATCTGCTAATCACAAATTGTGACCTAAGAGTTTTAGTAACCTATCCAGATGATGATGAGCACGAACAATTGGACTATTTGCACAAAGTCATTCAAGGAAGCAGACAATCACAAACAATTTCTGACGATGAAAGTTTCTTGATTATTTTTGGTTCTGAAAGTGATTTTAGTTGGGACGGTTACGTTTACAAACAGGACAACTGGAAACGCGAAGCGACTGACGCCATCTCCAACCAACCCGCCGACCACTGAAAACTCTGCCGGTCATGCATGTTTTGCACCTTGTAGGTATCCGTGTAGCTAACCCCGTCTAGGCGAGCGGCGACCGCGATGGCAGAATGGCGGCGATGCAAAACTCAAGACCTGTTCGCAAACATCGGACTCCGGGCCAGCGGGAAGGTATCCTCCA
>Ga0182027_10000888_pt1 | contig 50682 bp, 41 predicted proteins | sample 712E1DmetaG_FD_121300 | JGI IMG/M metagenome (GOLD analysis project Ga0182027, IMG submission 121300) | Permafrost microbial communities from Stordalen Mire, Sweden - 712E1D metaG (Illumina Assembly) | ecosystem: Environmental > Terrestrial > Soil > Wetlands > Permafrost | place: Sweden...
AAGCTTGTTCAGGCAAAACTTTACCAGGTCCTTGAAGGTCGCCTGACTGATATGTCCGGTTATCAGCAGAATCGTAGATGTAATCAGGATCATCACGCTAGCTGCTGCGAAGCTGGCCCCTAGGGTGTTCCAGAAGCCGAACGACTTCATCATCAATAAAAGACCAAAGACAACTGCAAAGAACACAAAGAATAGCCAAATGACGTTGCGCAGCAATCCGTGCCACGGTTCGTGAAACTTCGCTGCTTTTCGAACCTGTGCGTGTAACTCTTTGATTGTCTTCTTATTCTCACGACGCAGATCCGGGTCACGCTCAGTCCGGTTTTGTGCTTCAAGTCGAGCGATCTGATCGAGGAATGAAGTAACTTGATCCATTGGCTACTAGGCAGCCGACTCTCGGATGTCAAAGTCGGATAATTTGTCGCGATTGATCGTATACACAACCTCAACCTTACAGGTGTGATCTACAAGACAATGTTGTGTATCGCAAACGTCGCAGTCCAATTCTTTGGGAATGTCCTGAAGGGCAGCAAACTTGCCAAGTGGAACATCGCTAGTGCCGCAGAATACGGCAAACCACTCCTTCGCCGCACCTCGCTCTTCAAGGAAGCGCAATGCGGTGAAGACTGATACCTCCGACTCATTTATCGCTTTCGCTATAAATTTTGGCACAGCTTCATCTTCGGCGGGCCTGTCTTTTAGGTAGGACACCACTTTCCCCACTAACTCTTGAAGCCTAGGTGAGAGTGGTTGCTGTGCTCGCCTGAACCAATTGGCTAAGGACATAGTCGATCTCATCCTCGTTACAGTCTGCATCGAAGCGAACGAATCCATTGGCAGCGTCTACGTAGCTAAAAAGTTCTCGCGTCAAACTTCCATTCGACATCTCAGGAATCCAACGCAACGGGGCTTCCTCAAATGTACGAACCATTTTGTCTTTCGCTATACGCTTCCACTCCTCTGTATCGCGAATATCTCTGCCATCCTTTTTCTGTGTGCGCTTCGTGAGAGCTCCGTCCTCTGCATCGTCGATCGTGTAGTTCGTCGTTACAATTCGCGGTTCCGTCTTCAGAATCTTCTCAAGCCCTGCGCGGAAGTCAATGGGTTCCAGAGGCAGTCCGAGCATGTTCTCAGTCTTTTCCTGGTAATAATCGTAGTAGGCTTGGTCGGAGGCCTCGTTTTCTATCGTATGAGAATGCTTGTCGTCAGGGTGATCGTAACGAAGTTGAACCTCACCGGTCTTCTTGTTAGCCACGACGACGATTATCTTCGCCACCTTAATCTCGGAAAACTCTTTGAGGCGCTTGTCAACTTTTATCCGAATATGCTGCTCACTCCACTTGGCCCTGAAGATTGATTCGTTGTTCATTGCATAAACAAGCTTGGGGGTCATCGTCGGCGCTACGGCCGGAGTTCGCTCGGTCGACAGCGGTATGTGCAGAGCATCAAGTTGCTCGTCGATTTTGGAAACATCCTTGGCCGCGTGCGGGATGCGATACAAAAAAGTGCGCTTTGAGCTGGCTTCTTCAATTCCAATTGACGCCTCGATAAGTCCGTCCTCGGTGATGTCGCCACTTTCGAGAAGTCCGTGAACTTTCGTCACCATTTCGTCACGGCTATTCATCGTATGCGGCAGCTCCACCCGCTTCAGCCAGTTGCGAACCGGAGCGATGCTATACTTCCCAAGAATCTCTCGTACACGCTGTTTGGACGGCGTTGCCCCCGTGGTGTTTCCACCCCGCCCTGCGTTTGACGGGGTTATACGCGTTGAGGGGATTTTGCTACACCCTCACCCCCAGGGGGTATGGGGGCCAGGGGCACGCGCAAGCGGGATGGGCTTGGCCCTGGCGTAATCCGCGCCGCAACCACATCACCAACTGTCAGGGCATTTCCTGGAGCACCCGGTCCCCAGATCTGACGCGCTTGTCAAAAATCAATACCTCTCCCGGCCTCGCCGATACTTTTCTTTTCTGTACTTGATTGGCGCGCCCATATTGGACAACAATTCCGGATTTGAGTACCTCGGCGGGTGAGAAGTCAGGTATCGACTCGAAAAGATCGAACGACGAAACTCTCACGTGTTCTGGAAGTGGTTCCGGGATAGTCACAACAACAGTGCCATTTTCATCGGTCTTCGTTGATGTTCTCATGACGATAGTACTCGTTGCGGCCCTACCCTGTGACAAGTCTCCATTGAAAGCCACGATCGCGAGATGTAATTTTGCCATTGGCTTCGCTGACTTGTAATCAAAGATCCGCAAAATAACATTTTGCTGGGCAGCAACTGGCTGTAAACAATTTAAGCAAGCCGCGATTGACAAGAGCTGGGCCAAAAATCGTATCTGCAATCTACTGTGCAAAGCATCCCCCATTTAATGAGCAATTCATGTAGGTCGTATCTGGCGGAGAAATCATGTCGGGAATCATCGCAGGCATTTGGAGTAAATAGTGCAGCGGGTTCAAAGGTCCAAAAGGGTCTATGTGAGCACTAATTGGATCGCTGTCAATTAGGTGGGGTGTTTCAAAGAAGAACCCTGAATACCAGGAAGACTGTCCTTGATGCAGAAATGTCAACGGATCCTTCCAAAAGCCATCTAGGTTATCCTGCGCAACGGTACACCCCGCTCCCTTATCGCAATCCAGCGTAACGTTGGGAACCAGATATGCAAATCTATAAGTTATGCGAAAGACCACGTCGGGATCACATCCCTGATTCTTACATATAACTGCAAACACATCATAAGCCTGGCTTTCAGGGAGTGCCGCGATGGCAGTGCGCCATGAAGCATAGTCTTCCACAGTCGAGAACGTCATGTCGTAGGACTGACCATAGAGTGTCCCTTTAAACTCGAAAGCGATAGGATTATAACTAAGTTCCCCATAGGGCGTCGGGGCCCCAAGGCCAAGAGCTGTCCAGTCAAATTCGTCAAGGCCCCCAGATAGCCACCCGGCACTTTCAAAAGGAGTGAGGCATAGGTTAAAGTTAAGCATCCCCCCGCACGCAGCTCTATTGCCCGGAGAGTCTATATACAAACCGGTCGGATCGGTATTCGTGTTTGGATTGGCAGTATACCCGTACAAGTTCCATCCAGCTCCGGCAGGGTCTGGTGAAATCCATCGACCCTGGTTAGCGCTCAGCTCACGGTGTGGCGTATCAAAACAGCAGTCTCCAGTCGCCACTATGTCTTGGGTGTCGCCGGTGAAAATGTTCTCGTTCGCACTCGTCGAGCCGAAGTTGTCGTACATCTCACCGTAAGGGGCAAACGCACGGTCGTCGATGATGGCGGGGCCCAGGTTCGACGAGATTCTGGCACTCCCCAACCAATCCTTATGTTGGAAATAGTATGAATAGCCGCTACCGCCGTGGCCCTGCAGCAACGTCGCCCCGCCAGGCGTAGGCCAATATGCATAAGAAACTGCGCTGCCATTCATGTAGGCCGTCTTGCCCAATTGGGTGTACCAGATCTCGGTGTAGGCGGAGCCATTGCTTATCTCCACCGCACGCCCGAGAGCGTCATAGGTGACGCATTCACCATATGTTCCGCAGTTACCACGGCAGTCGGTGGTTTGATAATGGACAAACCCTGCCAGAGTATTACCTATGACGGGAACAACAATCGTTTCGCGGAAACAGACTATTTTTATGACAACGGTAGCACCGCCTCCGCTTGTGGAACGGCGGGGACGCCATCGGTAACCGGCGTGAGCAACCTAAGCGGGCACGATGAAACCTATTACGGGCCAAGTGCAACTGGGTCACGGGGTAACCTCACCCAGAAAACCCAATGGGCGAACACAGGAAGCTCTCCCGTGACGACGTACACCTACGACGAGACCGGTCAGGTTTTGAGCATAACCGATCCATGTGGCAACGGCACGTGTGCCGACATGACCGGGACGAGCCATATTACAACCTATTCCTATGCCGATAGCTATGCCACTGGCAGCAGTACGTGTACCACCAGCTACGGGCCAGCAGGCAATACGAATGCGTACCTGACGCAGGTCACCCTACCTTCAGCCAACGGCGTGGGCGACAGCGAGTGCTACTCATATGACTATACCAGTGGACAACTCACGGGTTCGAAAGACCAAAACACCCAGCTTACAACATATTCTTATAGCGACCCATTCTACCGCCCTACTCAGGTGAACTATCCCGACGGCGGCCAGGTGGAGGTCGCGTACAACGATACCCCCCCGGTTAGCGTTACCACCTGCAAGCTCGTTAACGGCACCGCAGGTGCAACCTGCAGTCCGACGAGTCCGCCGTCTGGGTGGGAGACTAACGTCTCGGTGATGGACGGTCTCGGGCACGTCGTTCAAACCAAACTCGCCTCTGACCCCGACGGTATCACATACACTGCCACCACCTACGACGGTATGTCGCACCCGTACACAGTCACAAATCCCTACCGCACGACGGGCGATTCGACCTATGGCATCACCACCTACAACTACGACGCTCTGGGACGTACCATACAGGTCGCCGAGCCTGACGGCTCGACCGTGTCAACCGTTTATACGGGCACACAAACCTCCGGAGCGGTTACCACGGTGACCGATGAAACCGGAAACCAGCGCACCAGCCAATTCGATGGTCTGGGACGACTCACCTACGTCTGGGAAGCGCCCAACAACAACAACTACAACTACCAAACGCAATATGCCTACGATCCGCTGAATAACCTGCTCAGCGTCAATCAAACCGGTGGGAGCAGAACACGTACTTTCACCTACGATTCTCTGTCGCGGCTCTTGTGTGCGGCTAACCCTGAGGTGCAAATCGTCACCTGCCCCAGTTCGGCAACCGGCACCTTTCCGGCTGGTGCTATTACCTATACATACGATCTCAATAGCAACCTGTCGACTAAAGGAGCGCCTAAGCCCGGCCAGACGACCGGCACGGCCAGAGTCATAACCAATTATTCGTATGATGTTCTGAATCGGCTCGTCCAGAAAAGCTACACTGGTATGACCACGGCGATCTCCAAATACGGCTACGATGGCGCAACCTTGACCGGTTGCGGGCAAGATCCTCCTACCATCACTTCTCCTACAAATTTGGTGGGTCGCCGATCCGGGATGTGCGCGGGGGATAGCGGCTCTAGCTGGAGTTACGACCCGATGGGCCGCCCGCTTCTCGAATCGCGTGGCGACTATGGATCGGCGCGAAAGAAGCTTAACGTCAGCTACACGTACTACAAGGATGGCTCGCTCAATACGCTCACCTACCCAAGCGGGGATGTCGTTACCTACACAGTCGGCAGCGCCGGGCGTGTGACTAAGGTGAGCGATTCCAGCAACAACTACGTTGGCTATTCCGGGAATACCGCGACGTACACGCCTAACGGTTCTCTTGCGAGCATGACCAATGGCTATACCAGCACATTCGCGGGCATCGTGACCTCGAACATCTACAATAACCGCCTACAGCCAATATTGCTTTCCGCCGCAGTGGGGTGGTCCAACGCAATTTTCAGCCTTTGCTATGACTTCCATCTCGGAGTGGCGATAAGCACTTCTCCTTGCCCCAACATTCCGGCGTACAATCCGCCCTCTGACAACGGCAATGTCCGTCAGATTCTTAACACCATTGATTCGACCCGCAGTGCAGCCTACACCTACGATCCTCTGAACCGGATCTCACAGGCGAACACGGTGGACACGACCTCCGCGAACCCGAACTGCTGGGGCGAGGCGTACACTATCGACGCTTGGGGAAACCTCACCAACCGTGGCCCAGCTCCGGGCATGACTGGAAACTGCACCGCTGAAACGTTGAATGCCGCTCCTGCCAGCAGCCAGAACCATCTTCCTGGCTTTTCGTATGACATTGCAGGCAACGTTCTGAACGATGGGAGCGGCAATACACCCACTTACGACGCGGAAAACAGGATCGCTACCGATGCGGGCGTGACTTACGACTACGACGCCGACGGTGTGCGCATGGAAAAGTCTTCTGGAACCATGTACTGGCCCGGTCCAAGCGGCGAATACTTGGCCGAAACCGACCTCACCGGCACGATCAACGAGGAGTACATTTATTTCAACGGAGAACGCATTGCCCGCGTTGACCGTCCTAGCGGAACCGTGCACTATTACTTCTCGGACCACCTTCATTCAGCCAGTGTGATTACCGACGCCAACGGAAACGTACAGGAGCAATACTTCTACTATCCCTACGGGGGCATAGTCTCCAGCACGGGCACCGATCCCAACCACTACAAGTTCAACGGCAAAGAACGCGATACGGAATCCAATCTCGATGAGTTCGGGGCGCGCTACTACGCCTCCGCGTTGGGAAGATTCATGACGCCGGACTGGGCGGCGAAGGCCACGGACGTTCCGTATGCGAATTTCGGCAACCCGCAGAGCCTTAACCTCTACAGTTTTGTAGAGAACAACCCCACGACGACTGGCGATCCAGACGGACACTGTGGCGAGAACCCAACTACCGGCGGTGGTGGTACCGACTGCGGGATGGAGATCAACAACTTCCAAACTGTCAAGAAGGATCCCACGCCGTCGGCGGAAAAAACCTTCACGATACGCATAGATGTTTACGACTGGAAGATCTACATTCCCATCCGCCATCCGGCACTCCTTGTCGCTCTTGGGCACCACGGACTTCCTCGGTCGTTGTTCAGATTCTTACCGCGAGGTGCCGCGCGCACTTGGTTAGAGAGGGAGTTTGTGACGCGTCCGCTCCAAGGCAAACACTATTACGATGCCGCCCACAGGGCATACAATGATGCTGTCGAGGATTTATTGGACCTAGGGACTCCAGAGGGCCAGCAGAAGCTCGCTGAAGGTGGACTGAGGGCTGCGAGGCAAGCAGGACAGGAGATACTGAACTCTGACAACCCTGCGATTAAGGGTTTTCTCGACAATATGACAACTGTCGACGGCGTGACAGGACGAGAGGCGCTTGGAAGAGCATTGGCGGGCGACGGAGAAGCGCTGGGTCAGTTCATTGATAGCGCAATCGGAGAGGGGATTGCGGATGCGTGTGAGAGCGGCCTTTGCGAATGACACAGCAATTTTCAGATCTTTTTCCTATTTTTGTGCGCCAGGGCAAAAGTAGAACACGTTTTAAGGTTGGTTACATCAACAATAAGGGTCAGGTAGTGATTGATCCTATCTTTGACGAGGGAACTCGTTTTTACGAGGGGCTGGCCGCAGTTAAGGTCAAAGGTCGCTGGGGTGTCATCAACGCCAGCGGCAACTTTGTTATTCAGCTAGCATTGTGGAACTGGTGCCGCTTCCGCGACAGTTTAGCCAGTTTGGCAACGAGAAATGGCAAGTACGGAGTTATCGATCGGGCTGGCAATTTTGTCGTTGAACCGAAGTACGATTACGTTGGCCCCTTCGAGGAGGGGCTTGCATTAATCAGGGTTGGTGAGTGCGAGAGAGAACGATACGGTTTTATCGACAAGGCCGGGGTGGAGATAATTCCCCCAAAATTACATGGTGCCAAGGGTTTTTCTGAAGGCTTAGCTGCTGCCAAGGTCGTAAATCTTTGGGGTTATGTTGATCCGTCGGGCGTTTTTAAGATTACTCCACGTTTTGATGATACACGCCACGGCCAGCATCGATCTCAAGACACAGTGCCAGGTTACTTTGTTAATGGTCTTGCCCCGGCCTCGTCAGGCCGGGGCTACGGATACATCGATACGACCGGGGAGTTTGTGATCGAAGGTGGTTTCGACGAGGCCAACAGTTTTCGAGAAGATCGCGCGGTTGTTCAACGGAGGAAGCGATTCGGCTTCATTGATGCGGAAGGCCGGATGCGCATCGAGTGCAGATTCACTCGGGCCCGCGATTTTTCGGAGGGGCTTGCGAAAGTCAGCGAGGAAGAGTGGCGTGTCGGGTTTGTTCCCCCGTGCGGTTTTATCGACATCGCGGGTAACACAGTGATTGAGCCTGCATTCTATAGTGCGGAGAGCTTTCACGATGGCTTGTGCCTTGTGACAACGGAAGACTCGATTAGCTATATCAACAGACTCGGAGAATTCGTGTGGCAGGGACCCTACGTTGAGTATGGTGTCCTATGCTGAACGCAGTATGGTTTGTGGAGAGATTGACGACCGATCTGGATGAGTACTTCAGCAAAACGAACATTGACTCGCATCCGTGAAGGTTCGATAGGGCTTGGCTGATAGGGCTTGGGTGGCCCAGGCTTGGTTTTGATCTCTCCACCCCCGGCAACGCAAGAGGGTGGCCCCATCCTTGACGTTCTTTGTCAAGGGTGGGATTCCAGGGTCGAGTCCTGCTCGGGATTTTATTTCTTTTTCGCCATGTTCCACTCGACCCCAACCCCGGTCCGCACCCTACTAGCCTGGCCACGCCCCACTCGCGCGAGCCCCGGCCCCAAGGTCCAAAGTCCCCTCCGATGTGGGGGTGTAGCAAAATCCCCTCAATGCGTATAACCCCGCCCTGCGTTTGACCCTTCTTTTCTTGCGCCTGTAAGATCGAAGATTCCCTCCTTCTGCCGGAGATCTGCCGAGCCTTCGCTTGGCTTGGACGGCCGAGGGCGGCCGTCCCTGCACGGTCAGGACCGACATGCCTCACGAATTGCCGAAAGCTTACGAACCGGGCGCGATTGAAGCGCGCTGGGCTGAGTATTGGGTCCAGGAAAAACTGTTTCACGTGGAGACGCCGGCGCCGGGAGATTTACGTCCCGTGTTCACGCTGCTCCTGCCGCCGCCGAATGTGACGGGCCGTCTGCACATGGGGCACATGATGGAACAGACGCAGATGGACGTCGTCGTGCGCTGGCATCGCATGAAGGGCGATGTGGCGCTCTGGTTGCCGGGCACGGACCATGCCGGCATCGCGACTCAGATGCTGGTGGAGCGCCAACTGGCGAAAGAAGGCAAAAAGCGACGCGAGATGGGGCGCGAGAAATTCATGGAGCGCGCCTGGGAATGGCGGCGCGAGTATGGCGGCGCGATCCTCGACCAGATGAAGCGCCTGGGCGCGTCGGTCGATTGGGGCCGCGAATACTTCACCATGGACGACAATTTGTCGCGCGCGGTGAAAGAAGTATTCGTGCGGCTCTACGAAGATGGGTTGATTTATCGCGGGAAGTACATCGTGAACTGGTGCTCCGACTGCGGGACGGCGATCTCGGACCTCGAAGTGAAGCACGAAGACGTCGCGGGCAAGCTGTACGAGATTCGTTACCCGGTCGTGGGCAGCGACGAGTTTATTACGGTAGCGACCACGCGTCCTGAGACGATGCTGGGCGACACGGCGGTCGCGGTGAATCCGAAGGATGAACGTTACATCCATCTGCACGGCAAGCACGTGATGCTGCCGCTGATGAATCGGGAGATTCCAATCATCGCCGACGAACTGGCGCAGCCGGAGTTTGGCACTGGCGCGGTGAAGGTGACGCCGGCGCATGATCCCAACGACTTCGAGGCTGGCTTGCGCCACAACCTGCCGCAGATCGAAGTGATCGATGAGCACGCTCGGATGAACGCCAATGCCGGCCCCTACGCGGGGCTGGACCGCTTTGCCGCGCGCGCGCATGTCGTCGAAGATCTCACCGAGCAAGGCTTCTTGGTCGGCACTAAGGATTACACGATTGCGCTCGGCAAGTGCGACCGTTCGGGGACGATTGTCGAGCCGCGGCTCTCAACCCAGTGGTTCGTCAAGATTGCGCCGCTCGCCAAGCGCGCCATCGAGGTCGTCGAAAAGGGATATATCCGCTTCACGCCGGAGAATTACGGGCAGATTTATTTGAACTGGATGCACAACATCCACGACTGGTGCATCTCGCGGCAGTTGTGGTGGGGACACCGAATTCCCGCGTGGTATTGCACGAACAATGACTGCAAGAAAGTGGTAGTCGCGCGCGAGGCTCCAACGGCGTGCCCATGCGGCGGCACGAACTTCGAGCAGGACACGGACGTACTCGACACCTGGTTTTCGTCTGGCCTTTTGCCGTTCACCACGCTGGGCTGGCCGCAGGTGACGCGCGACGAAGAAGTGTTCTATCCCAATTCGCTCATGATTACCGGCTTCGACATTTTGTTTTTCTGGGTAGCGCGCATGATCATGCTCGGCTGCTGGTTCATGACGCCGCCGCACAGGCCGAGTAATAATCCCAGGTTAGCGCCCAAAGAACGGGCGCGAACCCTTCGACAAGCTCAGGGCAGGCTCTGGGGCACCGATGAGGATGACGATGCGTTGCGCGCAAGCGTTCCCTTTCGCGAGGTCTACATCCACGCGCTGGTGCGCGATGCCGACCGGCAGAAGATGTCGAAGACCAAAGGGAACGTGCTCGATCCGATCGAGGTGATTGAGCACTACGGCACCGACGCGACGCGCTTCACCCTGGCGTCGATGGCTGCGCCGGGAACCGATATCGCGTTCAGCGAAAGCCGCACGGCGGGCTATCGGAATTTTGCCAACAAGATATGGAATGCGGCGCGCTTCATGTTCATGAACGTGGACCGGGTGGAACCGGGCCTTCAGACTATTATGAGCGGAACGACGATCAGCCCATACACGCGCATCGACGGGTTCGAAAAGCAGACCCTTGAAGATCGCTGGATATTTTCTCTATTCAATCGCGTGACCAAGGACGTCAACGAAGCGCTCCAAATCTACCGGTTCGACGACGCTGCGAATCGCATTTACGATTTCTTTTGGGGAGAGTTCTGCGACTGGTATATCGAACTTATCAAACCGCGCCTGCTGGATGAAAACAACGAAGCGGAAGCGGCCAAAGCGTGCGCGAACTTGGTGAAAATATTCGAAGCATCACTGCGATTGTTGCATCCTGTGATGCCTTTTATTACTGAAGAGATTTGGCAGGCGATCTATGAGGGCAACCCGCCCAAGAAATCGATCGCACTGGCCGATTATCCTCAGTCAGACGAGATGCAAATCAACATAGCGGCGGAAGTAGACATGGCGATTCTTCAAGACCTAATCGTCAGTGTGCGCAACCTGCGGGCGGAATTGAAAGTCGAGCCCAAGATCAAAGTGCCGATCGAGGTGTTTGCGCATGAGCCGACCATGCGCATCCTGCTTGAACAGAATCTCGCGTCGATTGAGCGGCTGGCGAGCGTCGAGAGCGTCACGTTCGCGGAAGCGTCGCTGGAGAAGGTTGCAGGAGCGCGCAGCACGTCGCGGTTCGATGTGCATGCCATCTACGAAAAAAAGATCGACGTGGCGGCCGAGCGTGAGCGTCTAACGAAAGAGATGCAGAAGATTGAAAAGCAATTGGCGAGTGCGCAAGCCAGACTTGGCGATGAGCAGTTCTTGAGCAAAGCTCCATCGCACGTAGTGGAAGGGCTGCGCAAGCAGGCAGAAGAAGCGGCGAGTCTTCGAGAGAAGATCGCAGCCAAGCTGAAGGAGTTAGGAGAGGCAGGAACCACGTAGGGACGGCCGCCCTCGGCCGTTCGGTCGAGCGAAGCTCGACGCAGCATCGGAGCAGCGGCTCTGTGAGCCGCATGGACGGGCGATGGCGCCCGTCCCTACACAAGCCATGGACTGGAATTCACGACGCATCACCGCGATTATCGAGAACGCGCTGAACGAAGATCGAGCGACGAGCGACGCGACCAGCTACGCCTGCATCGATCCCAAACAGCGCGCTTCGGCGACGATTGTCGCCAATGAGGAGTGCATTCTGGCGGGCCTCGGATGTGTGCCGCGGATTCTCGACGTCTACGCGGCGCTCGACGGAGCGGTCACTTCGCATTACGAAGTGACCAGCCATCCTTCGATTTTCGATGGCATACGCCTGCACACGGGGCAGCAGATCGCGGTCATCCAGCATAACGCGCGGGTGCTTCTGTCGTGCGAGCGCGTGATCCTGAATTTTCTCCAGCGCATGGCCGGAATCGCGACCACCACTCGCAAGTTTGTGGATGCGGTGGAAGGCACGCGGGTGCGGATTCTCGATACTCGCAAGACGGCGCCAGGGCTGCGCGTGGTCGATAAGTACGCGGTGCGCTGCGGCGGCGGGCAGAATCACCGGCTCGATCTCTCCGACGGCGTGTTGATCAAAGGCAATCACATAGCGCTGGCCGGGGGTGCGATTCCGGCGCTGCAGCGTGCCATCCACAACCGGCGTGGCCGGCAGCCGGTCGAGATTGAAGTGCAGTCGCTCGAAGAACTGCAGCTGGCGTTGGAAAACGGGGCGGAGGCGATCCTGTTTGACCATGTAAGCGTTGAGAATGTGCGCAAGGGAGTTGAGATCTGTTCGCGGCACACACGCCGCATTCCGCTGGAGTGTGCGGGCGGAATCAATCTGGAAAACGTGCGCTCGTACGCGGAGACGGGCGTGGATTTCATCTCGGTCGGGGCGCTTACGCATTCATCGACAGCGGTGGATATGAGTTTGCGAGTGTCGCCGGCGTAGAACCCAGTCGTTGGTCGTTAGTCGCTGGTCGTTCGCGGGGCTGGATCATTCGGGAATTCGATTTGCTAACGACTAACGACGAACGACCAGCGACTGTTTATAATTCCCTGCATCTCCGCTTCCACCAAAACTCGCAGCTTGCCGTCGGTGCACAAAGCCACAGACGCTCGCCTGGGGCGCATCGTCCGCCTGCTTATGGACCATGCCACCGTTGTCGTCAGCGGCACCAAGATTGCTGAAGAGATCGGCATCAGCCGGTCGGAAGTCTGGCGGCTGATTCAGCAACTGCGCGGGTTGGGCGTGGACGTTGCTGGACATCCCGCGACCGGCTATCAACTGCGCGCGGTTCCAGACTTGCTGCTGCCGGAGATGCTAGCGCCGCTGTTGAGGGGCACGATCTTCGGCGATGCCAAGCAGATCCATCACTATTACAAAATCGGCTCGACCAATTCGGAGGCCATGCAATCGGCGGCGGAGGGCGCGCCCGAAGGCAGCGTATTTCTTGCCGAAGAGCAACTGGCCGGGCGTGGGCGCGGCGCGCACGGCTGGCATTCGGCGCGGTCCACGGGAGTCTACTGTTCGGTGATCCTGCGTCCGGCGATGCCGCCATCGGACGCGCTGATTTTTTCGCTGGCGGCGGGGCTCGCCGTTCGCGCGGCGGTCGCGGAGATCGCGCCGCAGCTCTTGGTGGACCTGAAATGGCCGAACGACCTGCTCCTTGGCGGCAAGAAGTTCTGCGGCATTCTCACGGAGATGAATGCCGAGGTAACGCGAGTGCGCCACCTGGTGGTGGGGGCGGGCATTAACGTGAACCAGGTCAAGTTTCCGGCTGAGCTGCGCGAGATTGCGACGTCGTTGCGCATCGAAACCGCCACGGAATGGTCGCGCGTGGAGCTCTGCGCGGCTTTGCTAAAATCGCTCGACCGCGAGTATCGAAGTTTGGTGGAAGACGCGGGAGCGAGGGAGGCAATCCTGCGCCGGTTCGAGGAAAATTCTTCGTCGGTGCGCGGCAGAAAAGTGTCCATCGGCGACGACGGCAACTTGGCGGGCGTTACCGAAGGATTGGATGAGCGTGGATTTTTGCGCATAAGAACCGCGGAAGGTCTGCGAACGGTGGTCAGCGGAACGGTGAGAACCATTTCTGATTTGTAATTGGCAATTTGTAATTTGTAATTGGAAAGGCCGCTGCTCTTAAATTACAAATTACAAATCACCAATTACAAATATGCTGCTAGTCATCGATGTCGGAAATACGAATACGGTGCTCGGCGTTTTTGAGCCGGTGGCGCACCATACAGGCGAGGATGTAACCACGGAAGCGCCTCGTTATGAACGGCTGGTTGCGAACTGGCGCGTCGGCTCCCACCTGACCCGCACCGTCGACGAGTACGGAGTGATCTTCCGCAACCTTTTCTCCATGGACAACCTGGAAGTTTCGGGCGTGCACGGGATCGTAGTTTCGTCGGTCGTGCCGCCGCTCGATCCCGTGCTGCGCCAGGTGTGCGAGCGCTATTTCAATACCAAGCCGTTGTTCATCGAGCCCGGCGTGAAGACGGGCATGCCGGTGTTGTACGACAATCCCGCGGAAGTGGGCGCGGACCGGATTGTGAATGCGGTGGCGGCGTTTGAGAAGTATGGAGGCCCGTGCGTGATTGTCGATTTCGGCACGGCGACGACTTTTGACTGTGTTTCCAAAAAGGGCGAGTACATGGGCGGCGTGATTTGTCCGGGCATCGGAATTTCGGCGGACGCGCTCTTTCAGCGCACCGCGCGGCTGCCGCGGGTGGAAATTCGCAAGCCGGCGCGGGTGATTGGATCGAACACGGTCGGCAGTTTGCAATCCGGGCTTTACTACGGCTATCTCGGCTTGCTCGACGGCGTCCTGGAACGCCTGGTGGACGAGCTGGGCACGGAAACCCGCGTGGTTGCCACCGGCGGACTGGCATCGCTTTTTGGCACCGCTTCGCACTTCATTAAAGATGTGGACGAGTTTCTGACCCTCGAAGGCTTGCGCATCATCTGGGATCGGAACCAGCCCTTCCGCCGCGAAGCCGCGCCGAAAGCAACCAAGACGCCAGCCAAGCCCGCGGATCCCGATGCGAAACCGTGGCCCTCGCCGAAGTCTGCTAAGACACGCTGAGCCGTCGTGGAAAATTACTTCAATTACTTCACGGAAATCGAAGAGCACTATCTGCGGCGACGGGGCACTCATCTGCTGCTGTCGACCCTCGATTGGGCTTTGATCGAGACTTGGAAAAGCGCAGGTGTGCCGCTGGAGGCCGTGCTCCGCGGGATCGATGATGCGTTCGACAAGTACGATCAGCGTCCGTCGAAATCGAAGAAGGTGAATAGCCTGGCGTACTGTTCGCAGGCCGTACTGGCTGCGGTCGAGGATATGAAGGAAGCGGCGGTAGGTGCGGCCCGCGAAGAAAGGGCTCAGCGCGAGCCCGGATTTGAAGCGGCGCAGATTGCAGCGTTTCTGCGAGAAAATGCGGACAAGCTCGAGAAGGCGAAGCCGCCCGAGCACGCGGGATTCGCGACCGGAGCGCTGGCAAGGGAAGAAGCAGCATCATTGCGTGAGATGGCGGAGGCCATCGAGAGCAGCGGGAAGCTGCCGCGCCTGGAAGATTTGGAGCGGCGGTTGACGGTGCTGGAGGAAAAGCTGTTCGCAGTGCTGATGGCCGCCACTCCGGATGAAGATCTGGTGAATGTTCGCGCGGAAGCGGATCGGGATCTTGCTCCCTATCGCCGCAAGATGACGGCGGCGCAAGTTGAACAACTGCACAAACAATATATTCAAAAGCGGCTGCTGGAACGGTGCGGAGTGCCGCGGCTGAGCTTGTTCTATATGCATTAAGACTGTCTCTCCCTCAAGCTCAGAACATAAATATCGCTGTCAAGCCAAACCAGCAAATTCGCGGGTCAAGATACAAAGTACCCGCGCTACACTTACGACTTGCTGCTTTCCATAGAAAAACTGGTCTACGGCGGCGACGGCCTCGCCCGCACGCCAGCCGCTGCGGACGGGCGCAGCATGGCGGTCTTTGTGCCGTTTGTGCTGCCGGGCGAAAGAGTCGAGGCCGAGATCCGGCAAGAGAAGCCTGGCTTCGCGCGCGGGTCGGTCACGCAGTTGATCGAAGCGTCGCCCGACCGCATCGAAGCTCGTTGTCCGTACTTCCGCCAATGCGGCGGATGCCATTACCAGCACATCCCCTACGAGCGACAACTGGAATTCAAAGCTGGCATTCTGCGCGAGACGCTGCAGCGGATCGCAAAAATCGAACTGAAGTCCGACCTTCGCCTGCATGTCTCGCCTCCCTGGAACTACCGCAATCGCACGCGTCTGCAGGTGCGAACTGCGCCGAAGTTTCCACCCCAGCCCGCGAAAAACACGCGGTCTGGGGGCCCCGGATTTACGCTGGGATATTTCCGCTTCGGCTCGCACGAATTTCTTCCGGTACGCGAATGTCCAATCAGCTCGCCGCTGCTCAATCGCGCGATGGCGCGTCTGCTTGAGCTCGGCGGATTGAATTGCCCGACGGCCGTGGGGGAGATTGAGCTGTTCGCGGACGCCGCCGATGAGCGTTTGCTCGCTTGGGCATTCTGCGAGCGCGAGGCTGACAAGGGAGATCTGCTGCGCTGGGCGGAGGCGCTTGCGCACGAACTGCCGGAAGTCATCGGCATGACGTTTTTCTCTTCGCGGCGCCGATCTTCTGAGCGCCGATCTTCGCATGAACGAATCGAAGACGACGACGCGCCCCTGGACTCGAAAGCACTCGTGCAATCCGGCGCGAAGGCAATTTGCTATCGCACGAAGCACGCGGAGTTCCAGGTCAGCGCGGGAGCCTTCTTCCAAGTGAACCGTCATCTGATCGACGACCTGGTTTCGGTCGTGACCGGCAATGCCAGCGGCGAAGTCGCACTCGACCTGTATGCGGGAGTGGGATTGTTTTCGGCGGCCCTGGCGCGAAACTTTCATCACATATTTGGTGTAGAGGCGTCACAGACATCGCATGGCGACTTTGTGCACAATGTTCCTGCGAACGTGAAAGCGGTCGGCGCGCGAACCGAGGATTACCTGAGAAGCCGGCCGGCGCGAAACCGTCCCGACTTGGTCGTCTTGGACCCTCCCCGCACCGGTGCCGGCAAGGTTGTGATTCGCTCTCTGGTGGAACTCGGAGCGCCCCGTGTCCGATATGTTTCGTGCGATCCGGCAACGCTGGCCAGGGATATCGCCCCCCTCCTGGCGGCTGGATACCACATCGAGGAAGCACACTTATTCGATCTGTTTCCTGAGACGTTCCACATCGAATCGGTGATGCTGCTGGCGCGCTGACCGCTTTCACGTCGCCCAGTTCCTCCTGGAAGACGGGTGGGTTGGCCGAGGGCCCTGGCGCGAGCAAGACGTGCGCCAGGGCCCCGCTCGTCGTTTTCCGGGATTCAAGCTGGATCCCTGGCCCTCAGCGGCTGAAGCCGCTTGTGTAGCGGGTTCCAACGGCATGGCTGAAGCCATGCCCTTTCAAGGCTCTCCGTTAAGCGACTTAATCAGAGGTTCCTTAGGTGGCGATTTCGAAACTCTTCTGCGCCGGGGTGGAAGTGTCCACTCACATCGAACTGGAGAATGATGCGCACCCACAAGCCGCCACGGCAGCCGCTGTTCTGGGCGGCGGTGGCATTTTCGCTCGGTCTGTGGACGGGTGTGCGCGCCTGGCGTCCGCCGTCGTGGTGGGTGATCGCCTTAGTCATCTTCATTTTTGCAGCATCATGGTTTCTTCTCAAACGCGCCTGGCTGGCCAAGGCGCTCGCTTTGGGCGCGTGGTTTCTTCTAGGCGCTTTCCTGATTCAGGTTCGCGGTCGGCCGCCGCGCGAACTTCAGGACGACGCTCGACTTCTCACGCTCGCCGATGGCCGTGAAGTCACACTCACGGCGCATGTGATGAGGGAGGGCTACGCGCGATTCGCGGAGCCGCGGTCGATTCGTGAATCGATTGATGTGGAGACCGAAGAGATCGCGAGCCAAGGCGAAAGCTGGCCGGTGCGGGCCGGCGTGCGGCTAACGATCTACAAAGAGGTAGAAGAGGTGGAGCGCCGGGCGTCCCCACCCGGCCTTGATGCTCCCGTGGGCGAAAGTGGGACGGGCGAGACGCCCGTCGCTCCATTTGCCCTCCTCTACGGCACGCGATTGCGCATTCTCGCGAAGCTGCATCCGGCGTGCAATTACCGCAATCCGGGAGCCTTCGATTATGCGGGCTATCTCCGCGACAACGGCATCAGCGTGCTGGGCTCGGCGGAGGCGACGGACATTGAACGGCTTCCCGGATTTTCCGGCAGCCGGATTCAATTCTGGCGCACGCGCGTTCATGCCAGCATCGTTTCGAAGATTCACCAGCTATGGCCCGCGTCGCAGGCCTCGCTCATGGACGCCATGGTGCTCGGCGAAGAATCGTTCCTGCGCAATGCGACCCGCACCGAGTACCAGCGCTCGGGCACATATCACGTGCTGGTAGTTTCCGGAATGAACCTGAGCATCCTGGCGTTCGCCATTTTCTGGACGCTGCGCCAGTTTCGTGTCGATCCCGCGCTGGCCGCCCTCACCACGGTCGTGGTCTCGTTCGCATACGCGTTCGTAGTCGGCGTCGGGCCGCCGGTGTGGCGCGCCGCGCTGATGCTGGCGACATACCTGGGCGCGCGTCTGCTCTATCGCGAGCGCAATATGATGAACGCCATTGGAGCGGCCGCGCTCGGAGTTCTGATCGTCGATCCGCACGCCCTGTTTGGCGCCAGTTTTCAGCTCACGTTTCTCGCGGTCTTCATCATCGCCGGCATCGGCTCGCCCATTCTCGAACGGACGACACTGCCCTACGCGCGCGGCCTGCGCCTGTTGCGAGCTGCCAGCTACGATTTGCACGTCGCTCCCAAGGTGGCACAGTTCCGGCTCGACCTGCGGCTGATCGCAGGGCGGCTGAGGCGATTCGTCGGCGACCGCCTCAGCCTGGCGGTCCCCGCGATCTTTATGCGAGTGGCCATCGGCGTAGGCGAATTGATCTTCATCTCGGCGCTGATGCAGGCAGGACTCGCGCTGCTCATGGCGTATCACTTTCATCGCGCCACCACCATGGGAATGCCGGCCAACCTGGCAGTGATTCCGCTCACCCAGGTGCTGATGCCAGCCGCTGCCGCTGCCGTCGGCTTGGGATACATCTCGATCGCGCTGGCCAAGCCCGCGGTTTGGATCTCTGGCTTCGCGCTCGAAGGAATCGCGGGAACGGTGCACTGCCTCGGCGGCACCCAACTCGCTGGAGCATCCATCGCCGATCTGCGCGTGGCCATGCCCTCGCTCGCGATGATTTTGGCTTCGATCGCCGCGCTGGCACTCGCGATGCTGGCGGCGCAGATCCGTCGCACGCGCGTGGCCGCGTTCGCTTCCGTGGTGTTGCTGTTCGCCGTTGCGGGATGGATTGCATTTGTCCCCTCGCGCTCGCACCTCCGCGCCGGCGTGATGGAGATGACGACTATCGACGTCGGACAAGGCGATTCCATTCTGCTGCTCATGCCCGAGGGCCGCGCCATCCTCATCGATGCCGGAGGCATTCCCCAGTGGATGCATTCCGACTTCGATCTCGGCGAGCAGGTGGTCTCTTCGTATCTTTGGAATCGAGGCATCGATCGTCTCGACGTGGTCGCCATCACGCATCCTCATGCCGACCACCTCGGCGGAATGCCCGCGGTGATCGCGAATTTTCACCCGCGAGAACTCTGGATCAGTATCGACCAGCCGGTGGGCGAGCTGAAGCCGATCGTTGCCCAAGCCCAGCGCGCGGGAATGAATGTTTCGGTAAAGAAAGAAGGAGATCAATTCGACTACGGTGGAGCGCATTTCCAAATGCTCGCTCCCGGGCGCGACCAAATCACCGGCTTGATGCGTCCGAACGACGATTGCCTCGTGTTTACGGCCAAGTTCGGCGGGACAACCGCATTACTGGAAGGAGACGCGGAACGCCCGGTCGAACGGCGTGTCGTGGAAGAGCATCCGGAAGCCATGCTGCTAAAGGTCGCTCATCACGGCAGCGCCAGCGGAACCTCCGCCGACCTGCTAGCGACCGTTCATCCGCGCTACGCAGTCATTTCCGTTGGCGCGCGAAATGTCTACGGACATCCCCGGCGCGAGGTCCTGGAGCGGCTGCAGCAAGCGGGCGTGAAAACCTACCGCACCGACGAGGAGGGCGCGATCAGTTTTTACCTCGACGGCAAGTCCGTGACTCCAGATGTAGCGCTTCTCCACTGAGACAAGGCGGGCCTTATCCTCACCCACTGATGTCGGCAGTCTCGTCGTCAAGCGGCGGCAACTTACGATACGCCTCGATAATCTTTTCCGCCTCGTGCGCATCTTCTTCGCGCACCAGAATGACCGTTCCACCGACGCCGGGAAACGCGTCCTGAACCGCGTCAATGGATTTCAAGTCCGATTCGATGCCCGCGGATTGCAGCAAGCCCTTCACGACGAGGGCTTCGTTTTCCTGCTCGGCGTCGAAAACCTTGACGAGTTTCTCATCGGGCTCGGGTTGCGACGAAAGGTTAGTCGGCTCTGGCATGCGTCCTCCGTAAACGGTCTCATAACAGATTACGGCAGTCCCCATCTCTCTGTCTTGCCGATCACAAAGGTGTACGCCCAAAGAAGGCTTGATTCGCAAGCGGAAGCTGGCACAATGGCGGCTGGGGCGCAACGTCGGGGCCGCCGTCAACATCTATAAAGGAAGCCGGGGGGTCGACCGCATGGACGAAGACGAGGCACGAAGACTGCGGCGCCTGCAGATGATGATGAGCATGGTCATGTCGGTGATCGGCCAGGATCCCGGCCTGACGCTGGAAGAGGCCGCGGATATGGCCGCCAATGCCCGCCGCGCCGCTCTCACCATGTTTCCCGGCAAAGAGCTCACCTACGATCTCATCTACCGCCCGCGCCTGCAGCGGCTGATCAACGAGCGCTTCCGGCTGCAGTAGGCTGGCGGGGATTCCGCTGCCGCGTGGAGCTGGAGATTTCCCAAGAAGTCCAGAGCATTCCTCGTAATTGTGTAGAGTGCGCACCCTCAGCGGCTAAAGCCTGACACCGTTGCAGGCCATGGCGGCACGGCTGAAGAGGCTGCGGAAAAAGTCGATAAGAGCGCAAAAGGCTCACCTCAGGCGCTAAAGCGCGGATATATTTTCAACGACGTAACGGCACGACTGAAGTCGTGCCCTTCCCAAAACCCGGTCGAACCGTGGTTTTTCCGCAGGCTTTGACGCCGTGCCCTCCCCGTTCCAAGTTCCCTCTACAGCAAATCGAGAAATGCTCTAGCCCCACTGCACGATTTACTTCTCGATCCGTTGCAGCCGAAACAGCAGCGTTCCCCATCCCAGTTTGACGCGCATCTGCACCGGCGTGTGGCCTGAATCCTCCGAATACCACACCCACACCTTGCCCTTGGATTGCAGCGGCCCGGAGATGGCCTCGGCTGTCACCTGTACAGTCGAAAATGTTCCGGCTGGCACTTTGATTTCCTCGCGCTTGTCCACGCTGGCGCGGACGATCGTTGTCTTCCCGTCGCTGATCGGGAATTCATATCGTTCGCCGAGTTGCAGCGGCAGCGACTGCAAGTAGTAAAAGCCGGTGATGACGTCGGTTGCGCAAGCGGCAAGATCGTTTTCGACGTGCTTGGTCTCGCCGGTCTTCAAATTCTTTTCATCGAGCGTGCTTTTCTTGTGGGCGTAATCGAAGTGGATCGCAGTCTCGCGTTTGTGCGAGCCTTCCTCGCTGTGCTTGAAGATCGAGAGCGAGCAGAACGTCCGCGGATCGAAGCGCGATTCGAAGCGGTCGTGCACCGGGAAGATGACGTTGACAGCTCCGGAAGATTCAGCGGACGCCGTGACTTTGCGTTCGTTCCCGGCAACATCCATTCTCACGATCCCGGTTCCGGCGGGAATCAAATGCCACTCCACCGAATAAACGAGGCTCCGTCCATCGGGGAAAGGATAGTTGGGACGTGGCGGCGCGATCTGCACCGGAGCCGGTCCGATGGTTGCCGTGGGCGGCCTTTGTTGCGCGCACAACGTGGCCGCGACCAGCAAGATCATGCAGCCGAGCATCGAACCGTGGATCGCCGCACCTAGCGCGAGAATCCAGCCCCGGCAGGGGCGAGCTATCTTAGCCTTGCGCTTCAGCGCGGGGTGGGTTCGGAAGAGCCAGCGAAGTCCCGGAGGGACGACCCAGTTCTTGTGGCAACTCTTCAGCCCCTGAGGCAATCGGCTCATGCTCCCCGGCAGACTACCACACTAGCTTAGCGACGAGCACGGCCAGCACGACCACGCAGCCAATGCTGGCCTCATATTCGCGGTGCTTCCAGTAGCGTGCGGAGGAGTACGCACTCTGCTGACTGCCATAGCGCGTCAGCCGCGGCAGCATGCGCGGCACGTGGCGGGCATAGTCGTCGTAGCCGGGAAACGTCCGGCGCAGGTACTGCTCTTCGCCGGCAATCACCGGAACATAAATAACAGCGAACATCACGATCATGATCGCGACGATCCACCAACTGCGCGCCGCGATGGCGAACCCGGTGGCCAGCATCAGCGAGCCGAGGTACAGAGGATTGCGAGTGTAAGCATAGGGGCCGCTGGTGGTGAGCTGCTTGTCTTTTTGCACGTGGCCCGAAGCCAGTCCGCGCAAGACCAGCCCCGGAAGCAGCACCAGCGCGCCCACGATGAGAGAAGTTCTGGTCGGCCGCGCCAGGAACACGAAGACAATTGCAAAAATAAAACCCACGGGCACGCGGATGCGGCGGGCCACGCGCGACCAGGTGTCTCCGGCGGTCGATGTGGATTGCGATCCGGATTGTGAAACGTCACTCACTTGATTTTGGAAGACTTGATTCTGCAAGACACGGTTCCACAACATGAGGTTCTGCAGCACGACTCTGCAGCAACTTCCGAGCTGCCCCAACAACTTCGGCGACAGTGATCTCGAGCAAACCTTGCTCCGGTTCGCGGCGTCGAGTGTGATCGGTCACACTGCTCGCGTTTCGCAGCACCGCCGATCGCGTCCCGAATGGCCCATTGCGCGCCGGATTTGTCGGACCAAAAATTGCCACCACCGGAATTTTCAAAGCGGACGCCAGGTGCATCGGCCCGGTGTCGCCGCCGATGAAGAGGCGAGCCCGCCGCGTAAGCGCGATCAACTCAGAAACCGAGCAGGAGATTTTTCGCGCCGTCCCTTCGCTGGCGGTTTCCACGGCCAGCGCCAGATGTTCTTCGCCCGGCCCGTAGTTTACGAGCGAACATAATCCATCTTTTGCAAGCTCCTTCGCAACCTGTCCATAGCGCTCAGCCGGCCACCTCTTCGCTCCCCAGCCCGCGCCGGGATTGAGAATCGCGAAGCCGTTCCCATCCGCCGTAAGACCAGCAACTCTGTTCTCCGCATCCGGGTCCACTGGAAACTCCACAGGAGCTTCGATCGCCGGGATTGGAGGGCTTTTCGGCAAAAAGGGCGCAGTTGAAGTGACTGTTTGAGCCAATTCACGCGCCTGTTCAACCACATGAGTACCGTTCGTGTTCAAGAGTACTTTTCGTGTGTAGAACATGCTGGCGGCATTCTCACGCGGTTGTGCGCTTCCATAAACCACGTGCGCGCCCGACCAGCGTGCCAGCAATGCCGAACGGATCGCGCCCTGGAAATCAATGGCCGCGCCGTATCGAATTCCGCGCAACTCACTCAAGCCGGACGCCATCTGTAGCCAGGTATTGAACGAGAACGGCGCGTGACGCCATTCCGCCGTGTTGACGGAATGCACGCGGTCGACCAGTGGGCGCTGCGAAGAGCGCCGTCCCGACCGCGGATAGCGCAGCGTGCACAGCAGTTCCGCCCAGCGTTCTTCGACGAGCCATCCCAAAGTGGCGTGAGGAAAAGCCTGGCGCAGCGCGGCTGCGGCAGGCAGAGTGTGAATGATGTCGCCCATGGCGCTGAGGCGCACGATGAGCAGGCTGTCGAATCGCGGAGTGCCGGCGGTGAGAGCAAAAGAGTCGGTCATCTATTTTGTCGCAGCCCGCCTTGTCGCAACCCGCGCTGTCTCACGATTTTCGCGGCCCCAGCCGCGAGTGCGAATGAATGATCTCGGTGGCCGAGTGATTTTTGGGATCGCCGACGATCGCGACTCGGCCTCCACAGGCCTCGACCTCCTCGCGCTCGGGCACGCTCTCCACCGTGTAATCCGTGCCCTTGGCATGAAAATCAGGACGAATTTCGCGAATGATCGCGCGCACGTCGTTTTCTGGAAAAACCACGACGGCATCCACATCTGCCAGCGACGCCAGAATCTCCGCGCGTTCTTCGGCAGGCATCACGGGACGCCCTTCACCCTTCAGCGCACGCGCGGAAGCGTCGGAGTTCACCGCGACAATCAGTTTGCCGCCGAGTTCGCGAGCAGCATGCAGGTAGCGTACATGGCCGACATGCAGCACATCGAAACATCCGTTGGCCAGCGTGACGCGCTCGCCGGCGCGCCGCCAATCCGCCACCAGCTTCGGCAGTTCGACGCGCGAAACAACCTTCCTATGGAGTGATGGGCTCAATTGATCTTGTGTCGATGCCTCAGCCAGTTTCGTATCCCGTCAATTTGCGACATAGATATGGATTGTCATCTTGAGCGAAGCGAAAGACCTGTGTATTTGCTTGCGCCGCCGAAATGCATAGGTCCTTCGCTTCGCTCAGGATGACAGCGTAGATTTCTGCCACAAACTCGAGGGACGCCACTCTAATGTTCGCGAGCCACCGGCGGCGCCTTTTGGAGCGCCTCCAGCAACTCCTCACAGCTGACCGTGGCTGTGCCGCGCTTCATCACCACGATGCCGCCCGCGTAGTTTGCCAGGTGGGCGGCCTCTTCGGCGCTTGCGCCCGCAGCCAGGGCGGCGGTAAACGTCGCGATGACGGTATCGCCAGCGCCGGTCACGTCGGTGACTTCATCGCTGCCATAGATCGGAATATCCACCGGTTTGTGCCGTCGCGGAAAAACCACCATGCCGTCCTTGCCGCGCGTGATCACGAGCGATTCCAGATTCATCGCGCCCGCGATCTGGTCGCCGGCGGCCAGCAGGCGCTCCCAGTCGTTGCCGATGCGGATGCTGAGAGCTGCTTCCACCTCCGACTCATTCGGCGTTGCGGCCGTGATACCGGAAAATTCGAGCATGCGATAGCGTGAGTCGAGCGTCACCGGAACCTTGTCGATCCCGCGCTTTTCGCGAATCACATTCAGCAAAGCCGGCGTGGCCGCGCCGTATCCGTAGTCAGACACCAGCAACGCATCCGATGGCCGTCCATATTCGCGCGCGGCCAGCACGAGTTCGCGGCGCAAATGCGAATTGGGGCCTTCGGTGGGCTCGCGGTCAAGGCGCACGACCTGCTGTCCGGCGGTGTGCGCGAATCCCGCCAGGATGCGCGTTTTGGTCACCGTGGCATAACTCTTGTCTTTGAAAACGCCGCTGACCGGAATGCGTTTATGCCGGAAGGCGCGCAGCAGCAGCTTTCCCGGCTCATCGTCGCCCACGACTCCAACCGGCAAGACGTTCACTCCGAGGTCGGCAAGGTTGTAGATGGCATTCGCGCCGCCGCCAGGCACCACCGTGCGATCGCGGTGCTTCAAAATCAGCACGGGCGCTTCGCGCGAGACCCGCGAAATCTCGCCGAACACGAATTCGTCGGCCACCAGATCCGCGAGCACGGTGATCGTGAGCTTGGGAAAAGATTCGACAATTTTCCGCAGCCGGTCGTTTTCTTTAATATGTTTTGTCATCAATATGCCGGGCCATTTGCCGCAACCTTAGATTTTCTCACGAGCGGACCGTCGATTCCGCGATCCCCGCCAAAATGGCATCCACAACGTCAGTAGGATGGTCGAGCGTAAGGCTGAGCGCGGCGATCGCGAACGGCTGGAGATCTGCCTGCAATGACCCCAGATTGACCGCATCTTTTTCCGTGGTCAGGAAGCCGCCCGCGCCGAGCTTGCCGCACATGGCCAGCAGGCGCTCGATGTCTCTTTTGTCATAGGCATGGTGATCGCGAAATTCGATTTCTGCCGCAGGCGTGATTCCGGCGGCGCGTACCTGGGCAAAAAACTGCTGCGGCCTCGCGATACCACAAAACACAATCGGCGTGGCGGGCAGGTTCGGGAGAACGAGTTCGCGCTCGATCCGCCAGACCGGCTTTTGCCGCAGCGCCGGGAGATCCGCAGCCAATCCTGCGGGCAACACGATCGCATCCGCGCGCTGCAGCGACGACAGCGGCTCTCGCAAGCGTCCCAGGGGTAACAGCCGGTCGTCGAAGTCGCGCTCCGTCATCAGTACGATGTCGAAGTCGCGCGCCAGAGAACGATGCTGGAAGCCGTCGTCGAGAATGTGCAATTGCGGATGGAATTTCTGCTCTGCGACCCGGCCCGCGTCGTAGCGGCTTTCACCGACGATCACTGGAACACCCAATCGCCGCGCGATCAGCATCGGCTCATCCCCGAAGTCGGCGGCGCTGCCATCGGGCTCCACTACTAAAACACCGCGAGTTTTGCGGCCGTATCCGCGGGAGAGCACATCGAAGCGAATGCCGCGCGCCTGCAGCAGTTCGCCGAGCGCAATCACAAACGGAGTCTTGCCCGAACCGCCTACGGACAGATTCCCGACGCTGATCACCGGTTGCTCCAGCCGCCGCGAAGACAGCACGCGGCGATCGTAGAGCGTGTTTCGAAGAGCCGTCGCGGCGCCGTAAAGCCCGGTGAGCGGATTCATGCGGAGCCCTCGCCCGAAGGCGGTTCGCTCGCCGCTTCAGCGTCCAATGGTGAAACGCTCATCAGTTGCAGCAGCGCCGCGACCGTTCTGTCCGTCGCGCCGCGCTGCGATTCGAGCGCCGCCAGCGCGTTCCGGCCAAGCGTCGTTCGTTCGCCGCCGTTGTCGATAAGCTCCATGAAGACCAGCGGCAACTCCGCCAGCCCGACGATGCGGACCGCATTGCGGCTGGCAAAGAAATTCACGACGTCGCGAAAATTCTCGTAGTGGTTGCCGGTGACGATGGGAACGCCATAAAGTGCGGGCTCAAGAATGTTGTGACCGCCGCGCGGCACGAGACTCCCGCCGACGAACGCGACGGTGGCCAGCGAATAGAGTGCAGCCAACTCCCCGATACTGTCGGCCAGAAACACGCCGCCAGCGAGCGATTCGCCGCTCCACAGTGAGCGCCGCCACATCCGGAAGCCAAGTTTCTCGACGAGCTCGGCAACCTCCGCAAAGCGCTCCGGATGCCGCGGTGCAAGAATCATCACCGCCTTCGGATGATTGGCCAGAATGCTGCGAAACGTGGAAAGCAGCGAGCCTTCTTCGTCTTCGAGCGTGCTGCCACACACCAGAATCGGCCCCGCTCCGGAATGGCTGAAGCTCTCGCGAAGACTCGCAACGATCTTCGGCGCTGGCGGTGGCGCCACATCAAATTTCAGATTGCCGGCCACGGTGATCTTCGTCTCGGCCGCGCCAATCTCCGTGAGGCGCTGCCGGTCTTCTTCTGTTTGAGCCAAAAAAACATCGACGTTCTCCAGCGTCTTCTCCAGCAATTTCGGAAGCCAGGAGCGAAACCGCTTGTAGCTGGGAAACGAGCGGTCGGAAATTCGGCAGTTAATTACCGCGATGCGAGCCCCGCCGCGCTTCGCAAGCCGGAGAAAATTCGGCCAGAACTCAGTTTCGGCAACGACCACGAGTTCCGGACGCAAAGCTTCGAGGTAGGGCCTGATGGCGAAGGCGAAGTCCAGGGGAAAGTAACACACGTTCTCCGAACCGAACCGCAGCGCGGCGAGCTTTTGCCCCGTGCTGGTGGTCGTGGAAATCACCACGCGATGAGAAGGAAATTTCTGTCGCAGTGCCGTGACGACTGCGCTCGAAGCCACGACCTCGCCCACCGAAACCGCATGAATCCAGATGGCGCGTTTCTCGCCGCGACGAGCGAGAACGGGCCGAACGGCGCCGAACCTCTGGCGCAAACCTGCCCGATACTTGCCATGCCGCAGCATCTGCAACAGCCAGTAGGGCAGTGTCAGCAGCAAACAAGAAGCGAGCAGCGCACTGTAGAGCACATACATGTAAGAAGTCCCATTCTAAATGGCGCGCCAGAATCCGATAGTCGATCGCCGTCATACAGCATCGCTCGCATCGGCGGCATCCTAGCTATTATCGGCTCCGAGCTACGAGCTTCGAGCTTCGGGCAAACACGAATCGCTCGTTCGCTCGCAGCCCGTAGCTCGAAGCCATCTCCTATAATTCACGTATGCATAATGCAGCTCAGCGACAATTTCGCGTGCCGGTGCCGCGGGCCCCGCGTTTCGCGGCAGTCTGTGCTTTCGTGCTGCTGGGCTGCCTTTGCGCGGTTGCGGCAAAAGAGTTTGCGATGCCCGCGGCGCAACCCGCCCGCACCTACCCGGCGCACGACGATCACCCGATGGAGAAAGTTGTGGTCGCAGTCGATCCCTACGACGCGGAAGACAAAGCTTCGATCTTCAGCGTCAACTACCGCGACAACGGTTACCTGCCGGTCTTCTTCGTAATCACGAACGACGGCGATCAGCCGGTCTCTCTCGTCGGCATGAAGGCCCAGTTGAATACCAGAGATCGCAGCAAACTGCTGCCCTCGACCACGGACGAAGTAGTACGCCGGCTTTCGCGTCCTTCGCGGAATGACGGCGCGAATCGGATGCCGCTTCCGATTCCGCTGCCCAAGAAAGAGGTTAAGGGAGGTGTCAGCCGCAAGACATGGGACGAAATCGAGCAGGCTCAGTTTGGCGCCAGGGCCGTGGAACCGCACTCCACGGCGCGTGGGTTTCTGTTTTTCGATATTGCCGACATCTCGAATCCGCTGACCGGCGCGAGCTTCTATCTGATGGGAGTGCGCGACGCGAAGGGCAATGAGCTGATGTATTTCGAAATCCCGATGGAGAAGTACTTGAGCGCGCCGGAAGCCAAGCAACCGTAGCAGTCGAACGATGGAGCGACGGGCGTCTCGCCCGTCCAGCGTTCATGCTGAGAGCATCCGCAATCGGCAGTATCGTGGCCGGGCGGGGACGCCCGGCGCTCCACCAGCGAGGGCAGCTATAATTTCCTCCTATGGCGACGACTCCAGCCCTTTCCGAGGACTTACTCGCGAAATACGAGCCGGTCATCGGACTCGAAGTCCACGTACAGCTTCTGACCGCGTCGAAAATCTTCTGCTCGTGCTCGACTCGTTTTGGCGATCCGCCGAACACCAATGTGTGCCCCGTCTGTCTGGGACTGCCCGGAGCCTTGCCGGTGCTGAACCGCAAAGCCGTGGAATTCGCGGCGCTGGCGGCAATGGCTTTGGAGTGCCGCATCAACGAAGTTTCCATCTTTGCACGAAAGAACTATTTCTATCCCGACTTGCCGAAGGGTTACCAGATTTCGCAATACGACAAGCCGCTCGCCGAGTTTGGATTCATCGACATCGATCTGAACGGCGGCAAAAAGAAAATCGGCATCACCCGCCTTCACCTCGAAGAAGACGCGGGCAAGAGCCTGCACGAGGGCTTCGCCGACTCCGCTCATAAGACTGCAATCGATTTGAACCGCACCGGGGTGCCTCTCGCCGAGATTGTCAGCGAACCCGACATGCGGTCGCCGGAGGAAGCTTACGAGTACCTCACGCGGCTGAAGGAAATTATCCTCTACACCGGCGTCAGCGACTGCAACATGGAGGAAGGTTCGCTGCGCTGCGACGCCAACATCAGCGTGCGCCGTCGCGGACAAAAAGAATTCGGCACCAAAACCGAGATCAAGAACGTCAACTCGTTCCGCTTCGTCAAACAGGCGCTCGAATACGAGATCGAGCGGCAAATCGAGGTGCTGGAATCCGGCGGCAAGATCACCCAGGAATCGCGCCTCTACAACGCCAACGAAGGCAAGACTTACGGCATGCGCTCGAAGGAGCAGGCGCACGACTACCGCTATTTTCCTGAGCCCGATTTGCTTCCCCTGGTGGTCGATGAAAAATGGCAAGCCGCGATCCGCGCCAGCCTGCCCGAGCTTCCGGAAGCGCGCCGCCAGCGCATGATGAACGACTACGGCATCACCGCCAGCGACGCCCACACGCTGACGCTGACGCGAGCCATGGCCGATCAATTCGAATCCGCCGCCCGCACCGCGAAAAATCCGAAGCGGGTCGCGAATCTCGTGCAAAGCGAATTACTCGGACGCCTCAAAGCGCAGGGACTGGAACTCGAGCAGTCGCCAATTTCGATGGCTGGAGTTACGGCCTCGGCCGATCTGGTCGAGTCGGGCGCCATCTCGGGCAAGATGCTGAAAGATCTTTACGACCTCTGCTTCGAACGCAAACAGGACTTCCCAGCGCTTTATGAAGCGGAGGGGCGTCCCGAGCAGTCACGGGATACATCGGCCCTGGAGAAGCTGGCCGATGAGTTAATCGCTGCGAATCCCAAGCAGGTGGAGCAATATCGCGCGGGCAAGAAAACCATGATCGGGTTCTTCGTGGGACAGGTGATGAAGGCCTCGAAGGGTCAAGCCAATCCGCAGTTGGCGAACGAAGTCTTGACCAAGAAGCTGGAGGGGTAGAGCGGCGGTGATGCCCAGCCCCTGAAGGGGCATTCGATTCTTGAGAGCATACGGCATCGCTAAAGCGATGCCCTAATACAAACCCCAGGTCCTACTTCGCGTTTCCCAGATTCTTCAGCACTTCTTCCGCATAGTAATTCGTGACTTTGGCGTCATCGCGGAGGCTCTCGTAGTACGCCGCTTTCAATAGCTGCTCGCGGCGATCGCGCAATTGCTGGCGAATGGCCTGCTGCACCCGCGGATCGTTCAAGTCCCTCTGGCCCGCCGGTTCCTTCGAAATCAGCTTCACGATGATGTAAGCGAAGGGTTGATGATTGGTCGGGTTGAGGAGCGGGATCACCGGCGAATACTGGCCCGGTTTGAGCTTCATCACCGCCGCGGCCACTTCGCGAGTTGTCGGATCGGGGTTCTTCGTGAGTTGGGATTCGGGAGCCATTCCCAGATCGCCGCCGTTATTGCTGGTATCCGGGTCCTCGGAATAATTCATGGCCAGCGTGGCGAAATCGTCGCCACTATCGAGGCGGTTGGCGATCATCTGGATCTTCTTGCGCGCATCGGCATCGTTCTGCGCCTTGCTGTTCTGCAGGTTGTGCACCTGGGCGTTGCCCGCTCCAGAAACCACGATCTTGGCCAAATGATATTGCGCTTCGATCAGGTTGAACTCGGCCTTGTGCTCGTTGTAGTAGCCGGAAACGTCCTGGTCGGTGATGTTGATGTGCGAGGTGATTTCCTTGTTCAATACCTTTTCGCGGGTCAGCGAGCGCCGCAGGTCGCGCTTGAAGTCATCGAGCGTGATCTTTTTGTCCTGCATGCGCTTGTTAAACTCCTCGGCGGTGTAGGGCGACTTGATTTCGTTCAGCTTGCGGTCCACTTCTTCGTCCGTCGCCAGCAGCCCGAGTTTCTCCGCGCGCTGCATCAGAATTTCAGTCTCGACCAGCTCATTCAGAATGCTCAGCCGCAGGCTTACCGCTTGCTCGCCCGTCGGCTGCTGATCGGAACCCGCCGTCTGGTTGGCGTAATATTTGTCGACCTCGCTGCGATAGATCTTTCGCCCATTGACCGAGGCCATGACGTCGCCGCCGCTGCTGTTGCGGTTGCAAGCCAACAGCCCCATCAAAAGAAATGCGCTGACCATTGCGAGGGCCGCCCGAACAAAGCAGTTACGATTTTTCAAGTTCCTCCCTCCGCCATGACGGCGAGTTGGTAAACGACCTGGAATTCGTGATTGGCAATCTGTAATTGGTAATCTCGATCCCGCAGTCGACGGGTCTTCAAATCACAAATCGCAAATTACAAATCATAGATTCACTCACTTCGTGGGAGCGGCCGGCGGAGTTTTTGTTTCCGCCGCGGCCGGCTTGTGCTCCGGAGGCGCGACGCCGGCATCTTTCAACGCTCGATCGAGCGCCAGCCGCACTTCATCCACGCGCACGGCTCCATCCAGTTTCTGTCCGTTCACGAACATCGTTGGAGTTGCGTCCACTCCAACAGTGTCTCCCTCGTGCATCGAGGCGCGCACCGCCTTTTCATCCTGGGCTTTGACGCATGCCTGCAATTTCGCCACGTCGAGATTATGTTTCTGCGCCTGCAGCGTGGCTAGCTTATCGAGTTCCGCATTCCAACCGTCGTGGCCTTTGGCTTTGATCGCGTCCTGATTGCCGTGCAGGTAATCAGCGTAATCCCAGTAGGCATCAGTGTTTTGCGCGCCCAGGCAATTGGCGTTCACCGCCGCATGCACAGCCCAGGGATGAATTTCTTCGAGCGGGTAATCCTTGTAGATGAAAAGGACGCGATCGCCGTATTCCTTGAAGATCCCGGGGAAAAGTGTCGTGTGCATGCCGGAACAGAACGGACACTCAAAATCGTCGTAGTTGATTACCGTCACCTTGGCATTTTTGTTGCCACGCGTCGGACGCCCAGTGACGTCGATCTTCTTCATGATCTCGGCATACGGATCGCTGCTCAGATCGAACTTAGTGATTCGCATCAGCGTCTTGTGGTCGCGCGAGAGCAGGAACTCGAAGTCCTGTTTCTTGTCGGGACTGGCAAACGTAACCGTCAGCGCGTCATAGTTTGGGAACTCACTCGGCCGGATCGGCCCCACAATCACTTTTACATCCGGCGGGAGGGAATAATGCGCCCGTACCTGCCGCTCAATCGCGCGCGTGATCTCCGAAGCAGGAGGCGGAGAAGCAGCGGGAGGGGACTGGGCCGAGCAACCCAGACAAATCAGCAAGAGAGCCAGAAACGCGCGCCGCGCCATCATCAGTAGAACCCGCCTGAACATGAGCAAGCGCCTGATTATCTCACGGCGGGAAGCATTGCCGCTGTCGAGACGGGCTTGCCCCGTCCGCCGCCCGCGTCTTCAATGGCGCAGTCGCGGCAAGCCGCGCCTCTGTAAAAAAAGTTCAGGAGTGTCCCCGCAACAACTCTTCCGCGGTCAGTAGCTGATTCATCGATCCGGAGCGGAATCCCTCCAGATCGAGAGTGACGAACTTGAATCCCAGTGCTTTGAACACGGTGGTGAACTCACGGGCCATCTCGGCCGTCAACGCGCGGGGAAGTTCTTCGCGCGCAATCTCAATGCGCACGATCTCGCCGTGATGGCGCACGCGGAATTGCCGGAACCCCATGGCCCGCAGCGCGTCTTCGCCCCGCTCGATCACCTGCAGCGTTTCGGGCGTAACCGCGCGTCCGTATTCCATGCGCGACGAAAGACAGGCGGAGGCCGGCTTGTCCCACACCCGCAAATCAGCCTGCCGCGCCAGTTCCCGGATTTCAGCTTTGTTCAGTCCGGCTTCGAGCAGCGGAGCCAAAACATGGTGCTGGTGCGCGGCCTGCTGCCCAGGCCGAAAATCGCCCACGTCGTCGGCGTTGACTCCGTAAGCGATGGCGTCGAATCCGTGCGCCTCGCGGTAGCGCTCGAGGACGGTAAACAGTTCGTCCTTGCAGTGAAAACAGCGCATGGCGTCGTTTCGGATGTACGCAGGATTTTCCAGTTCCTGCGTTTCCACAACCTCGATCGGAATCTCGCGCTCGCGAGCAAAAGCCAGCGCGTCTTCGAGGTGAGTCCTAGCCAGGCTGGCCGAATCGGCAATCACGGCGAGCATCTGGCCGCCAAGCATGTCGTGCGCCATCCAGGCAAGAAAGGCGGAGTCCACGCCCCCCGAATAAGCGACGAGCAATCGACCGTTGCCTGCAAGGATCTGTCGCAGGCGTGCCGCTTTCTCATCGAGCGTGGCCGCGGTGTTCACCATCTTCATTATCCACGAAAAAAGTTCTTGGTTCTCAGTTTTCGATTCTCGGTGAAGGGCGCAGGATGTTTTCTGAGAGGTGAAAACCGGGAACTGACAACTCCATTTGGATGCCGACGTTGGAGCGCCGGCTAAAGCATTTCTGGTAATAGTGCAGAGTGCGCACCCTCAGCGGCTGAAGCCGCATTCAAAACAATGCAGTTATCGCAGCGGTGAACGGCTGCGCCACCCAAATTCAAGTACAAAATCGAGTTCTTCCGCAGCCTCTGAAGCCGCGCCCTACTTGTTCCTGGCCCCTCTACAGTAAAGCGAGAAATGCGCTAGTACAGCCGTTCCTGCCGCCTGAGATTGCCGAACGCTCCGATGTTCGCCAGCGTAAACGAGAAACGATATTGATTCTCGTTGCGCACCGATCCCAGCGCAAAGCGCCGGTATTCCAGGCTCAGGCCGCAACAGTCCCAGTTGTAAGTCGTCTGCGCCGTCGCATACTGCAGCGATCCATTGTCCGCGCCAAAGCCAAAGCTGGTGGCGGCGCTCAAGCCGCGCTTGTTGAGTTGACCGTAACCAAACAACACCCGGAACTGGTTGAACTCGCAGGCGCTGGTGGGAGTTGTATGCAGCGCACAATTTGTCGGCGCCGTTCCCGCTCCCCTGTCGATCACGCGCAGGAACGCATCGCCTCCCCCAAGGGTAAATGGACCATAGCGGTAGTTCACCAGGGCCATGCTGGAATTGACGCGGCCGTCCTTGAAGTCGTAATCCACATCCCACTCGGTGTTAGTGCGCGGGCTGGTCTCGACGCGCAAGCGGGAAATGAGTGGAGCAAAGCGCCGCTCTGAATCCAGAAATGCGCTGCCGGTGAAATCCGCGGTCGTCGTGAATACGTTCCTCTGCCCCGCCGCTAGCGCATTTCCAAATGTGGGATCGAAAAAATACTTTTGTCCGATCTCCCAACTCAAGATCTCCCGCGGGCCCGACGCGCACAGTAGAGCGTCCGGGGCCGGGGGCGCTTCCCACGGAACCGCGCCAACTTGCGGGACACCGCCGATGGTCAGCGTGCCCATGCCCCCCACGACGCAATCCTTGACGTTGGGATCCACATGCTTGGCGTAAATACGATTCACCAGCGAGTACTCGATTTCATTGGTGTTGGTCAGCACATCGGCGGCATCGAAACGCAGAATGTCGGCGAAGTTATTGACGCCGGTCACGTAGTCGTACCGCATGCGCGGCTCAATCACGTGCTTCCATTTGCGTCCGAGCCAGGGATGATCGAAGACCCGCGACAGCGCCGGCGGGCGCAACTCGACCGAAGCTTCCAACGACTTGCGATTCAGAATGTCGTCGGCAGCGGTTGTGGAATTTGCAGCGTTGCCTTGCTCCGTGTAGAAGGTATCCCGCAGCGTAAGTGCGGGACGAAACGACCATCCCTGCCATTGCACCGGCATCGAAAGCGAGGGTGCGAGATCGAATCTGCCCACCATGGGGCCAGTGCGGAACCCAATCTCGCGCCGCTGCAAACCTTCCGCCGCGCTCTCAAACGACCAGTACAGCGGTGTATTTCCCAACTGCCGTTCCTCGCCGGAGAGGAAGAAACTCGGCGTATGCAGAATCCGAACCAGCTCCGTTTGCGTAAGCACGGTGCAGCCCGCGTTCAATTCGGTGTTCGGATTGCAAACTTCGAAGTTCTGATAGCGCTCTGCCAGGGCATTGAAGTGAAATCCGTTGGTCGTGTTGGAGAGAAAAATCTGCGACCGCACTTCCGAGTCGATCGCCTGCGTGTAAACATCGGTGAAGGCGATGCGGAAAACGAAAGAACTCAAATAATCGACATTTGCCACGCCGCGGAACGTCCCGAAAGGACGCTCCGCCGTAAAACGTGCATCCTCGCCTCCTTGGTTCTGCGGCGGACTGCCGATGCCGCGATCCTCGATTCCCACGTAGCTGAAGAACACGTAAGAGTTGTCGCTCGGACGAGCGCGGAATTCTCCGCGTTCGAACCAACCGCGTTTGGAGTAGTATTCGGCGCCTGCAAACGCATCCATGCTGCGATTGAAGACCCAGTACACGGAATCGCCGGCAATCGTTCCTTTGGTGGAAGAGTTGCCGAAACTCGGAAGCAGCAGGCCGGTCTGGCGCTGCTCCTTCTGCACCGGAAGCGCCACAAACGGAAAATAGAATACCGGCAGACCCATCAGCCGGAAGTCGCTGTGGTAGATTTTGGCGGTGCCGTCCACATCCACCGAGATGCGCCCCGCGTTGAATTGCCATTTCGGACGAGGCAGTTCGCAGGTGGTGACCGTTCCCTCCCGCACCAGGTAATGGTCTGGCCCGTGTCTCTCCACAATTTTCCCGGTAAAGGCAAACGGATTGGACGTGGTCAGCACGTAGCGGGAATTCCGCATCCGAAGTCCTACCGTTCCGATTGCGCTGTAGAAAATTCCCGTTTCCGTGCGGACATTGTACGTGCCGTGACTGGCCTCGACGTGCTCGTCGTAAGGACCACCGTCCAGCGCGACGTGGCCCTCGAGTTCGCTGTCTCCGGTGTCCGCGTTGTAGGTGACTTGATCCGCGTGCAGGATGTAATTGCGATAGTGGATTTCCGCCTCGCCCCGCAGGTGATAAATGGACCCATCTTTTTCCTGTTGCACCGCCCGGATCGTGACCTCTTCTTCCGTCTGCCCGGCAGGCGTTGCCGGCGGAACCGGGGCCGTCGCAGGAGCATTCTCGGGAGTAGAAACCGCCGCTGCGGCAGGGGGCAGCGTCTGGCTGGTTACTATCCCGTGAGCGAGAAGCAGATGACAGACCAATGCGATCGTGATAAAGATTCGAGAGCGGGTGATCATTAGCGGTGATCTGCAAGCGCGCGTGCGCTCTGCCAACGGGAACCAACTGACCTTAGCACGCGAGCGGCAGGCGAAGCAAAGCTGCGCACTTTTGTGGTCTCCCTGGAATTTGTGCCGGGCCTGGCTCTGGCTCCTGGCATTCTTCGCGACTTGCTACGACGACCGGATTCACACCACCGGATTGATGCCGGACCGATGACGACTGGGCCGATGACAACTGGACTAACGACGACCGGACTAACGAACTGTCCGGCCGGCGCCGATCCCGCCGTCTCAAGCCCCCTCTGCGCTGCCGCCGAGCCGGCGCACGGCACCGCCGTCGCTGAAACTGCGGCCGCGGAACCGAACCCTTATCCAGACGTTTATCCGAACGTTCGTCCGAATGACGATCCGAAAGATGACCATCCGAACGCCGATTCCTGGCGCGTCGAAGTGGCCGCTCGTCTAGAACGCTATCGCGCCCGCCGCAAGCCGCGGACTCCCCACTATCCATCCCTCCTCTTACCCTTTGATGCGCCCGAGAGCTGGTCCCGCTCTGCGCCGCCCGGTGGATCGGCGGCAGTTGCGGCAACGCCAGCCGGGCAAGACTTTGCGTTCGATATCAAGGGAGAACCGACGGCAGTGGGCTCGGGAATCCTGGCGCAATCTCGCCGGACGCCGGAGCGTCAGGTACCGGAACCCCACCCCTCGGAAGGCGCGTACCGGCATCCGGAGCAAATCCCCGAACAATCCGCCAAGCTAATTGAGTTCCCGCGTTCCGCCGCAATTCCGGTCTTTCACGCCAGCGAACTGGCCGATCCCATCTTCGACCGTCCGCGAATTGTCGAAGTCCCGGAGATTTTGCCGCCGCCGCCCGCGTTAGGTGGAATGCTGATCGAACCTGCCCAGCAAGAGTCAGCCGGCACACAAGCCGACTCCCCCTCCACACCGCCATCCGCATCGATAGCGCGGCGCGCGTTGGCTGCCCTCGTGGATGGCGTTGTCGTGGCAACGGCTCTGGCCGCCGTCGCCGCAATCTTTCTTCGTCTGAACCCCATTCCCGGACCGCTCCCGCTTCTCGCCGGCGCGCTCGGCGTAGCCGCCGCTTTGCTATGGATGACTTACGAATTCTTGTTTGTGGTGTACACCGGCTCGACTCCCGGACTGCGCGCGGCCCGGTTGCGCCTGGCGGCGTTCGACGGCTGTCCGCTCCATCGCCGTTCGCGCCGTTGGCGAGTGCTGGCCACGTTTCTCTCCGCCTTTTCCGCTGGACTCGGCTATCTCTGGTGTGTTCTTGACCAGGACGGACTGTGCTGGCACGACCGCATCACCCGCACCCACGTTCAATCGGAGCATCACGCAGAATAAGAAAAGCCCCGGCCGTCGAGCGACCGGGGCGTGGGGTTAACCAGGTCGACCTAGCTCTGCGCCGGTGTGTGCGGATGGCGTTCACACTTACTTCCGCAGCAGCCCATGGCAGTCTTGTCGCCCTTGGCCTCGCCGCAGCTTTTGCCTTCGGCGCAGCACTTGCCATCTGTGCAACAGCCGTTCTTCTTGCAGTCCTTCATTGCCGCTTTCATGTCTTTACCGTCGCAACAAGACTTGCCATCTTTCATTTCACACTTGTCTTTGCCGCAACACGCCGCCGCATCCTTGGCATCGGCTGCAGCATGATGGCAGCAGCCTTTGCCGTCCTTCATGTCGGCCATATTGTGATGACAGCATCCCTGGGCTTGCGGAGCCGGTGTCGAGTTCGGTGCGGCCGGAGTCTCCTGCGCCCAGCCAACCAGCGATAGGGCCAGAATCAAAGCAAACAGTCTGAATTTCATAAGATCTCCTTAAATGAATGTTATGAGAACAGTTGAGACGTGCAGCCAACTTGACGGCCGCAGGAAGGGGTATCAATCGACAGTTCTCAGTCAGTGTGGTTCTCGGTAAGAAACGTACTATGGGGCAATTACTGAGAACTGGAAACTGAGAACTCAGGAAGGGGTCTAAACCCGGAGAATCATTCCAAACAAGCCTGGTGGAGGACCAGGCGCAACCGCAGTCGCCGGGGAAACATGCGACTGTGCATCCCGAGCCAGGCTGATTTCCGCAATCTCCGCCGGCGCAATTTCTCGCGAAAGTCTGTGTCCCGCACTAACCGGTCCGGGTACGCTCTGCGGCCCTTGCAGGAAACAGCAACGATGCTGATCCCGGCACGGCAGACTGCTGGCAGCGAACTCGAGCGGAGCCGCATTCTCCGTCTTGCCCAACCCCGGACAGCACGGATGGCCCGCGGGCATGACGTGGTGGTGAGCGGCTATGTGCTCAGCCAATTCGCGCGCTGGATGCGCATGCCCGGCATGCATGATGAACATTGGCGCCATGGCCATCTCTGCCCATGCCACCATGGCCACCAGCAACGCCGCCGCAATGGACTTCTTCAGCATCCTGTTTCAATATGACAGATCAATAGGAACCTGACCGTGACCGCGATCACACGCCCCCGTTTGATCCATCGGACACTTGATTCGAGCGAATAAGAGGACTATCCCACCAGATTCTGCAGCGCCGCCCTCAACTCGCGAAAGCGGAACGTATATCCGCTGGCCCCGAGCTTCCCCGGCTGAACGCGCTGGCTGGCAAGCAACATTTCCTCCGCCGCTTGCTTCCCGAAAGCCAGCCGCAGCGCGAACGCCGGCACCGGGAAAAAAGCAGGGCGCCGCAGGACTGAGGCCAACACCTTCGTGAACTCGGCATTGCGCACCGGATTCGGCGCCACCAGATTCACCGGCCCCGCCAGCGACTCGGCGCCGATTGCGTGATGAATTGCCCCCACGATGTCGTCCACATGAATCCAGCTCATCCACTGCCGTCCCAATCCCATCCGGCCTCCGAGGCCCAGCGTGAACGGCGTCAGCATTTTCCCCAGCGCCCCGCCCTTCGGGGTCAAAACCAGGCCAATCCGTATGTTCACCGTGCGAATGCCGGCCTCTGCCGCAATCCGGCTGGCGTCCTCCCACTCGCCGCAAACTTCGGGCAGAAATCCTCGCCCGATCGGACTCTCTTCACGCAAAACTTCCTCACCGCGATTCCCGTAGAACCCGACCGCCGATGCGCACACCAATACGCGCGGCTTAGCCTCACTCCGCGCTAGCGCGGCAGCCAGATTGCGCGTTCCGAGCACGCGGCTCTCCCGGATCGCCTTCTTCTTAGCGTCAGTCCAGCGCCCCACCACGCTCTCCCCGGCAAGGTGGATGACCGCATCGAACCCCGACACCGCCGCCGGCGACAGCGCAGTCAGAGGATCCCAGGAAATCTGCGCCGCGCTCGAAGCCTGTCCCCGCACCAGTCGCACAACCTGTGTATTTTGGGCCGTAAATGAAGCCAGCAGCGCCGAGCCAATCGGCCCCGAAGCTCCCGTGATCAATACTCTCTGCAAGCCATGCCTCCCGAAGCCCGCGTGTGGCACGGGCGCCTCGCCCGGGTGCTCTTCGCCGGATAGCTCCCTTTGCACCAAAATGGGCTTACCTGAAGGGTCAGCCCAAGCCATCATAACAATATGAACAGTCGCACCGGACCATTCAAGAATGAGCATGGTGTCTGGGTTTTTCACAGCGGGAGGCCGATATCCGCCTCCGCCACGGATGAACTGCTGCAGCGAATCCGCGAGGAGCGCGACTTGGCTAATCTCGGCGAGGGTGCGGGTGGTGCGGGCCATAGGCGCCGGCAAGGGAGAATGAGGGCGGGTACGTGCCAAGCACACTTCGCCCGCAGGGTCCAACAATCGCTGCGCCCCAGGGCTGCGAGACCCTAAACCAAGAGCACCGTGCGTCCCAGCGCCGCAATAGCTTTCCACTGCGTTAAAATCGATCATGGCGACGTTGCGGGAACAGATCAAGACCAACGTTCTCACCGTGACCCGCTTCCGCGAGTTGATGCGGAAGCTGCGCGAGAACCGTCCCAACGACGACCTCGCCATCGTCAAGAAAGCCTACGAATTTTCCCAGAAGCATCACGCCGGACAATCCCGCGCCTCCGGCGAACCTTACCTCGTCCATCCTCTCGAAGTCGGCAACGTGCTCGCCGACATGAAAATGGACTCGATCTCGATCGCCGCCGGTCTCCTCCACGATTCCGTTGAAGACACCTCGGTCACCTCGTTTGAAATAGCACAGGAATTCGGCGAGCAGGTCGCCCACATCGTCGAGGGCGTCACCAAGATCAGCAAAATCGATTTCTCCACCCGGGAAGAAGCGCAAGCCGAGAATCTCCGCAAGATGATGCTGGCCATGGTCGACGACATCCGCGTCGTCCTCATCAAGCTCGCCGACCGCCTGCACAACATGCGCACCCTCGAACATCTCGACCCCGTACGCCAGCAGAAAATCGCCCGCGAGACGCTGGAAATCTACGCTCCCATCGCCCACCGCCTAGGCATGGGCAAAATTCGCGGCGAACTCGAAGACCTCGGTTTCAAATACGTCGATCCCATCGGATACGAGCAAGTTCGCGCCGCCGTCGAGTCGCGCCGCAAGGAAGGCGAAGCGTTCATGGCGCGCGTCGAAGGCGTGCTGCGTGACGGCCTGAAAGAAGCCGGCATCACCGGCCGCGTCGAAAGCCGCATCAAGCGACTCTATAGCATCCACAAAAAACTACAGCGCCAGCACATCAGCGTCGATCAGGTTTACGACCTCTACGCCATGCGGGTCATCACCAACTCCGTGCAGGATTGCTACGCCGTTCTCGGCATCATCCACAACCTGTGGCGTCCCGTGCCCGGCCGTATCAAGGATTTCATCGCCATGCCGCGGCCCAACCTTTACCAGTCCCTGCACACCTCCGTCATCACCGAGACCGGCGAGACCTTTGAAATCCAGATTCGCACCGAAGAAATGCACAAGATGTGCGAGGAAGGCATCGCCGCCCACTGGAAATACAAGGACGGCCCCGTCTCCGCCGAAGACGAACAGCGCCTGGCGTGGCTCCGTCAAGTCGTAGAGTGGCAGCGCGACGTCTCCGATCCCAACGAATTCCTTTCCACCCTGAAAGTCGATCTCTATCCCGAGGAGGTTTACACCTTTACGCCCAAGGGCAAGGTCCTGGTCCTGCCGCGCGAGTCCACGCCCATAGACTTCGCTTATTCCATTCACACCGAAGTCGGACACAATTGCACCGGCGCGAAGGTCAACGGACGCATGGTTCCCCTCCGCCACAAACTCCGTTCCGGCGACATCGTCGAAGTCATCACCCAGCCCGGACACAAGCCCAGCCGCGACTGGCTCGCCATCGTCAAGTCCTCGCGTGCCCGCAACAAGATCAAGCACTGGCTCAATGTTCACCAGCGCGAGCGCGCCATTGAAATCGGAAAAAAGCTGATCGAAAAAGAAGCGCGCAAATACCGCATCTCGCTCAAGGAAATCAAAGAAGCCGACCTGCAAAGAGCGGCCAGCGACTACGGACTCGGCCGTCCCGACGACCTGATGGCGGGCATCGGCTACGGCAAGTACTCTGCCCGCCAGGTGCTGGCGAAATTCGCCCCTACCGGCGCTCAGCCCCTGTCCGAACTCGAAGAGCAGGCCGCGTCCCACGGCTTCACCAGCGGCGTATCGAGCGGCATCTCGAGCGTGGTACGCCGCGTCTTCGGCGGCGGTGACAGCAATGCCATCGTGGTTCGCGGACAGGGCGACCTGCTCGTCTATCGCGCCAAGTGTTGCAACCCCATTCGAGGAGAATCCATCGTCGGCTACGTCACCCGCGGCAAAGGCGTAGCCGTCCACTCCATCAATTGTCCGAACGTCACCAATCTTCTCTACGAACCCGAGCGCCGCATCGACGTACTCTGGGCCGGCGGCAGCAAAGACGAACAGCCCGTTTCCTATCCTGTAAAACTCACGCTGCTCTGCGACGACCGCTTCGGCATGTTGAAGCAAATCACCGCCGTCATCAGCGACACCAACACCAACATCCGCAACATGGAGTCCCGCAGCCAGAACGGCCAGGCCTGCGTCGACGTAGTCCTGGAAATCGCCGACCTGAAACACCTACAAAAAATCATGGACGGAGTTAGACAAATCCCCGGCGTGCATGACGTGCAGAGATTGCAGAAGATCTAGCGCTGTGTCATGCGATTGAGACTTGGAGTTGAACCGAGACGTCCCAGTCGCGCAGCGGCGGTCCCCTCCAGCCGGTAGTGGCTCAGTTTCGCGATGCTGGCGACAAGAGACTGAACCACCAGGGACGCCAAGTATCACTAAGGCCTTCGGTCTCAGATCTTTCCTTCGTGTACCTTCGTGGCCTTGGTGGTTAACGGTTTCGCAAACTGCGCCACTACCCTCCAGCCGCATCGGTAGACTCCTTCGTCGCGTAGCGGCAGAACAGGAAAGCCCGGCACGTCAGTGCCGGGAAACGTGAGACCAGAGGCGAGTTCCGTAGGAACGGCACGGCCTGAACGCTCGTGTCCTCAGATAGATACGGCACGTGGCCAAAAACGGCATCGAATCCGGTATCATAGAGCTACATTCTTCCCGGAGGGGCAATGGCAGTTCCCGTATCCCAGATGTGGACAGTGGCTTCCTACGTTCTGCGCCAGAAGTTGGCCGGACGCAAGCGCTATCCGCTCGTGCTCATGCTCGAGCCGCTGTTCCGCTGCAACCTGGCATGCGCCGGATGCGGCAAGATTCAATACCCCGCCCACATCCTGAAAAAAGATCTCTCCCCGGAAGACTGTTTCAAAGCGGTCGATGAGTGCGGAGCCCCGATGGTTTCGATCCCCGGCGGCGAGCCGCTGATGCATCCGCAAATCGCCGAAATTGTGGAAGGCCTGGTCGCGCGCAAGAAATATATCTATCTCTGTACCAACGCGCTGCTGCTGAAAGAAAAGTTGCACCTGTTCAAGCCCAGCAAATACCTGAGCTTTTCCGTGCACGTGGACGGACAAAAGGAGCATCACGATTTTTCCGTGTGCCGCGAAGGCGGATACGAGATCGCCCTCGACGGAATCCGCGCGGCCGTCGACGCTGGCTTCCGCGTGACCACGAACACGACTCTGTTCGATGGCGCCGATCCCAACAGCGTGCGCAACTTCTTCGACGAGATGATGGGCGCCGGCGTCGAGAGCATGATGGTCTCGCCCGGATACTCCTACGACAAGGCACCCGATCAGAAACATTTCATGGGACGCGCCCGCACTCGCCGCCTGTTCCGCGCCATGCTGTCGAATCGCAAGAAGACGTGGCGCTTCAATCAGTCGCCGCTTTTTCTCGAATATCTGATGGGCAAGCGCAACTACAAGTGCACGGCCTGGGGCATGCCGACTTACAACATCTTCGGATGGCAGAAGCCCTGTTACCTGCTGCAGGACGGCTACGCCGATTCCTTCCAGGAATTGATGGAAACGACGGAGTGGGCGAACTACGGCACTGAGTCGGGCAATCCGCAGTGCGCCAATTGCATGGTGCATTGCGGCTACGAAACCACGTCAGTGGACGACATGTTCGGGTCGCTGCGTGGATTCGCCGACGCGGTGAAGGCGACATTCTCGCTCTATCCCGACAAAGAAGCGCTCGCCGATCTCGATCGGGAGATGCGCCCGGTGCACTCCTACAACCCGCTGGTGCAAATCAACGCCCAAATAGACGCGCAGATTGACGCGGCCGCTCCGCAAGCCCAAGCGGAAGAAAGCCGCGTATGAGCGGTCGAGAACATGGGCACGATCCTGCGCTGCCACACAGCGTGCCAGCCGCCGGCTCGCAGCCGCACGCCACCGACGAACTCGAAGTTGTCCCCGGATTCGAGCGCGAAAATCTTCAGGGATGGATCCCGCAACTCGCCACCGAAGCCGATGTCCGCGCCGTCATCGAGAAAGCCGTTGACTATCGCGGCGATGTAACCATCACGCGCAAGAATGGCTCTGAAGTCACCGGATATCTTTTCGACCGCCGCATCGGCCCGACGCTAGCCGACTCCATAGTCCGTCTGATGCTCGCCGCCAGCAATGAGCGCCCAGCCATCCCTTATTCCGAAATCGCCGCCATAGCCTTCACCGGACGCGATACCGCAGCCGGAAAAAGCTACGAAGCCTGGGTAAAGAAATACTGGGAAAAGCGCGCCATAGGCGAGAAGAACATTTCGATTGAGCCGGAAGCGTTGGAGTAGGCGCTTCCCCTCGTCCTGCGCCGATCAAACCAACAACTTGGATCATGAGTGTAAGAATGATTACGACAGTTAACTGGAACCTGCTCGCCGCATCGGCGTAAACTGTTGGCTATGAAGGGCGCAATGTTGCGAATCTTCCTGCTGCTGATGTGGGCGCAGGCGGCGCTTGGTACCTCTTTACGGTCCATGGAATTGCGGCAAGTGTCGCCTCATCTGACTGTCGTTGTCACACATCGTGAAAAGCCCATCGCAGGAATCAACGTACAGGTTGTTCCCGAAAAAACTGTTGATCCAGTTTTCAGCGGTACAACCGATCAAAAGGGGAAGGTTATCATTGATGGCCTGACGACGGGCAGGTACTTTCTCACTGCCTCATACGAAGAGTTCGATGCAGGGAAAGAATGGATAGAGGTTGTGGCTGTCCCCAATGCAAAGACAAGGAAGCGCTTCGATTTTCAGTGGGCGGATTGGTCATATCAAACCCGCCGCGTGGCGGGGACGCTCACGGGTCTCGTTCCAGGGACCACGGGCCATCCATTAATGGACATCTAATGGACATCGTTCACCCGAACGCGAGCGTGTATCCCGGCGTTGCGATAGCGCTGAAGAACGCTTTCTCCGACGATGAGCGCCACACGATTTCCGACAGTTCTGGCGCGTTCCTCATCGACGATGTGCCGGACGGCATCTACATCCTAACTATTGCGGGCGGAATGAAGTCCCTTTACGGGGATGCGGATGCTACGAGGCAAGTCATCGACGTGACGCAAAGCGCTATTAGTGACTCTTTGCCGCTACAGCTGAAGAACACTGGCACTGACGTGGAATTTGAACTGGCGGACAAGTGACGGGACCAAGCCGCATCGAATCGATAGTTGACGAAAGTTACACCAACAATCGCTGGACAGCGCATTTGTAAGTTGCGAATTGAGTCCGCTCTCTGCCAGGCGACGAGCCCCTAAACTCCAAGAACCCCGTCTGTTCTAGAATCAATCTTCCATGCTCGTACTCGCCTCCGCCTCGCCGCGCCGCCAGGAGTTACTGCGCAACGCCGGGATCGCTTTCGAAGTGCAGCCCGCGCATATCGCCGAAGACCCGCTGCCTGGAGAATCCGCGAAGAACTGCGCGGAACGCCTGGCGCGTGACAAGGCGCTCGCGGTTGCGCGTCAACGTCCACATCATGCCGTGCTCGGTGCCGACACCGTGGTCGTTGTCGATGGCACGCTTCTAGGCAAGCCTTCCGATGCCGCCGACGCCGCGCGCATGTTGCGCCTTCTTTCCGGACGCGAGCATCAGGTGATTACGGGAGTCTGCTTAGTGGTCAGTGGTCAGTGGTCAGTGGCCAGTCAAACCGTGGCCAGTCAAACCACTTCTGTAACGATGACCGAGATTACGGGGAAGGAAATCGCCGACTACGTCGCTAGCGGTGAGCCCATGGACAAGGCGGGAGCCTACGCGATTCAGGGCATCGCGTCCCGCTGGATTCCTCGCATCGAAGGGGATTACAGCAACGTGGTCGGACTGCCGGTAGCGCTCGTCTGGCGTATGCTGCGGGACGCAGGAGTTGTTTAGGGCAGATTCTTGATTAACGCCAGCAGTTCGCGGGCGAGGGCGCCCGCGCCACACGGGCTACGGTTTCTTCTCTTCGGTCTCTTCGCCTTCTTTTACGGCGGACTTGAAATTCTTAATGCCTTCGCCCAAACCCTTGCCCAGGCTGGCAAGTTTGCTCGGTCCGAAGATCAGAAGCGCAACGGCGAGAATCAGCAGAATTTCAGGCAGTCCCAGTTTTCCCGGCATAGAAACCTCCAGCGGGGTTGCCCGGCACCCAACCAGGGCGCAGCATTCCTCTAAGGACCCCAATTGAATTCTAGGTTAGTGTGGACCTTCCGGTCAAAGGCCCCTGTGTTGCCCGTCACGCCAGTACGTGATTCCGTCACACGGTTTCGGTCACCGGTCACACTGCCTCGATCAGGCCGGCCAGGAGCGCGGCGCGGCGCGGCAACTCCGAGATCAATATGTGCTCGTGCGGGGCGTGCGCTCCGTCGCCTACGCCGCCGAGGCCGTCTAGGGTTGGAATCCCCAGGCTCGCGGTGAAGTTCCCATCGGAGCCGCCGCCCACCGCGGCCTCTCGGAGCTTCCATCCCAGTTCGCGTGCGATGGCCGCGGCCTGCGTGTACAATGCTGCCACTCCGGCGGTACGTTCCATGGGCGGACGACTGATGCCTCCAGTGACCTCGATTTTGCATTTGCGGTTGTAGGGACGCAGGCTGCGCATCTTCTTATCGATTCCGGCCCCGTCTTTCAGACGCGCGATGCGCACATCGACCTGCGCCGCCGCTTCGGCGGGAACTATGTTGGTTCGCGATCCACCACGCACGACTCCGACGTTAATCGTCAAGCCTTTCTTCAGATCGGTGAAGCTGGAAACTTTCTCGATCTGATGCGCCAGCTCAAGAATCGCGTTCACGCCTTTCTGGAAATCCAGACCAGCGTGTGAAGCCTTGCCGGTGACCTTGACGAGGTATTCGCCAACTCCTTTACGCGCGGTCTTCACGGCGCCCTGGAGCCCGTAGGAAGGCTCAAGCACGAGCACGGCCGCAGCCTTTTTCGCCAGCGACCCGGTGATCGCTAGCGATGAATCGCTGCCGACTTCCTCGTCGGAGACGAGAAGCACGGTCACGGGGCGCGGCAATCGTTCTTTATGCCAGTCTTGCAGCGCGGCGAGGGCGTGCAGCATCAGGGCGATACCGGATTTCATGTCGAGGACACCGGGTCCAGTCAGCATATTGTCCACGACGCGACAAGGCATGGTGGTAAGCGTGCCCAGCGGATAGACGGTGTCGTAATGACCGAGCAGCAGCACCGGCTTCATGGCGGATTTACCCGGGAAGTCGACTTGCAGGTGATTGCCAAAGTCTTTCGACGGATGAACGCGAACCTCGACTTTGCCGCCGAGTTGCGAAAATTTGCGGGCGACGGCCTCCGCAACCCTGTCCACGGCGGCTTTGTTGTCGCTGGGAGATTCGATTTCGACCAGTTCGCGGATGGTCGCGACCATCTCGTCGCGGCGCTCGTTGAAGTAGGCAAGACGGCGCCGCGCTTCGACGCTGGACTGCGAGTTGGAAACCGAATTCACGACCGATTATCCCTCGTGGGCTGAAACAACTTCCTAAACGCAGCTCCCAGTCGGCTTCGAGCTTCGAGCCGCGATCTCACTTTGCCAGCTGGTACTAGCTGCCAAGGAACCGATAGCCAACGTAGAGCATTGTAAAATATGATGTGCCAGTGCTGAAATCAATCAAGGGCGCAGTAGTGACTGCGGGAAAATCGTCGGGGGCGTTCCGGCTGATTGCCGATTCGGGTTGGCGGCAATCCCGCTTGCTAATCCTTGGCTATCATGGGGTTTCCCTGGAGGATGAGCACGAATGGGATGGAGCTCTCTACCTGAGCCCAGCGAAATTCCGCTCGCGCATGGAGGCCATCAAACGCCACCGTTGCACCGTTCTCCCGCTCCAGGAAGCTTTGGAATTGTTGCGGCTTCGCCAGTTGCCACCTCGTGCCGTCGTCTTGACGTTTGACGATGGAACCTACGATTTCTACAAGACCGTATGTCCGATTTTGAATGAATACGGCTATCCCGCGACCGTGTACCTCACAACCTATTGGATGACGCTCCAGCTTCCGGTGGTTCCGGGCACCTGGAGTTACATGCTGTGGAAGAAGCGAAACTCGGTCATTGATGCCAGCAGCTTGTTGGACCAAGCGGTGACGTTCGATCTTCGTACGCCAGCCGGACGCTCCGTTGCACTGCAGCAGATGCGGGACCGGGCCGACTCCCAGAACCTGACCGGCGAGCAGCGCGACGCCATGTCCAGACAGCTCGCAGATTTGCTGGGATTCGACTATCAGGAGTTCCGCTCCAAAAGAATCATCCAGTTGCTCCGGCCGGACGAGGTGAAGGCCGTGGCCTCTTCCAGCATATCGGTGGAGTTGCACACGCATCATCACTGCACAGCAAAAGACCGGGAAGGCTACCTTCGCGAGTTACAAGAGAATCGGCGGCAAATCAATGCCATCTTAGGCAGCAACCCCATCCACTTCTGCTATCCTAGCGGCAATCACAAGCCAGAACATGTCTCCTGGCTGCGGGAAGCTGGCGTCGTCTCGGCCACTACGTGTGATCCTGGAATTGTGTCCCGGTCTACCAACCCGCTGTTGTTGCCACGTTTGATCGATACTTCTTCCCTTAGCGACATTGCATTTGAGGGCTGGCTCGCAGGGTTCGGAGCGCTTCTTCCCCACCGGGCGCGGCGGCGTCACGAATGATTAGTCTTGCAAGCAAGATTGCGGACACGAGCGCGGAATGCATGCAGGAACTCAACGGCTCCGCATTGCTTCCCATTGTCGAAAAACTGCGCGCCCACGGAACTTACGAGAGCGTGTTGCGGTCGGTCCTGGCGTCCCCCAACCGCGAGCAAGCGTTGCGCGCGCTCGCGGCCCAGCTTGGACTGGCCCCGGATTCGAAGGAGAACGGTGCCTTTGCTCTACACCGTGTGCTGCTCGCTGAAGTGGCGCTGCAAAACCTGAAGAGACTGGAAGGCCTGCGACTGGAAGCGTCCGTAAAGTTGATGCTGTGCGATTATTGCAAGTTCTTCGTCAGCCCACCGGCAGCGGAAGTGCAGCTTTTTGATCCCACGCAAATGTCATTTGTGGCCTTGGCCAAGATGGCTTTGTTGGAAAGATTCCCGGCCGGCCAGTTCGATTGGGAAGTTTCCGGATTTCCTCGCTCGTGGCTGTTGAAGGTCCCGTTCTCCTCGTTGCCGAAGGTCGCCTATTTCCTGGCCCGCCGGTTGAAAGGTTTCGCGCCCTGCATCAATTCGCATCTGTCATATCGGCGAAAACATTCCTCGATCCTCATTCCCCGGGAATGCCAGAAATCGTGGTACCGCATGGCCATCTCCGTGGAGCGGCAGCCGGAGATTCGAGGGCTCGTTACCTGTTCCTGGTTTCTCTCTCCCGATACCTTCAAGGTGAGCCCGCATCTCTCCTTTATGGTTGCGCCATTTCTTGAGTCCGGCGGAATTGTTGTCACCCGCGGGAAGGCCGACGGGAACGGCTTCCTGGTGGGCAGCGAGTCGCGCAGAAAACTGTACGAGAGCGGAGAATTCAAGCCTACGATGGGTCTGGTGTTGTGGGCGCGAGATCAGATGATCCGATGGGCCCACGCACATCCGGAATTTGGCGATGCTTAGTTGCAGTCTGTTTTCAAAGGGAATATCCATCTGCCGGGCGTCCAGGTTTCGCGCATTTCGAGACCCGGGAGACTAGGTCGCTGCGTATGGTCCATGGGAAAGGGCGAATGCGATGAAGAGGTTGTGCCTCTGGTTGGAAACGATAAAGATCCAATACCTGGTTCTGTTTCTGCTGGCCCTCGGAGTTATTGTCCATCTCGCGGCCTTCCTGCTTCTTAGAACTCATCCGACTATCGTTTTCGCCGAAATGGAGAAGATCGGGCGCAGCCTGGCCGAGAATGGCACCTTTGCCAATCCCTTCAAAGTCCCCACTGGACCCACGGCTCACCACGCTCCCATCTATCCTGTGCTGCTGAGCTTTATCTTCCGGGCTTTCGGATACGGTACTGCGGCAGCGTATGCGATTGCAGTAATGAACATTTTTTTTGCTGCGCTGCACTATGCTCTTCTACCGGTCTTGACCGACGTCGCAAAAATTCGCCGCGTCGTGGGCGTTACCGCCGGCCTTTTCGGTGCCCTTGTTCCCTATCGGATTATGAAGGAGATTCGGTGGGAAACAACCCTATCTGCTCTGGTTGTCGTCGTATTGATCATTCTTACCACGCGTTGGTGGCAAACTCCGCAGCCCTCGGGCCTTTACACATTTTCTTGGGGGATTGCATGGGGCGCGGGCATGATGTCCTGCCCCCCCTCATTGCCGGTGTTCCTGTTCTTACTGCTGTACTTTGCCGTATTCGCGTGGAAGCGCAAACAACCGCAATGGCAACTTACGGTCGCGATGGGCGCTCTGGGCATGGTAGTAGCCGTTGCCCCCTGGACCATCCGCAATTATCGAGAGTTGGGCGGCTTGGTTTTTGTTCGAAGCAACTTCGGAATCGAGCTCGATGTTTCGAACCATACCGGGGCGTATGTCCTGGGCGCCGATAATATGTCGATTGGATTTCCTAACAACTACTTTCACCAGCAGCACCCGTGGTCGAGTCAGGAAAATGCGGAAAAGGTCCGCCAAATCGGCGAAGTTCAATTCAACCGGCAACGCCAGCGGCAAGCCTTGAACTGGATCCGAACGCATAGGCGTGAGTTCGCGAGGCTGACGCTGGAAAGAACTTTATTTTTCTGGTTCATGCCGTCCAAGCCGCAACCCGTGAAGTCCATCCTCTTGATGCCTTGGACTCTGCTGGCCGCCGCAGGAC
>Ga0182027_10000889_pt1 | contig 50671 bp, 41 predicted proteins | sample 712E1DmetaG_FD_121300 | JGI IMG/M metagenome (GOLD analysis project Ga0182027, IMG submission 121300) | Permafrost microbial communities from Stordalen Mire, Sweden - 712E1D metaG (Illumina Assembly) | ecosystem: Environmental > Terrestrial > Soil > Wetlands > Permafrost | place: Sweden...
CGACCATGGCCGGCGGAACGATGTGGTGCCACGCCGACTATAATTCACCAATCAATAATTTGCCAATGGGGGCCGTTGACAATTATCGTCTTCCCAAAGCCGTTTATTATCTTTTCCGGCAGAATTTGCGAAATATTCCCGATGACAATCCTGTGGTGGGGTTAACCCCGTCTACGATCAAACTTGAAGCGGACACAAATACCTTGGTCGCGGATAGCGTTGACTGCGCCTTTATATATGCGTCCGTTCGAGACGCATCGGGAAAATGCGTTCATACCGGATACGAGGCAACCAGCAGCACGAATATGATATTTGATATTTCATCCGGAGCGAACCTTGTAAATTATTTTGGTCCATTGACCGTCAAAGTTGATGGAGGAAAATGTGCGCTTCTGGTCAAGTCCAAAAACCAGGCGGGGACCGTTACGATTACCGCGACCACAAACACCGGATTGACTTCAAATCAATTAACTCTTACGCTGGTTGCCGACGCCTACAATCCATTGGATCCTCTCTATAATTTTATTACGCCCGTTCTTAGGAATTCCGCCGGCTTGAATCCTTTAAAAAGCGCGAATTTGAACATTAAACAAGTTGGCAATTTATTACAGATCGTGTTTCCATCAATGAATGATGCCACCAAAAACATTTCGCTGCTAAATCTGAAGGGGCAAAAAGTTTCGTGCCCGGCAAAATTGATCGGAAAAACTTTGACGATCGATACGAGGACCTTGGCCGTTGGATTTTATTACATGTCAATTGGGAAAAGCCAACAAAATCCGGCTTCCTTGAAGAAAATTTTTATTGCGAATTAATTTAACGGCGCAAATAGCGGCAATTTTTATAAAAGTCGCCGCTATTTGGCATAGGTAATAAAAAGAAAGGGAGAAAAATGTTAAAGAATAATATTATGTGTTTCTGTTATTCGATTCTGTGGATTACATCTGCCATGCTTTATGCCGAACCTTCCGCGAATAACGGTGATACGCAACTATCAGACACTTCTATCGATAAAATTTCACATACGAATGGGAGTTTAATACATGATGAAAACGTTAAAATCGGACTTTCCGGCAAAGTAGAAATTCAGGAAGGGCAATTTGAAAAAGGCTTCTTTTTAGGTCCGGACAATGGCGGGGAATTGACCGCTCCTATTTGGAACCATAGAATGTTTGCGCAACTCGGATTGGAAGCTTTTGTCGGAAACAATTTTCATATCATCATCGCCCCGCAAGTATATCTTTGGTCAAATACCTATCCGGAAAACATGGAAGGAGACCATTTAGGAATTGTTTTCAGTCAATGGTCATATGTTTCCATTGCGGATGGGGAAGGAATATTCAGTTTCGGAGATGTTCAGAAACCATACCTTCAGCTTGCCGCGGGAGTAATGCCGTTTAAATACGATCACGATGCATATAATCTCGGGGAATATCTTTTCCGATCGAGCCCGTATCCAAACCACATTGAAACTTCCTTCGATAACCCATTTGCAACTCTTGCCGGATTCCGGGTAAGCAGCACACTGTTTGAAAACCTTCATCAAGACCTTTTATTGACAACAGAGACTGATGTCATGCCGCTCTACGATTGGTCGCTATCGTATTTAGTCGGGTATAAAATTCCATCTTTGGTTGATCTCGGAGCGGGCATTAATTTGCATCATTGGTTCCCCGTTGATGGCCGACTAACCACTCCTGAAGGAGCGCAATCGGGGGGAAATCAGTATTTAAATGCCAATGGGGACACAAGCTATTATTCCTTTAAAGGAATTGAACTGATGGGCCGCCTATCATTTGACATAAAAGGGATTTTGCCGAGAAATATATCCAATATGATGGGGGCCGAAGACGCGAAAATATTTGGAGAAGCCGCTATATTAGGCGTTCAAAATTATCCCGCCTATAAATACGAAAACGGGGTTTTAGTTGTTGACACGGCCAATAATTATTATGGCGATATTTCAAAAAGAATTCCGCTAATGGCAGGATTAAATTTCCCCACATTTAAATTTCTTGATGTGGTATCGATCCAAGTGGAGTGGTGGAAATGGCCTTATTTGAATTCGTATTTTAGTCCGCTTAACCAGGGGGAATATCCGGTGCCTAAAATGGTTACTACCGGAGTAACTTCCAGCGATTTAATAAACGGTTATGTGAAATGGTCGGTTTATGCAAAAAAACAAGTTGTACAAGGATTTTCCATTATTGGGCAAATTGCCGATGACCATGCATTTCATGAATCATATTATCCGCAATATACCAGCGTTGTTGAAACGTTTATTAAACACGGAGATTGGGGATGGAATTTAAAGTTGCAATATTCTTTTTAATTAAGAAAACGGCGCAATTGCTTAATTATCACGGTATAATTTCACGATAAAGGGTTTTCTATGAGACAGCATGCTATTAAATTATTAATATTACTATTGTTTTATTCAAATTCAGGGTACTGCGTTATTATTACAAAAGATAATATTATTACGGATAAAAATATTCAACTTTCAGTTTCCGGAATGACCGCAATAGAAGAGGGCCAGTTTGTAGAATCACACCATGATACATTGGTAGGGAATAATGGCAACCAACCAATGTGGGTGCCGTCTCCCGGACCAATTTGGCTGCACCGCGCATATGCTCGTCTCACTTTCGACGCTTTTGTCCAGGATCGACTTCACATCATCGTTAGTCCCGAGGTTAAATTATATGTTGATAGTTATCCCTTGGAAGAAGCGCCTTCACCAAAAAATTCTTATTTTTTTTCCCAACGTAGCTTCGTGGATATCGCGGATGGAGAAGGCATCTATAGTTTTGGTGACCTAAACAAACCATTCTTACAGTTTGTTGCCGGTGTGTTTCCCTATAAGTATGATCCGGATGCAACCAATCTTGGAGAGTATCTTTTTAGAAGCGGATGCTATCCGCCTTACTTGCTGACCAGTTTTGATGAGCCTTATGCTCGACTTTCAGGTTTGCAGCTAAAATTTAATCCGATGGAAAACCTTAAATTTGACGTTTTATTGACCACGGAAACGCAAGTTCAACCCCTGTACGATTGGTCCCTTTCATTTATTTCGGAATATAAAATTTCTTCTTTTCTGGATGTTGGCGCAGGTGTAAGTTTTAATCGTTTATTTTCAGTTTTTAATGATGTAACGACCCCAACCACGCCGTCAACGGGTTCAACGATTGGGAACGAGTACATGACAGCAAGCGGCGATAGCAGTTATTATTCATTTAAGGGCACGAAACTTATGGGAATGCTTTCAATTGATCCTAAGAAATTACTGCCGCCTAACCTCGCTGATATTTTTGGAAAAGAGGATTGCAAAATTTTTGGCGAAGCCGCAGTACTGGGTATAAAGGATTATCCTGCATATAAATATAGAAACCCGAACATTGGCGATTCCACCTTGATCTTGGATTCTTTAAATAACTATTATGGTAATATCCTAAATAGAATCCCAATCATGTTTGGCCTAAATGTTCCGACTTTTAAATGGTTAGATATTCTTTCAATTCAAGGCGAATGGTATGGGTGGCCATACATGGATGCATTCTATTATGTAAATACGGCGGGCATAAATGCGACCCCGATACCGCGGTATATTGGATACACACGAGACGATTATAAAAAAGACAATTGGAAATGGTCGGTTTATGCGAAAAAGACGCTTGCACAACATTTTTCCATTATTGGCCAAATGTCAAGAGACCATACGCACCATGACATTTACTTTGAAGCCGCCGAAGATGATAACGAGGTTTTTACAAGGACTAACGAATGGGGCTGGTGGATGAAATTGCAGTATAATTTCTAACATAGATAAAATCAGACGCGCGGCCCTCGATTTGAGATAAGGTCTGTGCGCCGTTTGCTTTTTTTTGGCAAGATCCTTCCTTCAAACAAATCCCTCCGGTTTAATCCTTCGTGAAGTATTTTAAAATCACCGTAAATGCGAATATTTTATCAGGAGAAGGATTCAATTTCATGTGCCTTGCCGTTCCTGCAAAGGTCGTTTCCATTGATGGAACGACCGCTCATGTTGACATGATGGGAAACAGCTCCGCCGCCGACATATCGCTTCTCGAAAATGTTCGCGTTGGAGACTACATACTGGTGCACGTGGGTTTTGCCATCCAGAAATATGACGAAACAGAAGCCCTTTTGACCCTTTCCCTCATCGAAGAAATGCTTGGAAAGGCCGGTCCCGTTTCATGAACCTTGTCAATTTTAATGATACAGGCATTGCGGAAAAGCTTCTCAATGAAATCCATGCGTGCGCCGGCCTAACAGGCCCGGTTAAAATCATGGAAGTGTGCGGCACGCATACCATGGAAATAGGAAGATTAGGCCTGCGGTCGCTTCTGCCCGAAAACATCGAACTCGTGTCCGGGCCCGGATGCCCGGTGTGCGTGACTCCGGGAGCATATATCGATGCGGCCGTTGAGCTCGCGCTTGGAAAACGGATACACATAATAACCTATGGCGACATGGTCCGTGTGCCGGGTAACGAGGCCTCGCTCGAAGAAGCAAAAACAAAGGGGGCGGAAATTCATATTGTCACTTCGCCTTTACAAGCGATATATCTTGCCCGGCAAAATCCTGAAGATGCGTTTGTCTTTTTAGCGGTAGGCTTCGAAACGACCGCGCCCGCAACCGCAAAAGCCTTGATTGCGGCCTACGAAACCAACATGGACAATTTGACGTTTTTTCTTTCGCATCGCATAGTTCCTCCTGCGCTGGCGGCGTTGATTGACGGTAAAGATCTTGACATCTCCGGTTTTATGCTTCCCGGCCATGTCAGCGCCATTATCGGCGAGGCTCCGTATCAGTTTCTTGCCGATCGCGGCATTCCGTCGGTTATTACGGGCTTCGAACCAATCGATATTTTAATGGGTGTTCTTGATTTATGCGTCATGATCCGCGAAGGTTCGCCGAAAGTTGTTAATGCATATCCGCGTATTGTCAGGAAAGAAGGAAACCCTTTGGCCGTGGCGGCCTATGAAAAAATGTTTGAACCGGTGGACGCGGCATGGCGGGGTATAGGAATGATACCGCGCAGTGGACTTGACATACGAGATGCATTCCGGCGGTATGATGCCGCCAAGAAATACGGAATGTCAATGGCTTCCCCGGAGATGGCGCGGCAACCCGCACAATGCTGCTGCGGGGCGGTATTAAAAGGAAAAATAAAACCCAATGCGTGTCCTTCTTTCGGCGCGGCCTGTACGCCGCGTTCGCCGTTAGGTCCGTGCATGGTGTCGAGTGAGGGATCTTGTGCCGCATATTTTAAATACGAAATGACCGCCTGATCGTTGTATAAAACCGGGTCGTTTGACAAAAAGCGAAAAAAGCGATGAACAATAGCCTCGTTCGTTTGGCCCATGGAAGCGGCAGCGGTTTACAACAGCTCCTGCATGAAATAATTTTTCCTGTGCTTCTTCCCGGTTGGCAAGGTATTCTCGAGGACGCCGCGGTCCTTGACAGTGTCCCAGGGCGTTTCGCCTTTACCAGTGATTCATTCGTAGTCTGGCCGCTTGAATTTAACGGCGGAAACATCGGCAAACTCGCGGCATGCGGAACCATTAACGATCTGGCCATGATGGGCGCGCTGCCGCGGTATATGTCGGTTTCCCTCATTCTGGAAGAAGGGCTTGAAAAAAGCCTTCTTTCCCGCGTACTAGCTTCCCTTCGCATTGTCTGTCAGGAATCGCGCGTGCGCATCGTCTGCGGCGACACAAAAGTGGTTGATAAGGGCAAGGCCGACGGCATGTTTATTTCCACATCAGGGATCGGAATTGTTCCGCAGGGCAGAAACCTTTCCGCGGGAAACGCCCGGCCCGGAGACGCGGTGCTGGTGAGCGGCCCCATCGGGCTCCATGGGATTGCCATTCTTTCGCAACGCAAGGGATTGGGATTTGCCTCGGAGGCGCTATCGGATTGCGCGGCGCTAGACAGTCTGGTCGAGGCGCTGCTTGAAAAGGCGCCTGGAACAAAAGCGCTCAGGGACGCCACCCGCGGGGGATGCGCGGCGGTAATGCATGAAATGGCGAATTCTTCAAAGGCGAGTATCATACTTGACGAAACAAAACTTCCCGTGCCCGACGTCGTGAAAGGGGCCTGTGCGTATTTGGGGTTAGACCCTTTGCATGTTGCTAATGAAGGCCGTTTTATTGCGATAGTTCCGGCCGGTCAGGCTGATGCGGCCGTTTTTGCGTGCAATACGCACCCTAAGGGAAAAGGGGCGGCGCGGATTGGAACAGTGGTCGAACGACAACGGTTCCCGCTGCTGTTAAAAACAATCATAGGCGGCACCCGTCCCGTGGAAATGCCTTCGGGCGAACTTTTGCCGCGCATTTGCTGAAATACCATGGACAGGCAGCTGCAATGGGACGGGACATCAAAGGGAAGCGTGCCGGGGAGCAGGATTTTTATGTGGCTCCTCCGGCATAGTGGCCTGTTTCCAGCTTATTGTCTGCTTATTCCGGTAAGCCTCTATTACGCATTTTTCGATTTTAAATCCATGCAAGCTCTTCGGCTTTATTGGGCCCATTGTGGAAAAAAAGCCGGCACCGTGCGTTTGTGGCGGCATTTTTTCAGGTTCGGCCTTAGCCTGCTCGACCGTTATATGTTTTTATTAAGAACAAAATCTCCCTTTTCATTTACGGCTATTAACGAACAGGCAATCACGGCGGCCGTGAACGAAGGTAAAGGCGTTATTCTTTTAAGCGCCCACATAGGCAATTGGGAAATTGCCGGGAATCTGCTTTATGACCGCATTGAAACTCCAATTAATTTTACCATGATTGATTCGGAAAAAAGCGAAATCAAAGAGGTATTCGGCAAAGCTATTGCCAAAAGACGGGTCAATATCATACCAATCGGCCTCGACAGCATGGCCTTTGTAATGGGCGTACATGACGCATTGCGTAAGGGTGAAATCGTATGCATGCATGGCGACCGAATGCTTGGAAATAAAGGGAAAGTAATGCGGTTTTTAGGCGGATCGGTTGAATTTCCTATTGGGCCGTTTTCCATTGCCGCGGCGACCGGGGCGCCCGTAATTCCAATTTTTGCCGTAAAAAAAGGCCTATGGGGGCGCTATGAAATGAAGGCATATCCGCCGATTATGGTTTCTTCGGATTCCCATATGGATAGAAACGCTATCGTTTCCGGAGCATTGGAGGGATATGTAAAATTGCTGGAACAAGTGGTAAGAGAAAATCCATATGAGTGGTTTAATTTTTACGATTTTTGGGGAGAAAGAATGGAAAAGCCTAAAGTCGAAAGTCTGGAGTCAAAAGTGTAAAGATTATTATATTGTCTTTAATGCCTCTCACGTTCCCTGAGCGAAGCCGAAGGGAACTCATTTGGGGAAACTACTCTTTCCCTTTTATTTCATATACTGATCCAAATTATCAAATATCTGGCTTGAAAATAAAAGTTTCCTGAATTTCACCAGGTCTTCATGAAATACCCGCTTGTTATCATAGACGGCGAAGTGTTTCTTGAGAATATCGTAAATCCTTTTCGTTCCTTTGCCGAGCCGGTCGGCATTCCTGAAAGACAGCGCTTGAAGCTGGGCAAGGGTTTCAAGGGTGAGCACATGCTTTGCATTGCTGACGGATTTAAACGCCTTGCGCGCGGCCACGGTGCCCATGCTTACAACGTCCTGGTTTGAGGCGTTGCACGAAATGGAGAGCGTGCTTACGGGATTTGCAAGCTGCCTGTTTTCGGCGGTCGTCGATGTGGCCAGATACTGGGCGCCCATGAAACCCATTGTCAATCCAACGGTCCCGGCAATGAGGTGCTCGGGAAGGCCTTCGTTGAGGTTTTTATCGAGAAGTTTGTTGAGTCTTCGCTCCGAAAGCGTGCACATCTGGGCAACCGCCATGCACAGCATGTCCATTGAAAATGCGATGCTTTGGCCGTGGAAATTGCCGCCATGGATGATTTTTTTCACGCCGGGCACGATCACCGGGTTGTCGTTTGAAGAATTGGCCTCGATCGTTACGGTGCTCCGTGCGGCCTCCAACGCTTCCCATACCGGCGCAAGGACCTGGGGCGTGCACCGGATGGAATACACGTCTTGAACGTTGATTGTCGTTTCGTAAACGAGTCCATCGGATTGACTCATGCGGATGATGTCATGCATGTTTTTTCTCAGGGTTATGTTTCCCGACCCGGCATACAGACCGCGTATGGCGCCGGAAACGGCCAATTGTCCGGGGTGCGGTTTAAGCCGGTGCAGGTCTTCGTCAAAGGCGTCGTCGATACCTCCGAAAATTTCCATGGCGTATGCTGCATTAACGCAGGCAAGTCTTAGGAGCTTCTGTGCTCCGAACAGGGCAAAAGCGGCAAGCGCGGTCATGGCGCTCGTGCCATTGATAATGGCGATCCCCTCTTTAAAACTGAGAGTAAGCGGCTTAAGCCCGGTTTCCGGCAGCACATCATGTACGGCACGCAGCTGCTTTTTATAAAAAACATTCCCTTCGCCTATGATCGCCAGCGCCACATGCGCAAGGTGCACGAGATCGCCGGACGCGCCCACGCTGCCGCATTCGGGAACATACGGCGCAATGCCCGCGTTGACCATATTTTTCATAAGCTCTAAAAGCTCGGTCGTGACCCCTGAATATCCTTTGACAAGCGTGTTAAGCCGCACGGCGAGTATCGCAAGCGTAATATAAGGCTTTATCGGGTCGCCCAGACCCGCGGCATGGCTTTTGATGAGGTTCACCTGAAGCTCTTCGATTTCATTGTCGTTGATGATTTTATTGCACATGGGGCCGAAGGACGTGTTTACTCCGTAAATGATCCGTTTGGCCCGGATTTCCTCTTCAAGAAAAGCGCGGGAAGCCCTGCATCGAACGAGCGCGTCGGGAGCGATCGCAACCTGCTTGTCCCCGATGCCGATGGCGACGATATCTTCGATGGAAAGGTCGTTTCCCGTAAGCATGACCGTGGGCCGATTGTTCATTCGTACCTCCTTTATAATAAAATGATATTTTTTACGACGCACTCCTTGTATTTTGTAGGCAAACGCACATTTAATGGAAAGAGATTTATTCATGGCCGAAAAGTTCGTTTATTACATGGCTGGGTTGACAAAAGTATATCCTCCGCAAAAAGAAGTTTTAAAAGACATTTACCTGTCGTTTTATTACGGCGCGAAGATCGGGATAATCGGCGTGAACGGCTCGGGGAAAAGCACGCTCATGAAAATAATGGCCGGAATTGACAAAGAATATCGCGGCGAGGCTTGGGTCGAGTCAGGGCGCACGGTGGGATACCTGCCGCAGGAACCTCGCCTCGATGAAAACCTCACGGTGTCGGGAAACGTTGAACTTGCCGTCGCTTCAACAAGAAAGCTGCTCCATGATTTCGACGAGATCTCCAATAAATTCAGCGAACCCATGTCCGACCGGGAAATGGAAAAGCTCCTGGAGCGCCAGGCGAAATTACAGGACAAAATCGACATGGAAAACGCCTGGGAGCTTGACCGTACGCTCGAAATCGCCATGGACGCGCTCAGGTGTCCTCCTCCGGACGCCGACGTGCGCACCCTGTCGGGCGGGGAAAAACGGCGTGTAGCGTTGTGTAAATTATTGCTTGAAAAGCCCGACCTGCTGCTTTTAGACGAGCCTACCAACCATCTCGATGCCGAATCGGTCGCCTGGCTTGAGCGTCATCTCATCGAATACAAGGGGTCGGTGATTCTAACCACCCACGACCGGTATTTTCTTGATAATGTCGTAGGATGGATTTTGGAGGTTGACCGGGGCAGGGGAATTCCATGGCAGGGCAACTACAGCTCGTGGCTCGATCAGAAAACCAAACGCCTTGCCATAGAGGAAAAGGAATCTACGGCGCGGCAGGCGCGGCTCAAACAGGAACTCGAATGGGTGCATTTGTCCCAGAAGGCCCGTCAGGCGAAGGGCAAGGCCCGGCTAGCGGCATACGAAAAACTGCGCGAGGAAAATACCCCTGAAAAACAGTCGGTAGCCACCATTATCATCCCCGAAGGGCCGAGGCTTGGCGACGTTGTTATTGATTCCGTAGACCTTTCAAAGGCCTATGGCGACAAATTGCTGTTTGAAAACCTTAATTTCCATCTTCCCCGGGCGGGCATCGTCGGCGTCGTAGGCGCGAACGGGGCCGGCAAAACCACATTGTTTAAAATTATCACTGGTCTGGAAAAGGCCGATTCCGGCAAGCTGACTTTGGGTGAAACAGTCAGGTTGAGTTATGTGGACCAGTCCCGCGATGCGTTGACAGGAGAAAATACCGTGTTCCAGGAAATTACGGGCGGGACGGATATCATAAGAATGGGCAAGCTAGAAATAAATTCCCGCGCGTATGTCGGAAAATTCAATTTTGGAGGGTCCGACCAGCAAAAATTAGTAAAAAATCTTTCGGGCGGCGAACGCAATCGGGTTCACCTTGCCAAATTGCTGCAAACGGGCGGCAATGTCCTGCTGCTTGACGAACCGACAAACGACCTTGACGTTGAAACATTGCAAGCCTTGGAGCAGGCCATAAGCTCTTTTTCCGGATGCGTTATCGTTATTACGCATGATCGATGGTTTTTGGACAGGCTTGCAACACATATCCTGGCTTTTGAGGGGAACAGTAAAGTGGTATGGTTTGAAGGTAATTACGCGGAATATGATGAAGTGCGCAAAAAACGTCTTGGTATTGAGGAAGATAGACCAACCCGGATAAAGTACAAGCCTCTTGTGCGATAAAATAAAAGCCCGCCGGCGACTGCCACCAACGGGCCTTTTCTCACCCATCACATCATAAAAAGGAGGTCATAAACTTGCAGTCAGTAATACTACGATGGATAGGCGGGAAATATTGCTATTTAAAACAGAATAATTAAAAAAAATTATGTTTCATATAAAAAATAAAGAGTTATCAGTACAAGTTATTGATCCTGTTGAAGATAAAAATCTTCTTGGGCCAAGATATTGTGCTGGAGGATACATTTTTCAAGTGCAAGACAATAGTCGGGGAAATCTACTGGGCGGCCCTCAATTTCCGGACGGGAATTATGATGTGTTTGACGGGCAGGGCGCCCCGGAAGTTTTTGAAACCGCTCTTAATCAGGACAGGGCCAATGTTAATGAAGAAGTTTTAGTGATTGGTGTTGGACTGGTGTCACGTACAAGCTCAAATTCTCCGTTTCACGTCCGGGATAATCCTAATGTAAAAGAATTCACCGTTTGGCAAATCGAACAAAATCTACCCTCCATTACAATGAGAACGAAGCAAAGTTTTATGGGGTGGGAATTGGAACTTTGCCGGGAATTAATTATTCAAAAACGAATTTTAAAATCCCAAACTTTTTTAAAAAATGTCGGAGCAAAAGTCTTGCCGATTCGATGGTTTGCTCATCCTTTTTTTCCCTTTCCCAAAGATTTTCGGGCTTGCAGGTTTTCGGTCCCGTTGACTTTTGAGCCAAATCCTGGATATGCTTTAAATAATAATGGATATATTGAATTAAAGCAGCAATATAATTGGAAAAAAGGTCTTTATCAGAAAATTGCATATAAACAATCGGCCATTTTCCAGGTTGAACAAACACATCCCATTGCTGGAAATGTTCATATAAAATGTGATTTTATGCCTGATTCCTTGGCAATTTGGGCCAACAATAATACTTTTTCGTTTGAGCCTTTTAAAATTGCATCAGTTCAAACAGGACAGGAACTGAGTTGGAGCATCATCTATTCGTTTTAGAAATGTGTGGCAATATTCTTGATAATGTGGTATAATTATACGTGTAAGATTTTGGGAATTAAAAAATGTATATATCTCTTTTTCTATATTTAAAATCCTGATAATCTTGCCCTAATCAAGAGAATCCTGGTCAGAAAGGTCAATAGTATGCAAGTTTCTTTTAATACGGCACTCAGTGGCATTCAAACGGCATTAACCCGGGAGGATGTTTCAGCAAATAATGTCGCAAACATCAACACCCGCGGATTCAGTCAGACGGATGCCTTGCAAACCGCCGTATCCCCGGCGGGCGTCAGGATATCCGGTTTAAGAAGTACCCCGAATTCTCCTTCGCAGGATTCGAACACTGATCTTGCCAAGGAAATGGTCAATCAAGTCATAAACAAAGAAGATGTGACCGCCAATGTAAAAGTTGTTCAGACCCAGGACAAAATGATGGGGGCGCTGCTTGATATTATTGCTTAGTCCCATTTAGCTTTTGAACGTCATTTTTTTGTCGTTTGAAAGCTTATGGGACTTACCCGCCAACGGGCAGGCTAGTTTAATAAATCCGAAAGCTTTAATTCCAACACGGCAGCTTCTTTTTTCTGTTTTTCAATAATTTCATTCTCTTTTTCTGCTTTGCTATCTTTGTTCTGCTAAATTTTCATGCCTTTGCATGTCATAGTTTATTTTAACTATTTAGCCTTTTTCCCATCACTTTTATTATGGAGAGTTAAACCATGCCTGAAGCAGATACCAGCAAAGCCGAAAAGAATTATTATTTGGATGTGCCCCAGAAAAACGAACTCTTTTTTCTAAAAGGTTCCAATTCATATGACTGGGGAATGAAAAACCGCCTTAGCAGGATTTTTGATCCAAAGTCGGGGAAAACGGTCATGCTTGCCTTCGACCATGGTTATTTCCAGGGTCCGACGACCGGTCTTGAAAGGCCCGATGTAACTATTTTACCGCTTGCACCGCACGCCGACGCGCTCATGCTAACGCGCGGCATTCTCCGCACGATCATTCCCGCTGCCTCGCGAAACGCCATTGTGATGCGCGCAAGCGGCGGCCCCAGCATTTTAAAGGAACTCTCCCATGAACATATCGCGGTTGATATTGAGGATGCCTTGAGAATGAACGTATCGGCCATGGCGGTACAGGTGTTTGTGGGCGGAGAACATGAGTCACAATCAGTCATTAATATGACACGCCTGGTGGACATGGGAAACCGTTACGGTGTGCCGGTGCTTGCAGTAACGGCCGTGGGCAAGGACATGGTGCGCGACGCCAAATATATCAGGCTGGCAACGCGCATGTGCGCCGAGCTCGGAGCGGCATTTGTGAAAACCTACTTCGTCCACGACTTCGAAACGGTCACGGCGTCGTGCCCTGTCCCTATCGTCATTGCCGGGGGCAAAAAACTGCCCGAGCTGGAAGCGCTTCAGATGGCCCGTAACGCCATCGACCAAGGTGCCCTGGGAGTTGACATGGGGAGAAACATCTTCCAGTCCGGCTCTCCTGTCGCGATGATCTCCGCGGTACGCAAGATCGTGCATGAAGGCATGAAGCCCAAAGAAGCTTATGAAATGTATCAGGAATTGCGGAAGAATTAGTAATAATGCCTGAAAAAACCCTCGATTGGCTCAAAGAACATTCGCCGCTTCTAAGCGTCGGCATAATCAGCGCGAACATCATGCGTCTCGAAGACGATATTCGTCTTCTGGGGAAAAACAACATTGGGGCGCTGCACTTCGACATCATGGACGGGCACTTCGCTCCGCCGCTTACCGTTGGCGCGGCTTTTGTAAAGGCAGTCAAAACAGTCCTGCTTAAAGACGTGCATCTGATGATTTCAAACCCGTTGGAAAAGATCCCCGAATACATTGCCGCGGGCGGCGACATGATAACCCTTCACGTGGAATCTTGTTTGCATGCTCACCGCGCGCTCCAGCAAATGCGCGACATGAAAAACGTCAACGACGAAAGGCGCGGCATTGTCAGGGGCATTGCCTTGAACCCTGGTACGCCGCTAGCCAGCATAGAGGAGCTTTTGGAGGAAATTGAGATTGTATATTTAGTTGCCGTCAACCCCGGATTTCCTTCACAGAAATTCATTGAAGCCACCAAAAATAAAATAAAGCGGCTTCGGCGAATGATTCAAGAAACACAAAAGAGGATTCTTATTGGCCTCGACGGTGGAATTACCCGGTTGAATTTTGCTGATAGCGCGACTCTGGGAGCCGACATCATCGTAACGGGGAGCGCGATATTCGAAGGAAAGCAACCTGAGGAAAATATCACGTATTTGCAAAATATTTTAAAAGAAACAAAATTCCATGAAAAATAAATGGTCTGATGAAAACGCCAAGACTTTTTCCGAAAAATTCAGCGATTTTGGCGCTGATCTTTCCGAGCTGGCCTACGTCTCGCGACTCATTGGAGAGGAAAAAGACCTCGCTCTTCATGGCGGAGGCAATACATCCATAAAAAGTTCCATTCGAGATATTTTTGGGGATAAAGTTCCCGCCCTTTACGTTAAGGCGTCCGGCTTTAATATGGCGAATATCGGGCCGGATGGCTTCGTCGCTTTGGACGGCGAATATCTGCGGGGCCTAAAAAAACTCCATTCCCTTTCCGATGAAGCAATGGCCGATGAATTTCGCCTTCACCAATTGAAAACGCATAAGGCCCTGCCATCCATTGAAACTTTGATGCATTCGTTTCTGCCCGAAAAATGCGTTGTTCATACTCATCCGTCGGCTATTCTGGCGCTTACCAATCGCGAAAACGGGGAAACCGTTGTTCACGAAGCATGCGGCCCGAATATCGTAGTCATTCCCTATGCAAAGGTCGGTTTTGATTTAGCGACAGCCGTTGCGAAGGCATTTGATTCCATGCCCGGCGCTTCGGGAATCATCGTCATGCACCACGGCCTGATTACCTGGGCGCGTAATCCGAAAGCCGCCTATGCAAAGACGATTGAAATCGTTTCAATGGTCGAAAAATATTTGACAATGAAGAAATCAGGAAGCCCGCTGAAAGAAACACGGGAAGCAATCCCCAAAGCCATCGAGCGCTTTAAAAGCATCGCACCGGTTCTTCGGGGGCTGTTAGCGCCGAACGTCGATCCGGATCAAAATACCGGCATTATCTTAAAACCTCTTATAAATGATTTTATTACATCGTTCATGAATTTGCCAAATTCAAAACAATTGGCCTTAACGTCGCCGCTGACCCCCGATTATCTTATCAGGACAAAAACCTTGCCGCTTTGGATCGACGGGCCGCAATACGATGATATTCCCGCTTTTCACGATCAATTGATAAAAGCAATTACCACCTACGCCGCGGAATACAAGGACTATGTCTTTAGGCATTTAAAGACAACGTTACCGCAGGACCTAGACACGATGCCAAAGGTCGTGCTGTTACCCGGCATTGGGGCCGTATGCTCGGGAAGGACCGACGATGAAGCGGCGATGGTTTGTGATATTACCCAACAAGCGCTTGAGGTCAAGCGGGGAATGTATGAATCCGGAGGCAAGTATCAGGGACTATCGGAAAATCATTTGTTCGATATGGAGTTTCGCAGCTTTCAGCGTGCGAAAATAAGCGAAAAAGGTTCCAGCTCTTTAAAGGGGAGTGTGGCTATAGTTACGGGGGCTGCCGGGGCCATCGGCGCGGGGATCTGCCAGGTTCTCCTTGAAGCGGGATGCCACGTGGCAGTCACCGACCTGCCGGGGGTGAATCTTGACAACATGGTAAACGAACTTAAAAACCGGTTTGGCAACAGGGTTATGGGCGTGGGAATTGACGTGACCGACGAATCCTCGGTCATTGCGGGCTTCGGCGCGGTAGTTGGAACGTGGGGCGGAATCGATTGCATTATCGCCAACGCGGGTATTGCCCATGTGTGCAGCCTGGAGGATATGAGCATCGACGCGTTTAAAAAACTCGAACGGGTAAATGTGGACGGCACGCTTATTATTCTCAAGGAAGCAGGACGCCATTTCAGATTGCAAAACAGAGGCGGCGACATCATCCTCATTTCCACGAAGAACGTGTTCGCTCCAGGCGCGAAATTCGGCGCCTACAGCGCGACCAAGGCGGCCGCGCACCAGCTTGCGCGCATCGCGAGCCTGGAGCTTGCTGACATCGGCGTGCGGGTCAATATGGTCGCGCCCGACGCGGTATTTTCACACGGCGAAATAAAATCGGGTTTGTGGGCCGAGGTCGGTCCCGACCGCATGAAGGCGCGCGGGCTCGATGAGGCGGGGCTTGAGGAATACTACAGGAAAAGAAACCTGCTTAAAGCAAAAGTCACGGCCAAGCATGTCGCCAATGCCGTGTTGTTTTTCATCACCCATCAAACGCCAACCACCGGCGCCACTATTCCGGTCGACGGCGGCCTGCCTGACGCGACGCCGCGATAGAAGAACCTCATTAATTAATAAATCCCCGGGCTTTTAACAGCTCCGCAGTCAATATTGCTCCGCCCGCCGCGCCCCGTACCGTATTATGGTGAAGCCCTACAAACCGAACATCGAAAACATTACACGATCTGAGCCTGCCAACGGTTACAGCCATCACTTTGTCAAGGTCACGGTCTTTTTGCGGCTGTGGCCTATCGGGTTCATCACAATAAATGATGGGATGCTCCGGGGCAAAAGGCAGCGCGAGCTCCTGAGGCAAGGACCGGAAGTTTCGCCAGATGTTTCGAATTTCCTCAAGCGCCGGTTTACGGTCTCCGAATTCCACGCTTACACAGGCAGTGTGACCGTGTATGACCGGCACGCGGTTGCAATGCGCGGAAATTTTAATGGATGAATTATTGACGAACGAGCCGTTGACTATTGTGCCGAATATTTTTAAAGGCTCATCCTGGCTTTTTTCTTCCTCGCCCTGGATAAACGGCACGATGTTATCGATGACATCCAAGGCCGACTGGCCAGGATATCCCGCGCCCGACAATGCCTGAAGCGTGGTGATTATCATCCTGCGAATTCCGAATCCTTCTTTCATTAGAGCATGCAGCGGGGTCATGTAACTCTGTATGCTGCAATTTGATTTAACGGCGATAAGCCCGCTGCTCCATCCCCGTTTCTTTCGTTGAAACGGAATAATGTCCAAATGCTGAAAGTTTATCTCCGGTATAACCATTGGCACATCGGAAGTAAACCTGTGTGCCGAATTATTGGAAATGACCGCAATACCCTTTGACGCATATTCCAGCTCAAGCGCGGCAACGGCCTTTTTGTCCATGCTGACGGCTGAAAAAACAATGTCGCATTTATTTTGTGCGGCTGAAATGTCCGCCGCGTCCTGCACGATAAGGTCCCGCACGCTTTCGGGAATCGGGGAGCTCATATGCCATCGTCCTGCAACGGCATCTTCGTAAGTTTTATTTGCGGACTGCGAAGACGCCGCCACATAGGCAACATCAAACCAGGGGTGGTGATTCAGTAAGCATATATAATTTTGACCAACCATTCCGGTTGCGCCAAGTATGCCAACCTTGATCCTCGAACTCATAAAAACTCCTTTTAAAAAAATGAAATCTTGTTCCTCAGTAAAATCCTATAAATCTATTTAATCCTGTAAATCCTGATCAAATCCTGGTCAACAAAAAAGCCCGCCGAGGTTTGTGTCCATCGGCGGGCTTCATGATTTTTGTTTAATTTCAGTTAGGTCATGGTTTTGGCCGATGGAAATATAATAACATAGCCGTGGCTCGCTTCGTCCACTTTCGTGTCGTAGACATGGGTTTAATTGTTAGGTGACAATGTAACATATATGTAACTACTTGTTATTGAACCGCTCACTGAGCGAAATCGAAATGAGCGATCTTGGCCACAAGGTCCCTTCGGCTTCGCTCAGGGAACGTACAATTTCTTTATCAAATATATCTTTTTAATTTATAGAAATCAAGAGGTCTTGTTTTCTTCCGTTTTGTATGTCAAGGGAAAGTAGCAGGCGACCTTCGAAGCGCCGACTTCCCTGATTTCAGCATGCACTGTCCTGCATATGGCCTGGACATACGGGCAGCGTCCCTGGAATACGCAGCCAATGGGTACATTGACGGGCGATGGGACGTCTCCGCCCAGGGTCCTGGGCCGGACGGCGCGGTCGAGGGTCGGGATTGATTGCAGCAAGGCCTCGGTGTAAGGATGACGCGGATGTGAAAAAAGGTCCCGGGTCTTGGCCTCTTCCACGATTTTTCCCAGATACATTACATACACGCGGTCGCTTATCGCTTTGACAAGGGACAAATCATGCGTGATAAACATGAGCGACAGCCCCATTTCCCTTTTCAAGTCAAGGAGCAAATTGATGATCTGGGCCTGTACAGAAACGTCGAGCGCCGACACGACCTCGTCACAGATAATAACGCGGGGCCGAGGCCCGATCGATCGCGCGATGGCAATGCGCTGGCGCTGTCCTCCGGAAAATTCGTGGGGAAACCGGTCGAGATAGTCAGGCGGCAGCCCGACCTTTTGTAACAATTCCGCGCAGTGTCCGCGCAATTCACGTGCCGGGCAAATATGGTGAAGACGAAGCGGTTCGGAAAGAATCCTGAAAATCGTATGCCGGGGATTGAGCGACGTAAAAGGGTCCTGGAATATGATCTGAAAATCTTTCCGGAAAGGGCGCCAGGAGTTCGCATTTGAAATGTCGAGCGTCCGGCCCTGGAGCGTGACTGAACCCGAGGTGATCGGCAGAAGCCCCACGAGTGATTGGCCGAGGGTGCTTTTGCCGCATCCCGATTCTCCGACGATGGAAACGATCTCCTGCTCGGACACGCTCACATCAATGCCGTCAACTGCGCGAACATGGCCGACAGTCCGGCCAAAAACGCCGCCGCTTATCGGAAACCAGGTGCGCAGACCTTTGGCCTCGATCATGATCATAAAACTGTCTCCGGGTTTTCCGATGTACCATGGTCATTTTCATACAAATAACAGGCGACGAGCCTGTTTTGGATCGAAAATAAAGGCGGCTTGTTTCTGCACCGGGCAAATGCATGAGGACAACGGTCAATGAACCTGCAACCCGATGCATAATCGCTGGGCTGCGGGACCTGACCTGGGATCGGAATAAGGGTCGGATCTTCCGAACGCAAATTGGGCAGCGCCCTTAACAATCCTTGACTGTAAGGATGTAACGGCTTGTCCAGAAAAACGCCGCATTCGCCTGATTCAACGATCCTTCCGGCATACATGATCGCGATCCTCTTGGCGTATTGGGCGATTAAACAAAGGTTGTGGGTAATCAGGAGTACGGACGTGCCGGTTGCTTGTTGCATTTCGTAAAGCAGCTCCATGATCTGGGCCTGCACGGTGACATCGAGCGCCGTTGTCGGCTCGTCGGCAATGATGAGCGACGGCCGTAAAACAATGGCCATGGCAATCATGACCCGCTGAAGCATGCCTCCCGAAAGTTCGTGGGGATAGGAATTAAGGATGCGATCGGGGTCCGGAAATCCAACGCGGCTTAAAATTTCCCTTATTCTTTGCACTGGATTGTCCGCCACCTGATGATACTCAAACAATTCATGCATTTGCTTGCCTATAGGCAGCAAGGGGTCCATGGCCGCCGAAGGCTCCTGAAAAATCATGCTGATTTCCCTGCCACGAAAATCCCTGAGCCTTGGAAGAGGCAAGGCAAGAACATCAATGCCTTTAAACATGATTTTGCCCGACAGAATCACGGACCCCGGTTTGGGAAGCAAACGTAACAATGCAAGGGCGGTAATGGTCTTGCCGCATCCCGATTCGCCCGCGAGCCCGAATACTTCTCCTTCGTCAATATCGAAAGATACCGAATCCGTAACGGCAACTGTCCCCTGGTCGAGCCTGAATCCGACGGAAAGATCTTCCACATGCAGTAATGGATTACTCAAGCCGGTCCTCCGATTTCGGGTCAAACGCGTCGCGCGTACCTTCGCCGATGAACGTTGTCAGCATCAGGGTGATGAAAATCGCCAGCACCGTTGAAATCGCGATCCAGGGGGCATACAGATTATTAAGCCCCTGCTGGAGCAGTTCGCCCCAGGATGAAGCGGGCGGGGGAAGTCCGAACCCCAGAAAGTCAAGCGCGGTCAAGGAAGAGATCCCGCCGATGACGCTGAAAGGCAAAATGGTAATCACGGGCGTTAGGGCATTCGGAAGAATTTGTCCAAACAGGATGCCTATGGGGCCGACGCCGAGCGCGCGGGCCGACTTGACGTAAATCATGTTTTTCAATTTATAAAATTCCCCGCGCATGAAATAGGAAAGGCCGATCCATTGAAACAGGGCCATGATAACGACCAGAAGCGCGAAACTACTCCCATAAATGGAACCCACGAGGATCACCACATATAAAAACGGCAGCGACGACCAGATCTCGATGAACCGCTGGACTACAATATCCACTTTGCCCCCCAGGTAGCCCTGTATGCCGCCGATAACAATGCCGAACACCGCCTCAAGCAGCGCCAATAGTAAAGAAAACAACATACAGGTCCTGAAACCGTAAATCAGGCGCGCGCAGACGTCCCGCGCCATTGAGTCGGTGCCGAGCCAGTGCTCGAAGGAAGGACGGTGCGGCGGGGTGCCCTTTAAATCAAGGTAGGAGTGCAGCGGATCATGAGGAATCAGGGGAAAAAGCATGAAATTTATTCTCCGAAAATCGGCGTTTCTTTTAAGCTCCAGGTAATTCGCCTTGGTCTTGTATTTTCCGCCGAATGTCGACGCGGAATAAAATTTGATTATGGGGAAATAGGGCTTTCCGTTATACAGCAAAATAAGAGGCTTGTCATTTGCGATGAATTCACTGAAAAGCGACAAAAAAAACGCAACGCCGAGAATGATCAGCGAATACCATGCGCGCCGGTTTTTCTTGAACCGTTTGATCCGTTGTTGGGTGAGTTGTGAGAGCATGTTTTTTATTACTATTTATGTTCCCTGAGCGAAGCCGAAGGGAACCGCCTTTTGTAAATGCTCACTTCGACTTCGCTCAGTGAGCGTTAACCTACTGCGGATAGTGAGAAGTTTCTTTACTTAAACGTTATTCTCGGATCAACCAGCGCATACAAGATGTCGGAAAAAAGCCTTCCGAAAAGCGCCAGAATGCTTGTTAAGAGAATAATACCCATGACCACATTATAGTCGCGGCTCACGATGGAATTGTAAACCAGGAGCCCCATGCCGTCGATATCGAACACTTTTTCGATGAGCAAGGCCCCGGCAAACATGAGCGTGAAGATTTCGCTCATGCGCGTTGCCAGGGGAATGAGCGAATTGCGAAAAGCGTGTTTCCAAACGGCCTGGTTAAATGACGCTCCCTTGACAAGGGCGGTGCGCATGTAATCTTTCTTAATTTCCTCCATCAGACTGTTTTTCATGAGCATGGTGAGAAAGGCGAATTCGCTCGCCATGTAGCAGGTCATGGGTAGGACCATATGGTGCAGAAAGTCAAGCGCTTTCCCGGCCAAAGAGAGTTCTTCGAAATTATCGGAAACTATTCCTGAAATGGGAAACCAGTTTAAAAAACTGCCCCCGCCGAAAAGGACGATTAAAAAAATTCCCAATGCATAGCCGGGGATCACATAGCCGGCAAAAATAATCACCGAGCTGGCGACATCGATTCCGCTTCGATTTTTTACGGCCTTGAGCATTCCCAAAGGAATGCAAATCAGATACGAAAGAATAAACGACGTGACGCCGAAAAAAAGGGATATTGGAAATTTACTCGAAATGACCTTCCACACAGGTTCTTCGTAGGTATATGAAGTCCCGAGATTAAGCTTGAGAACGTTTCCAAGCCAGAGAAAATATCGGACATGCGCGGGCTTGTCGAATCCGAAATAAGCCTTGATGTTGTTGACTTCCTCGGGGGAAATGGTCCGCGACGAATTTGCCCCGTGTTCCGCGCTGGCGGCACGCACACGGGCGATCATCTGTTCGACCGGGCCGCCCGGCACAACTTGAATCAGGGCAAAACAAACGATGGAAATTCCCAGTAACGTCGGGACCATCAGGAGCAGTCGTCTGAGTATATAATTTCTCATTATTCGCGGTAATGAACCTCAAAGGGTTCCTTAGGCGGCGACACATTGGCTTTCATCGCCTTTTGGAGGGCAGCGTCCTTTGTCGCATCATACCACCAATAGGTCACGATGCAATTTTCGCGATCGAACTTATCATAAACGTAGCGCGGCGTACCGAAGCGGTCCCAATACAGTATGCGATTATGGTCGGCTTGCCAAAGAAGAACATAGGGGACGATAGTACAGAGCCTTTTGTCAATGCTTCGAAGGATATCGTTGCGCTTGTCCATGTCCATTTCGGTTTTCTGAACTTCGATCAAACTGTCCACGACTTTGTCCTTGAGGCCCGTGTAGTTGTTTGACGCGATTTGATCGGCGGTGCTTGAATGCCATTCGGCTTCGGGATCACGCAAGCGTGAAGCGCTCCAATTGACCCAGAACAAATCGAAATCGTGGTTGTCCATCCGTTTGGTCACCGTTGATTGGGACAATTGCTCGATTGACGGCCTGATTCCGACGCTCTTGAGGTCCTCAACGTAAATGTTCAGGTGTCTGAGGTCAACGTTGTACGTCAGGAAAGACAGGTCGAAAGGCGCCCCGTTTTTTACCAGGATTCCACTGTTGTCCACTTTCCATCCCGCGGCCTTCAAGAGCGCCCGGGCGCTGTCGGGATTAAAATGGGTCAAGGGAACGTTCGGGTTGATATTATTGGGATATAAATCGGGAAAATAAGAATTCAGCAAGAAGTATTGGTTGAACATGAGTTTTTCATTCATGAGTTCCCTGTCTATCAGGAAACACAACGCGCGCCGCACGCGCATGTCCTGGAACTTCTCACGCCGCATGTTGATGGCGAAACCCTGATAGGCCTTTGGTTCCATATTGTAAACTTTTTGTTTTACCACCCATCCCTTTTGCACCGCTTCAAAATCGGTTTGTTTCATCCACAGCGATGATGTGTATATCGCATACGCGTCGAAGTCGCCTTTTTTAAAGGCTTCCAATGTTTTATTCTGGTCTTCCATGAACTTGTATTTTACAAATTCAAAATTATACTTTCCCTGGTTATATTTTTTCGCCGCCCCCCACCAATCGGCCCGGCGCTCCAAAACCAGGTAACGGTTCTTTTCCACCGTTTTTATTTTGTACGGGCCGCTGACTACGGGGAAATCGAAATTCTGCTTATTGAAATCAACGGAATTCCAGATATGTTTCGGGAAGGCGTTTAAACCCGAGGCCACCCAGAAATTCGACCAGTGCGTCCCACGCGCGCGGACGCGGATCGTTTTCTCGTCGATTATTTCCGGCCGGAAAAGCCGCTGGAGGTCAACGCGGTACAGAGAGGTCATATTATGCGGGTTCATGATTACGTCATAATAAAATTGAACGTCTTCGGCGCTTATGGGTTGGCCGTCGCTCCATCGTGCATTGCGGTTGATCTTGAAAGTAAAGACCTTTTTATCGTCGGAAATAGTCCAGGATTCGGCAAGAATTCCAACCGGTTCATTCTTTGTCGAGTGCAAGGACACCAGGCTTTCAAAGAGATATCCCATGATTTCCTGGGAAAATGAATTATTGTCGAGCCATACATTGAGCGATTTTGGAAATCCGCCTCCCCACGCCGTATACGTTCCGCCTTTGGGGGCCAAAGGATTGGCAATGGGGTCGGTTTCACCGTTAACTTCATTTAATGGAACGACTTTGGGCTGCGATTCCAGGATTGCCTTGGTGGCAATGCTTTTTTGCGGCGCCTTGTTCCGGCCGCAACCGGCAATAAGCATGGTCATGCAGAGAAAAATAGCAATGGTTTTATTCATAACATTTTCCCGGCTTTTTGTTGCGGTTGTTCAATATAAATCCTCTCGATATTATTAAGCACCCCTCCGTTTATGCTTGGATTGACGTTCTTAAATTTGTTTGAAATGCAGATGACGCGTTCGGGCAGCACGGTATAGATGAGCGGAAGTTTGTCAACTGCGATCTGCTGCCATTCGTCATAGAGGGCCTTGCGTTTGACTTCGTCAAGTTCCCTGACCCCGGCGTCGAAGATCGAGTCTATTTTTGCTTCCCATTGCGTCGAAGGGGTTTTTTGTTTTGGGAACCACATGTGGAGGCTTTCGGACGAATGCCAGACTTTTTTCCCGAAATGCGGTTCAACGCCGCCGCTCAGACCTAATAGAACTGCGTCCCAGTCATAGGGCGGATTGTCGATTTTCTGGATCAAGCTTGTAAAATCCATGACCTGGAAATGCACCTTGAACCCGATCTGCTGCAAATTTTTCCGTATCATTTCGGCGATTTTCTGCCGTTCAATATTTCCGCTGTTTGTAGCAAAAGTAAATTCGATAGGGCGGCCGCCGGCATCCTCAAGGATACTGTCGTTGTTTATGTCCTTAAATCCTGCGGCTGCAAGCGTGGCTTTGGCTTTGGCGGGATCGTAGGGATACTGCATTACGTTCGGGTTAAAGAAGTATCCTTCTGCCGGGCTCATCGGAGACCATTGAGGATAACCGAGGCCGTTCATGACGCTGGCGATCATGCTTTGTTTGTCAAGAGCATAGGCCACGCCTTTTCTGAACCCCTCGTTTCTGAACCAGGACTGCTTGACTGAATCAACATACGGCCTGCCCGTTTTGACGTCGCGAAGGGTGTTCTGGTTGAAAAAGAGGAAATTACTTCCCGTTGCCGATCCCAGCCGGTATACCGTGTAGGCGCCCTTGAGTTCGCCTTTTTTAAGCGTGGCGTAGTCTTCGTCTTTTGCCAGAAGGTAGTCGATTTCTCCGCGTTTGAATTTCATAAGTTCGGCATTTTGGTCCTGAACAATCAGAAAGTTGATTGTGCTCAAGTAAGGAAGGCGATTGCCGGAGCTGTCTTTTTGCCAATAAAGTGGATTTCTTTTGAGAATGACCTTTTGGGAGGAAATGAAAAGTCCGAGAGAAAAAGGACCGGTCACGACCATTGAATCCGGCGGCGTTTGGACGCTCAGGGCGTTTGAGAAATTTTTATGCTGTACATACTGGGCAAATTTATGCTTCGGCAGGATTTCCTGCGACATCGACCGTAAAAACGGCGCAAAAGGGATCGGCAGCGTGAATTCAACGCTTGAACTGTCAATGGCCCTGACGAGGGCCTTTTTTCCGTTAAAAACAAATATATCACGGGAGGAATTCGGGTTGATCGAATCGTTATATACGAGACTGTTAAAAGTGAATTCAACGTCATAGGCTGAAAAAGGGACGCTGTCGGACCACACCACGCCTTTACGTATATGAAAGGTCCAGGCAAGGCCGTCGGGACTTACCTCCCACGACTGCGCGAGACCCGGTTCCGGCTTGAGCGTTACGCCGTTGATGTGAACGAGCCCTTCATACATATATTGCGTGAATTTACTGGTGCTGGGTTCTGTTGACGTTATAGGATTAAACGACTTGGGCTCAGCGCAGGAGGTAAGAACTATTTCGCCGCCATAGACACCAATGGCCGGCACGAAACTTTCGGCCTTTTTCTGGAGCGCCATGTAGTCGATTGCGTCGATGGCGCTTGGCGGAGGTTGTTTCGTTTTTACGCATCCCGGAATACAAATGCTCAAAACGAACATTACTGGTACTAATCGTTTCATGCAAACTCCTAAATAATTAAATACGAAATCTAAAACAGAAAAAAATTATTTTTCAGCAAAATCATGTTAATCTTTATAATCAGAAGAATCCTGGTTAAAAAAATAATAGAAGGGCGGTTATACTTTTAAAACATTTGAATAAAATGGAAAAACAGGGTAATTTAAATGCGGTGTCAATCCCGAGATCTATTGCTTCTTGTCAATTTCCACAAATTGCCTCTTAAATTCCTCGTCCATCATTATCGAATGTATTGCGCGAATTTCTTCTTTTGACCATGGAATTTCCTCCGCTTTAAAGGGCAAGCGTGCGTGAAATCCACTGTTAAGCACGCCGACGATTTCCGCCGCCGAACGATTATGGCTTATTTCGCTTATACAAATGCTTTCTTCTTCCAATAATTTTTTTTGACGGGCACGCTGAGTTTCCGGAAGTTTCAGGTAATCAGGCAGGTTGCGGTAAGCACTTGTCAGGGGTATCGACCCGTGCTGGAGAATCGCCTCCGCAGTGCGTTTCTGGGCAGAGCCGACGAGCTTCTTTCCTTTCACCATAATTTCGTTGCGGTTTGGGGCCAGAAAACAAGGCAATTTTATTTCGCGTTTAGTTTCACGCAAGGCGTTTGTTGAGTCGCAGGAAACACATTGGATGTCGACATATTTAAGCCCATCCATAAGGCACTGGGAAATAATACGGTATGTTTCCATTATGGTTTTTCCCATTTCGACTATTGTTGCGGGGAAAATACAGCTGTAGGTGATATCGTTGTCATGAAGCACCGCTCTTCCGCCTGTCGGGCGGCGGATGCATTCCACGTTATTTTTTTTCATGGCGGAAAAATCGAGAATTGCGGAAGCGTCTTGCATCAGGCCGATGGTGATGCTTGCCGGAAACCATTGGTAAAAACGGACAAATATTGTGCTATGGTTGACACATGATCTTAAAAGGGACAGGTCCGCGGCCATGTTAAATGCCGGATTTCGCGCTGTATCAATAATGGTCCGAAGGGAAATCGTCATGATGAACAAAAATCCCGGGTTTTATTCGGCCCTTTTTAAGAGCCGTTTGATTATGACGCGGGTATTACTGATTTTGGATACTTCAAGCACAAGATAAATGAATAGCATGGAAGGAATTCCGGAAAAGGCAATAAGGAACAGATCCCGGAAAAAACCGGCGTTATGGGTACTGTGGTTTAGGAAAAACAACTTGATTAAATAACACATACCGCCGCCAAGTGCGCTTATAACTGACGCTTTTGCGATCATCCCGCATGTTTTTAAAAAATCCGGCATATTTCCGTGCTTGAAACTCCATATCCAGTAAAGCATTAGGGATTGGGCAAACATTGCGATCGACGCCGTAAGGGCAATGCCGCGGGCACCCAAACCTTTGCTTAACAACCAGTAACAGGGAAGGCTCATCAGCGCGATGACGGTACTTATAATCATTGGAAACAGGGTGTTCTGCATGGCATAGTAGTTGCGCATGACAATGGTACTTGCGGCAAAGGGAAATGCGCCTATGAGATACAGTACAAGCACCGGGGCGGTGGCCATGGTGGATGCGCGGGTAAATCTTCCATGCTGGAAGAGGACCGCGATAATTTGCCCGGAAAGCACCATCATCACTCCGCAGATCGGCATGAGGTAAATCCCGATTTTCGTGACAATACTGTTAAGCAGCTGGTTCATTTCATTGAATTTATTTTCGATCGCAAGACGAGAAAGAAACGGATATGACGCCACGCCCGACGCCTGACCGAACACTCCCACCAAAGGCAACATGGTGCGCAGGGAATAATTGATGCTCGCCAGTCCGCCGGTCCCTAAAAAAGAACCGAAAAACCTGAAAAAAACTTCGTTTGAGAATGTCATTCCGAGGCCTACGACAAGAGGAAAGGTGAGCACGACATAGGCCTTAAAATCCGGGTCTGATAGGTTAAAAACCGGACGGAACCGCATTCCCACCCGCAGAGCTCCCGGCAGTTGGATGAGCACATTTCCCATAAAAGCGCCCAAAAGAACGCCCCATGCAAAACCGGCCACGCCAAGACACGGGTAAAGCGCCCAACCGCACGCGATGATCCCGAGATTGTAAAAAAGAGGAGCAAGCGCGGGAAGAACAAACCTGTGGTTCGCATATTGCACCGCCATCAGAAATGCCCCCCAGTAAAACAGAAGTTGCGCGGGCATGATGATCCTGGTGAGGCGCACGGTAAGTTCGCGCTGCGGTCCCTCACTGATATGATGGCCGAGGAGTCCTATTATCTGGTTTGTGAATAAGGTGGCGACCAGAATAAGGACCGCAAACGCGATGCTTCCGATGGTGATGAGGTTTGAAAAGACCTTCCATGATTTTTCGCGCTGTCCATCAACAAGGTATTTTTGAAAGATTGGAATGAAGGTAATTGAAAGGAACCCACCCGCAAGAAAATGATTGAGAAATTCCGGCAGTATGAATGACGCGACGTAAGCGTCCATTTCAACATTGGTCCCTAAAAGATGCGCCAGCACCATTTCGCGGACCATTCCCATGATACGGCTCAGCAGTACGGACGCCATCATGATTATTGAGGCGATGGTAAGGGACTTTTTCAGATTTGTATTGCGGACTAGGAGTATGTCGGTCATAAAATCTAAAATTATAATTTTCGGGTTGAGGGTTGTTTTAAATTAAATTAGGGCCGTGGCATAAATCCCGATAATCAACATTAATACCGCGCAGCCGGGCCAAAAAAAAGACCCATGATTTTCATGGGCCTTTTTTTTGTAATGCAAGCGGTAAGCTTGAAAAGAATATTACTTCTTTTTCTTTGCGGCCTTTTTCTTGCCGCTCTTTTTCGTCTCATTGATAATGCGATAGGTTTGCGAGACGGAGAGTTTGAACTTCTTGGAAAGGGCCGTTCCCGAGGCGCCGGACTCATAGGATTTGACGATTTTCTGGTTCCGTTCGTCGTTCTTGGCGATAACGGACTCAATTCCGTATTTCTTGCGCAGCTGATGGACCGCCTGGCGGGTGATGCCGAACTCTTCACCGATTTTTGCATCGGTTTTCAACTTCTTCTGAAGTTTGATTAATTCGCTTTTTGTAATGCGAGCCATAATACCGGTACTCCTCTCTCCTGGAAAAAAGTTTTAGTATGCTATAATATAACAATAAGTAAATTGCTTTGCAAGTTTTTTTATCTATGTGTAAATTTTTGTTTTATAAAACTAACATATTTATTGTTATAAAGCAATTGATTTTTGTATAAATATTTTCTAGTATTGCCCGGCTCTGTTCCACAAGGTAATTTTGAAAGGGGTCTTTTTCTAAATTTCTATTGTAAATTTATTCTTTCCCGGTCCTATGCATAACGAGATTATAAAGTTTCTGCGCGACAATCAAGCGGTCTCTTCCGTTCGGCTCGCCGAAGAGTTTTTGAAATTCAAAAACCCTCTGGAAAAATTGGCGCACCTGGCCATTACAGGCATTCTTGGCAATGATCCCCGGTGTTTTTGCGGGGAAGACGGTTTATGGCATCCCGCGCAGCTTTCCCAAACAGGGATGGAAACAAAAACGATTCGCAAGACGCAATGGCATGCGGTATACGTTCTTGTCGGCCCCCGGACCGCCCCGGCGCGGATATTCCACGTTTCCGTCTGGTCGATACTGCCCGCTCCCATGCTTGAGAGCTCGATATGGCTGGAAAATCCCGGCACGCTTTCGCACGAAGAGCAGCTTTCCCTCCAAAGCAACCATGATTTACCTTTTGATGATCGGGAAAGAGAAGCGCACCTTGTTGCACTATCCGGCCTTCGTGAGCAGGGCGTACCCGTTATGCTGTCGGCGAGGCACCATGCTTTTTTGAGGCAGGAATCCGCGGCTCAGGGAGCATTTTGTACCGATGATGTTATATTGATTAGCCAGCTTTTTAAAGCGGCGGAAATTCCATTACCTAAACCTTTTTCCCTTGAAACTTCCTATCGTGTTTTGTTTGACCGCGGGCCGGTGCTGTCTAATGCTTCCTCCTATGGTGAAGCGCTGGCGCAATGCGCGGCGGAACTCTTTGAACGGCTTGAAACCCGGGGAATTGCGACCCTGGCGGACCTGGAGGAGGCTTTTTGTCAAGAGATCGCGGCCTTCGATTTTTCCGGTAAAAAGTTCTCCTATGATGATGTTGTAAATTGTCCGGCCGCGCCGGGCGTATATGCATTCAAGGACAGAAACGGCGCGTTCCTTTACATCGGAAAAGCATCGAACCTACGGCGCAGGATCATGGGATATTTCCGCCATTCGGAAGAGTCTCCCGAAAAATTGGAGCACCTGCGTAAAGAGGCTCACTATCTGACGACCTTTGTCTGCGGTTCGGAATTGGAAAGCCTGATTTACGAATATAGACTGATAGGCAAGCACGCTCCGAGGCTCAACAGAAAAACCGGCATTAATGAACGCAAAGGCCAGTTCCGTCCGATTAATGATTGCATCATTCTTCTTCCGCACGCGGATGCGGACAAAGGCATGTCGTTCTGGTTCCGCCGGAACCAGAAAATCACGCTCAAACCCTTTCCCCTGGATTTTGATTTTCCTCCGCAACTGCTGCAAGACCTGGAGAATTTCTTCTTTTCCAAAAAGCTGCTGGCAACGGTGAATGATTTTCCTGAGCAAGAAATAGTATACAGGTGGCTGAGACAGCATGAGGATACTTTGGTCTCCGTTCCGGTAGACAGAATGAAAAATGCCGGAGAAACGCTTCAGACCATGAAAAGTTATTGGCAGGAAGTGAAGAAATAGAAATAGAGACGTAGCGTCGCTACGCCTCTACGAAAATTGGGCTAAATCCCCGCCTCTTTCTTGATCTGCGCGACCTTGTCGAGTTTTTCCCATGTAAAGGTAGGCAGGTTGCGGCCGAAATGCCCGTTACGAGCGGTCTCCCGGTAAATCGGGCGCTTCAATTTAAGGCTTTCGATGATCGCGGCCGGCCGCAGGTCGAACACTTTTTCGACAATTGCGGCTATCTTGTCGTCCCGCATAACGCCGGTGCCGTTGGTGTCGACGTGGATTGAAATGGGCTTGGCCACGCCGATCGCATAGGATACCTGGATTTTGCAGCGTTTGGCGAGCTTCGCGGCAACGATGTTCTTCGCTATCCAGCGCGCCGCGTATGCCGCGCTTCTGTCGACCTTCGACGGGTCCTTACCCGAAAACGCGCCACCGCCGTGGCCGCCGTGGCCGCCGTACGTGTCGACGATGATCTTTCTGCCGGTGACGCCGGAATCTCCGTGCGGTCCGCCAACCACGAACCGCCCCGTTGGATTGATGTGGTAGACGGTTTTCTTGTCGAGCAATTTGGCCGGGATCACTTTTTTAATGATTTTTTCGATCATGTCTTTTTTCAGCGTTTCGTATTTTACGTCGGGCGAATGCTGGGTGGAAAGCACGACCGTATGCACGCGTTTCGGCTTGTCGTTTTCATATTCAACGGTCACCTGTGATTTGCTGTCGGGCCGCAGGTACTTCACGAGTTTTTCTTCTCGCGCTTTTGTGAGGGCCTCCATGAGCCTGTGGGCAAGATGAATGGAAAGCGGCATGAAGGTTTTCGTTTCGTCGCAGGCATAGCCGAACATCATCCCCTGGTCGCCGGCGCCTTGTTCTTTGTGAAGGCCCTGTCCTTCAGTAACGCCCTGGGAAATGTCGGGCGACTGCTGGTGGACCGACACGAGGATGCCGCAGCTCTGGGAATCGAATCCGAGGTCCGGATCATTGTAGCCGATTTCAGCGATGGTCCTGCGAACGACGTCCTGGATGTCAACATGGGCCTTGCTGGTGATTTCGCCGGCGACGACAACGAGGCCCGTTGTAACCATGGTTTCGCAGGCAACACGGGAATTTTTGTCCTGCGCGAGCATCGCGTCGAGGATGGCATCCGAAATTTGGTCGCAAACTTTGTCGGGATGCCCTTGCGACACGCTTTCCGAAGTAAACAAATATTTCATCACTGCCGCCTTTCTTGGAAACGGATATAGAAAATTGAAAAAATTTCTTAGGATTTGAAGTTTGTAAAATAGTTTATCACGAGGATTTTCTACAAGGAATATTGAAGGGACTGGAAAACCACGAGGTTTAATGCTTGTTTCTTATATACTCTTCCATAAGCTCGATCACGGGTTGTCCTGTTTTGACTGAAAGTTCAGCCAACGACTCATATTCCGGCTTTGTAAAAAAAGTGTCTTTGTATGAGCAGTATTTTTCCAGAATTGACGAATCATGAAACTGTACGGTTGCGGTGCGGCGCTGCGCAACGGCCCTTTCCATACGTTGAATCCTTATGCCGAGCGTCCGGGTGTGGAGCATGATGAGGTCGATGAGGTTTTGCCTGGTTTCCTCGTTGCACAGAACGGAAAGTCTATAGCCGGGACGCCCCTTTTTCATGAAAACGGGGCACCATGAAACATCCAAGGCGCCGGCGAGCATAAGCCTGCCACCGACATCACCCATGATTTCGCCGGAAATATGGTCCATGTCGGATTCGAGGCAGCATATCATGTCGGTTTCAAAACCGGTTTTCGATTCGGTCTCCAGCAAAAAAACCCGAAGGGCGTTAGGGCTTTTTTCAAATACTTTATCACCGCAGCCGTATCCTGTTTTCAGGATTTGTCCAGAAACCCCCAAAGCAATTTGTTTACCGAGTGCGGTCAAAACGGCGCACCCCGTTGGTGTCAGCAGTTCCGATTCAATGGGCAGGATTTTAAGCGTATATCCTTCGCACAGTTTTGCGACGGCCGGAACAGGAACGGGCATGAGGCCATGCCTGGTATTTACCGTGCCTCGGCCGTCGGTAAGGGTTGAAAAAAGGACATCCTTCACATCGAGATAGTTTATGCACAGACTGATGCCCGCTACATCGATGATCGTGTCGATTGCCCCGATTTCGTGAAAATGGACTTCGTCGACAGAAACGCCATGGACCGCGGCCTCGGCTTCGGATATGCGTCCCAGGATTTTTTTGCAGGAAGCAAAAACCCGTTCGTTATAAGCTGCTTTTTCGATGATTTCCAGAATTTGCCGGGAATTCCTGAATGGCACAGACTCTTGAGTTTCATGGTGAGGATGGTTGTGTTCATGGACGTGTTCGTGTTTGCGTTCATGGTGAATATGTTCATCGTGGCCGTCCCACGACAGGATCAAATGGGAACAATCGATGCCGTTCCGTTTTTGTTTGTCTATGGACAAGGAAAAACCGGGAATTGACAATTTCGCCAATTCTTTGCGGAGGAAATCTTCCGGCACGCCTACATCGACCAACGATGAAAGGATCATGTCGCCGCTTGCGCCGCATAAGACGTCGAAGTAAAGGGTCTTCATATTTCTTCCTTTTCAAAACGCCAAACAAGCATGATCGCGACGATACCGACAAAAACAAGAAGGTTGATTGACGGATGCATCGGGCCTATTTGATGAGGTTTTGACTGGTCGATAAGGGACTCCGCAAAGAATTGCAGCGAGCATACCTTCGGCCACAAAATCCTCCAAAAAGACAGATGTTCGTTTGAAGAAGCCATCGCTGTTTTAAGCAGGTCGCTATGAGCGACTTTGTCGACGATGTCGGAAATAAAGCTTATAGCAACGACACCGACGCTTAAAAAAGCCGCCGCGAAATCGTGAAGAACAAGCGAAAGAAGGCTCACGAGCAGTACCATGAAAAGAACGTTAAGGGAGCATACGAGAGAGGCCGCAAGGTATCCCGGCATGACGCCACCCGTGTTGAAATACGTGATAATAGTAATTGTCAAGTGAAGAACGAACATGAACAAAAACGACACGACCCACAGGCCCGCTATTTTCCCGAACGCGTATTCAAGCCTGCTCACCGGCTTTGAAAGGATATAAGTCATGCTGCCGTCGTCCTTGTCGCGCCTGAAAATGCCCAGAGACAGCAGCGTGGCAATGAGCAGCGTTCCTGCCGCGACAATATGAAAAGCGACGATCGAGGCGTTCCAGGCAACCATATTCGGGGAAATGCGCTGGCCGTTGACCATGTAGTCACCCTTGTAGCATCCTTTAAGGAGCAGCACGAAAAAAATGCTGATAGTAAGCATTACGTAGAAGCTTTTATGATGGACAAGGTCGACGATGGTAAAGGCGGTTATTTTAAGGAAATTACGCATGGCCGTCCTTTACAAGCCTTACAAAGACGTCTTCGAGCGATTCCCCGCCGCTTACGATGGCGCTTAGCTTGTCTTTCACGAGTATCCTGCCTTTGTTCATGATGGCTGCCGTGTCACAGGTCTTTTCGACCTCCGAAAGAAAATGTGAATTGAGGATTATGGTAACGCCGCTTTCGCGCAGCTTTTCGAGTATCTGGCGGACCTCACGAATGCCGATGGGGTCAAGGCCGGAGACCGGCTCGTCCAAAATAAGGAGCTTCGGATCGGCAATGAGCGCGCTGCCCAGCGCGATGCGCTGTACCATTCCCTTGGAATAAGTCCTGGCCTCCATTTTTTCTTTTCCCGCCATGCCCATGCGTTCGATTATGGCATCGGCTTTAAGCGATGCGTGCTTCTTTGACAATCCCGCGAGGGCCGCGACGCGGCGCAGGTATTGCAGGCCGGTCAGGTGTTTGGGTATCCGATGGTTTTCGGCGCAATAGCCGACGTTCATCCGGGCGACGGGACAGGTGCAGGGAACGCCGCCGATGGTGATGGAGCCGCTGGTCGGTCGCACAAAGTCAAGAAGCATTTTTACGGTGGTTGTTTTGCCCGCGCCATTGGGTCCGAGCAGGGCGAAATATTCCCCTTTTGCAATAGTATATGAAACATTGTCAACGGCAATAAGGGGGCCGTATTTTTTTGTGACGGAATTAAGGGTTACCATGGAATAAAATTAAAACAAGATTGGCTGGAATGCATTAAAAAAAACATGATAAAATGAATCAGAGCAAAGGTGTTGACAAAACCAACCTTAGCGCAGTATATTAACCAACGTTAAGAAATTTTCGATATTTTATCAAATAGAGGAACCATGAAAAAAGCATTGGTTTGCGGCGCCGGAGGCTTTATCGGCGGACACCTGGTAAAAAAACTCAAGGGTGAAAGGTTTTGGGTGCGCGCCGTCGATATCAAACAACCCGAGTTCGCCCCTTCGGCGGCCGATGAGTTCATGCAATTGGATTTACGGGAAGATGAAAACTGCAAGGAGGCTCTCAGGCTGGAAGGCGGCTGTTTTGATGAGGTCTATCAACTGGCGGCAGATATGGGCGGCATGGGGTTCATCCATTCCGCGGAATGCGATATCATGCACAACAGCGCCCTGATTAATATTCATATGGTGCGCAATGCTTCGGCGATGGGAGTGCCGCGGTATTTTTTCTCTTCGTCGGTCTGCGTATACCGTGACATGACACCGGGCGAACCGGAAATGACCGAAGCAGAGGCCGTCCCGGCCAACCCTGATAATGAATACGGCTGGGAAAAGCTCTATTCGGAACGAATGTGCATGGCTTATGCCCGGAATCGAGATTTGAAAGTGCGCATAGCGAGATTTCAGAATTGCTACGGTCCTCAGGGAACGTGGCGGGGAGGACGGGAGAAAGCGCCCGCGGCTATTTGTCGAAAAGTCGCTGAAGTCAACGATGACGGCACGATCGATGTCTGGGGCGACGGGACCGCCATACGTTCATATACCTTTGTCGACGATATGGTCGATGGGATTTACTTGATCATGCAATCCGATCTTGAGGGGGCGGTCAATATCGGATGCCCTCAATATGTTTCGGTCAATGATCTGGTCGCTGTTGTAGCTGAAAAGGCCGGAAAGAGGATAAAGATCAGGCATATTGACGGGCCTGTTGGAGTGCAATCGCGTAATTTCAGCAATGAACGCATTTATTCTTTGGGGTGGAAGCCGAAATATTTCTTGAAGGAAGGGATAAACATAACGTATCCCTGGATCGAAGCGCAGGTCAAGGCGGCAAGCGCGGAATAGCCGGGATGAAAGCATGTATGAAAAAGGGAGAGACAGGAAAAAAATAGCGTTGTTACGAAAAAAAGTCCTTAATTTTATTGAATCCGCCTTTGTCGTTTTTGTTTTCAAGTTCGGCCAGTTTTTCAAAAAGCTCGCGCTCTTCTTTCGAAAGCTTTTCGGGAGTCTGCACGTGGAGTTTGACAAGTTGGTCGCCCCGCTGGGAGCTGTGGAGCACGGGCATGCCCTTGCTGCGCAGCCTGAAGATCTTTTCCGACTGTGTGCCCGGAGGTATTTTTAAGCTTACCTTGCCGTCAAGCGTGAGAACGGTTGTGGAAGTGCCCAGCACGGCCTGCGCAAAGGAAATATTTATCTCGCAGACAACGTCAATCCCGTGGCGCTCAAAAAACTCGTCTTCTTCTTCCTGCACCAGCACAATAAGATCGCCCGCCGGACCGCCGTTGAGCCCGCAATCGCCCTTGCCCGGCACCGAAAGGTAATTCCCCTCCGAAACCCCGGCAGGAATGTCGACGGTGACTGTTGTTTCCGACGCTTGACGACCGGTGCCGTCGCACTTATGGCACGCATCCATCACGATCTGGCCCTCACCGTTGCACACGGGGCACACGGATTCCTGCACAAGCTGACCAAAGAAGGAATTGGAAACATGCCGGACCCTTCCGGCGCCGTCGCACTGCTTGCAGGTGGCTTTTTTGCCGCTTTTGGACCCGCTTCCTTTGCATTCGGGACATGTGTCTTTTCTGCGGACTTTCAGGGTTTTCGATACGCCTGAATGGATTTCCGCAAGCGTCAATTTTAAATGCACCTGCAGATCGTTGCCGCGTGACCCGCCGCTCCTAGACCTTCCTCGCCCACCCCTGCGTCCGCCGCCCCCCATGCCGAAAAGGTCGGAGAAAATGTTGTCGCCGCCGAAATCGTTCATGAATGCCCGCAGGGCGTCGGATATGTCGAAACCCTGGCCAAAACCTCCGAAGCCTCCGGCGCCGCCGGACGGGCCTTCAAACGCGGCATGGCCGAACTGGTCGTATTGGGAGCGTTTCCGCGAGTCCTTGAGGACCTCGTAGGCCTCGGTCGCTTCCCGGAATTTTTCTTCGGCTTCCTTGTTGCCCGGGTTCTTATCGGGGTGGTATTGCATTGCCAGCTTGCGATAGGCCTTTTTCAGCTCATCGTCGTTGGCGCTTTTCTCGACCCCGAGAACTTCATAGTAATCGCGTTTGGCCATTACTTGTCGTCCACCACTTCAAAATCCGCATCGATCGGGCCGTCTTTCTTGCCGTCATTTTTACCTGATGTTCCGCCTTGCTGCTGGCCCGGACCTTGTCCGCCTTGTTGTCCCGCTCCGGGTCCTGCTTGTCCGGCCCCTGCAGCCCCCGCCGCTTGTGCGTTTTTGTAAAGCTCTTCGGCCATTTTGTGCGAGGCCTTCATAAGCGTTTCGGTGGCGGCTTTGATGCCCTCGACGTCTTCCTTTTTGATTTTTTCCCGTAGGTCATTGATCGCGGCCTTGATCTTGTCTTTTTCGTCCTGGGAGATTTTGTCACCCATTTCACCCATGGTTTTTTCCGTTTGGTAAATGAGCTGGTCGGCCTGGTTCTTGACGTCGATTTTTTCGCGCTCGGCCTTATCGCGAGCCGCGTTGGCCTCGGCGTCTTTGACCATTTTCTGGATTTCGGCTTCGTTGAGTCCGCTCGAGGATTCAATACGCACCTGCTGCTCTTTACCGGTGCCGAGGTCTTTTGCGGTGACTTTGATGATGCCGTTTGCGTCGATATCGAATGTTACCTCGATCTGCGGAATGCCTCGCGGCGCGGCCGGGATGCCGATCAGGTCGAATTTCCCGAGCAGCCGGTTGTGTACTGCCATTTCGCGCTCGCCCTGATATACCATGATCGACACGGCCGTCTGGTTGTCGGACGCCGTGGAAAAAATCTGGCTTTTCTTCGTGGGAATGGTGGTATTGCGTTCGATGAGCTTGGTCATGACCCCGCCTAGGGTCTCGATACCGAGCGACAGGGGCGTTACGTCGAGGAGCAGAATGTCCTTGACCGTTTCGTCTCCGCCGAGAATTGCCCCCTGGATCGCGGCGCCCACGGCAACGACCTCGTCCGGGTTGACGCTTTTATTGGGGACTTTCCCGAAAATGTCCTCGACCTTTTTCTGGATCGAAGGCGGGCGGGTCATTCCGCCGACCAAGATGACCTCGTCGATGTCCGACATCTTGACTTTTGCGTCTCCTACCGCTTTCATGCACGGGCCCACGGACCGTTCGGTGAGCTCGGCGACAAGGGACTCGAACTTCGCTCGGGAAAGCGTGATGTCGAGGTGTTTAGGGCCGTTCGCGTCGGCGGTTATGAATGGAAGGTTGATGTTCGCCTGCATCGCGGACGAAAGCTCGCGCTTGGCTTTTTCAGCGGCCTCCTTGAGTCGCTGCAGCGCCATGCGGTCTTTGCGCAGATCAATACCGTTCTGCTTCTGGAATTCGTCGGCGATATGGTCGATGAGCACCTGGTCGAAATCGTCCCCGCCGAGGTGCGTGTCCCCGTTGGTCGACCGGACCTCGAAGACCCCTTCGCCAATGTCAAGAATAGAAATGTCGAACGTGCCTCCGCCCAGATCGTATACCGCGATGGTCTCGTTTTTCTTTTTATCGAGTCCGTAGGCAAGCGACGCCGCTGTCGGCTCGTTGATGATGCGCTTGACGTCGAGCCCGGCGATGCGGCCGGCGTCCTTGGTCGCCTGGCGCTGGGAATCGTTGAAATAAGCGGGGACCGTGATCACCGCTTCTTTTATTTCCGATCCCACGTAATCTTCAGCCGCTTTTTTGAGGTATTGGAGTATCATCGCGGAAATTTCGGGCGGCGTGTACTCTTTGCCGCCGGCCTGGACTTTTACCAGATCATTGGGTCCGCCGATCACTTTATAAGGGACCCTGCGCTCTTCGTTCTCGACTTCGTTGTGGCGCCGTCCCATGAACCGCTTGATTGAATAGATGGTGTTTTCGGGATTGGTGATCGCCTGCCTGCGGGCGATCGAGCCGACGAGAATCTCCCCGTTTTTCGTGAACGCAACCATCGAGGGGGTCGTGCGCTCGCCTTCGGGGTTCGGAATAACGACCGGTTTTCCACCTTCCATGATCGCAACGCAGGAATAGGTCGTGCCTAAATCGATGCCGATGATCTTTCCCATAATCAGCTCCTTTTCTTATTTTTTATTTTTATGATGATCGTCTTTGTGAGGTTCTTCTTTGATTTTTTCAGGTTTTCCGCTTGAAACTACCACTTTGGCGTGCTTGATGATTTTCCCCTTGAGCTTGTAGCCCCTTTCATGCACGTCGGTTATGTGCGAATCGGGAATTGTTTCATGCGGGGCCCTCATGAGCGCGTCGTGGAGTTCGGGATCGAACTCGTGGCCAGGCTCGGCATACACCTCCAACCCGTGCTTTTGCAGGATGGAATTGAGTTTCGCGTAATTGAGTTTCATTCCTTGGAAAAATTTTTCGCCCTGGTCGTTTGACTTGAATGCGCGTTCGAAATTTTCGCGCACTTCGATGATGTCCTTGATGAGCCGTTCGTTTGCCGCTTCGATAAGCCGTTCATAGTCCTTTGCGCTGCGGCGTTTGTAATTGTCGAACTCGGCCATGAGCCGAAGGTATTTGTCGTTAAGGGCGGCATTTTGCCCGGTGAGTTCCTCGATTTTCTTCTTGTCTTCAGATTCCTCCGGTTCCGACATGTCTATTTCTATGGTTTTGGTTTCCTGGGGATTGTCGTCGCAGGCGCTGGTTTCGGATGCCTTAGACACTTCGAACAAAGCTTCCTGATCGAGATCTTGCGTCGGCGCTTGCTCTTGAGACTGCTCGGGTTTTTGTTTTGTCACGATGAATTCTTCTTCGTTTTGTGCTGTTTCTTTTTTGTCCATGATTTTCTCCGGCGTTATCGTAGAGACGCACGGCCGTGCGTCTCTACTATTTCGAATACAGTTCTCCCAATAATTTCGCGGTATAATCGACCGCTGAAACCAAAAACGGATACGGCATGCGTTTGGGGCCGATGATCCCCAGGCTTCCTTCCATGTTTCCCATGTGGTATTTCGTCTTGACGATACTGAAAGACTTCAATTGGCCGTCCCGGTTTTCCCCGCCGATCATGATGATCACGCCCGGTTTGTTTTCTTGCGTGGTCTCGAAAAGATGCATGAGCAGTTTTTTTTCTTCAAGGATTTCTATGACCGCGCCGACGCTGTCTTTTGAAAAAAACTCCGGTTGCAGCATGATATTGGTCTCGCCTTCGGCATACACGGGTTCCTTGTCTTCGTCTTCGATGATTTTTTTAATCGAAGGAACGAAGAGCCTGATTATGCCCAGCTCGTAGGGTTCCACGTCGGAAAAAATGGAATGTTCTTTTTTGCACATGTCCAGAAGCGTCATACCGTAAAACCGTTCGTTGATCGACCGGCATGCGTTTTCGAGGCGCTCGGGGCTTATTTCGGTGGTCAGCTCGCAGAACATGGTCTTGACAAATCCTGAATCAACCGTCAGGTGGAGCAGCACCCGGTGCAAGTCGATTGGAAAGATATACAGGTGCCTGAACACGCCCTGGCTGAGCTTTGGCGCCAGGATGACGCCGAGCTGGCGGGTAACCCTCGACAGGGCCGTGGAGGTCGCTTCCATTAACAGGTGCAGGTCCGAAGGTTCCGCCTTGATCACCGAATCCTTGATTTGCTTCTTTACTTCGTCGGAAAGATCGATGAGCTTCATGAGACGGTCGACGTAGTACCGGTATCCCTTGTCGGTAGGCACCCGGCCGGCCGACGTGTGGGGCTGGGCGATAAAGCCGCGTTCCTCCAGGTCGCTCATGATATTGCGTATGGAAGCCGGCGACAAATCGAATTCGGCTTGCTTGGAAAGAAACCGCGAGCCGGTCGGGGCAGCGCTCAGGATATAGTTTCTCACCACTGCTTCAAGCACCTGGTGTTCGCGTTCGGATAATTCGATGACTAATTCTTCTGTCATAATGATACGTAAAACGCCATAGAGCTAAAGGGATGTATCGAAAAGACGCCCACTTTGCTCTATGGCACTGTTGCTTAAAACGATAGCCGGGAAATAAATGCTGATACTGTTTTACAATGAAGGCGATTATTTTTTTAAAAACCGTCAGGGTCCAAAATTTTGGACCCTGACGGGATCGTCTTCAATGCAATTTCATAGTAAGCTTAATACATGTCTCCCATGCCACCGCCCATTCCACCCATGCCGCCCATACCGCCACCCATGCCGCCGCCAGCGGGAGCGTCTTTTTCTTCCTTGGGTTTTTCGGCGATGAGGCATTCGGTCGTCAGAACCAGACCGGCGATACTCGAGGAGTTCTCCAGCGCGGTGCGCGTTACCTTTGTAGGATCGATGACGCCCGCGGCAAGGAGGTCTTCGTATTTGCATGTATAGGCGTTAAATCCGTATCCGCCCTTATGGTTTTTAACTTCATTGCACACGACCGAAGGCTCCATCCCGGCGTTCTGCACGATCCAGCGAAGGGGCTCTTCAACCGACCTGCGAATGATGTCGACGCCGATCTTTTCGTCGCCTTCCACCTTGAGACCGTCGAGCGCCGAGGCTGCGCGGATGAGCGCAACGCCGCCGCCCGCGACAATACCTTCCTCAACCGCTGCGCGTGTCGCATGCAGAGCGTCTTCAACGCGGGCCTTTTTCTCTTTCATTTCCGTTTCGGTGGCCGCGCCGATATTGATGACGGCGACGCCGCCGGCAAGTTTCGCCAGGCGTTCCTGGAGTTTTTCACGGTCATAATCGGAGGTGGTTTCATCGATCTGCTTGCGGATCTGGTTGACACGGCCTTTAATATCGTCTTTCTTTCCCGCGCCTTCGATGATCGTGGTGTTTTCCTTGTCGATGGTCACGCGCTTTGCTTTTCCAAGCGAGTCAACGGTCGTGTTTTCAAGCTTGAATCCAGCTTCTTCGGAAATAACGATACCGCCGGTGAGCACTGCGATGTCTTCGAGCATCGATTTTCTGCGGTCGCCGAAACCGGGGGCCTTGACGGCAGAAACTTTGAGCGTACCGCGGAGTTTATTGACGACCAGGGTCGCGAGCGCTTCGCCTTCGATTTCTTCCGCAATGATCAGGAGCTGCTTGCCCATCTGCGCAGTTTTTTCGAGCAGAGGCAGAAGGTCTTTCATGGCGCTAATTTTTTTGTCGTGAATGAGAATGAGCGGTTCCTCGAGCAGGCATTCCTGCGTGTCGGCGTTGGTGATGAAGTAGGGTGACACGAAACCGCGGTCGAACTGCATGCCTTCCACAACTTCGAGCGTGGTGTCGATGCTTTTGGCCTCTTCAACGGTAATGACGCCGTCTTTGCCCACTTTTTCCATCGCATCGGCGATGAGGTCGCCGATTTCATGGTCGTTGTTCGCGGAAATGGCCGCGACCTGAGATATCTCTTTTTTACCGGAAATGGGCTTCGACTGCTTCTTGAGGTCATCGACGATTGCTTTTACCGCTTTGTCGATTCCGCGCTTGAGGGCCATGGGGTTTGCGCCGGCGGTGACCGTCTTGATCCCCTGGCGGGCAATGATCTGGGCAAGCACTGTTGCGGTGGTCGTCCCGTCGCCCGCGACGTCGGAGGTCTTGGAGGCGACTTCCTTGACCATCTGAGCGCCCATATTTTCGAATTTGTCTTCGAGTTCGATTTCCTTGGCTACCGTAACGCCGTCTTTGGTGACCGTGGGTGAGCCGTAACTCTTATCGAGCACGACGTTTCTGCCGCGCGGTCCGAGCGTGGCCCGTACCGCGGTTGCAAGCACGTCAATACCCCTGAGCAATTTTTCCCGTGCGGGGATATCGAATACCAATTGTTTTGCTGACATGATTTGTTACTCCTTTTTAATAGTATATCGTTGAATTCTTAAAACCTGTTTTTCAAAATTTAATGTATTCCCGAATTTTTTTAATTAGATAATGGCTAGTATATCACTTTCTCGCATAATCAGCAAATCATTGCCATCAACAGTCACTTCTGAGCCTGAATATTTTCCATAAAGGACTTTATCACCTTTTTTAAGTTCCATGGTGATTTTCTGGCCGTTGTCGGCGATTTTTCCCGGGCCAACCGCAATTACTTCGCCCTTCTGGGGTTTTTCTTTTGCGTTGTCGGGAATTATGATTCCACCTTTTGTCTTTTCTTCAGCCTCTAAGGGCTTGACAATAACTCGGTCCGCCAATGGTTTTAGGTTCATTCTGATCCTCCTTTAAAATATGGTTAAATAGAACGTTTTAAGGAATTACTTGCCATTATTAGCACTCATCTCTTTTGAGTGCTAATAAATTTAATACAATGGGAGAAGGAAGTCAAGGATTTTTTTGAGAAGCCCGGATTAAATAAAAAGAGACACGAATTAAGGGTTGTTATTGCAAAAACCAACTGTTCGCTGCCAGAAAACACTTTTTTTCGAGCCGTCTTGAAATGCAGTCTCGTTAAAGTATATTATCAATGAAAAATGGCTCTAAATTATTTCAAGGAGGTCTTCATGAAGTTTGTACATTTCTGTTCTATCGTTGCGCTGGGCTTGATCGGCTTTTTCCCGATCGAATCCTATTGTATCGCCACAATAACCCAGCCGATTGCTACCTCGTTCGGCGCGTACACGCCGGGTTCAGCGCCATTCACTCCATCGGTGGCGCCATATACGATTCCGAATAATCTTACCGGCGTTTTGTATGCTGACCGGTATGCGTTTTCGGACACCGCAATCGCGATGCTCGTAAAAAACGGTTTTGCGGCCACGCCGACCAACGCCCAATCCATGACCGCAATCTACAAATCGACCGATGATAAAGGCCTGCCCGTTTTCGTAACCACCGATGCCGTGTTGCATACCTTCTATAAAACCTACGATAATATGCTCAAGATCGCCGAATACAACCGTTTCTACGCCGAGCTTGACAGCATGCTCCACTGCCTGCTGGGCGGAATCGTTCCGCTGCGGGCTTATAGCAGCAATGATTCATTGAAACTTGCCATAACGCGTGCTGCTGCGTATATCGATGTGGCGCACACGCTTTTAACTGACACTATTACCTTTGCAAACGACTCCGCCGTTAAAGCCATGGTTGTTGCCGAAACTTCGCTGGTGTATCAACACCAAGGATTTGCTCAGTCAAATATAGTTCCTAGCGATACGGAAGATTATTCTCAGTACGTACCTCGGGGTCATTATACTCTTGATAGTAAATTCGAGCATTATTTTAGAAGCATGATGTACTTGGGCAGAATAAGTATGAGTATCAATTCCCATCCCGCGACCCTTCAGGCTTGCATCATTACCCGCCTGCTCGCGACCACGGTATTGGGCGCGGACAGCGCTAAGGCGCTGTGGGCGAATATCTATAACCCCACGACGTTTTTCGTGGGCCGAAGCGACGATCTGAACTTTTTACAATATGCCGGAGCGTTTGATCGCGTTCTTGGAAGTCAATGGCGTACCGGTGATATCGGAATATTCTACACCAAACTCGACACCATTTTGACTGAACTTCACAAATTGCCTTTGCCGCTTATTTTATCCGGGCTCGATACCAGTGCGGGGTTTCATGTTATGGGCCAAAGGTTTGTTCCGGACTCGTATGTTTTCGGGCAACTGGTATTTGGCTATGTGGGAACCGATGCTAATCCACGGCTTTTCCCGAGCGGGCTCGATATGCTTGCCGTTCTTGGATCACAGCGCGCAAGGCAGCTCCAGATATCAACCTATCATCAGGATCAATTTCTCAACTATACGAGCCAGCTCGATTCTCTCACTGCCCAGTTTGCCGCGAAACCGGCCGCACAATGGGTCGACGATCTGTATTGGAACTGGTTATATACGCTTGTCCCGCTTTTACAGCCATGCGGCCAAGGGTATCCGTTTTTCATGACAAGCCAGGCCTGGACCGACAAATCGCTCACGACGGCCTCCGGGTCGTGGGCGGAGCTGAGACATGCGTCTGTTCTCTATGCCAAACAAAGTTATACATATGCAACAACGGTTCCATGCCCAGATTTTATTTGCTTTCCGCAGGGGTACGTTGAGCCGAATCCTGAAGTATTCGGCCGTTTGGCCGCTATGGTATTGTTCATGAAAAACGGCTTCGACAGCGCAGGCATTTCGCAAATGCTACCAATAACCAAATTGGCTAGCCTCTCCGCTCTTTGCTTGGAACTTCGGGATATTGCGATACAGGAATTGCAAGGAGGCAACGTTACGATCAACCAATACTGCGACATTGCAGGCGCTTATAAAATTCTTTGGAACGTTGAAGATTTCTCTCAATATCAGGTTCCCCCATCCGCCTATAGTCAATCGAGCGGCGATTCGACGATTGCGTGCATCATTGACGTGCATACGGACCCCAATACAGGCCAGGTTCTTGAAGTAGGAGTGGGAAAACCGATGTGTTTGTATGTTGTGGTTCCTATAGAAGGAAAGTTGCAGGTATGCCGCGGTGCAATGTTCAGCTACTATGAATTTTTGCATTCCATGAGCGACCGAATGACGGACGTGGAATGGAATACGATGCTTGCAAGTTCAAAGCCTGCCATACGCACGTGGGAAAGTGAATTTTCGATTGGGACTGATCAATCCATTTATAAAAATTATGGAGAGGATCTGACAACGCTTGTTTCCACGAATGACAATATTCCGGAATCTTTTTTACCGGGAGATAGTGTGGTTGCATTATTACAATCCGATTCGACGCCCACGGTTATCCTGGAATCAAACGGAAGTTCTCGCCTATTTATAGGATCGCCTGTTGAAAATGGAAGTTATCAAGTTATCATTCCTTCAGTGGCGCTTGGAGACACAAACATATTGACCATTAATAGTCACGTGAAAGGCCTTGGAAGCGTGTATTGTTTACCGCCGGAAGTTCCCATTTCCTACCGCAAATTGCTTGTGCGTGATTACAAAGAGTCCCTTGCCGCCGCCCGTCAACCGGCTTTGGCCTCCGCTCACCCGCGTTTTCAGGCAAATCGACTGCTCCTGCCTCCCGGCACGGCCTGGCGGGTCATCGACGCGCGCGGACGGCAAGTTGCGTTTATCAACACTGGAACGCGACAATGGGCCCCGTCGCCGCGCCTGGCGCACATGCAATTATTCCTGATACCCATGAACGGACAGATGCAGCGGCCCATGAGGTTTATCATCAGTGATTGAAGAAAACGATACTGATTCGAAAAAGCCATTTCCATGTGGGAATGGCTTTTTCGTTTTAGGATTGTCAACTCAAAGCCGATATTCTATTATATAGGATAGAGTTACTTCGAAAGCGCGCTATGATTAAAAGATTGTTGACACTACTGGGCCTAAGCTCCGAGCAGCAGAAAATACTGGCGCGGGTATTTAAAATTTCTTTTGCGGGATGTATTGTTGCAGTGGCCGGTTCGTGGGGCCTGCAGACGGCCCTTATAAAAATCAAAAACAAGCAGGCCGCTGAAAAAACGTCACCATCTGCCGAACGCTACGCTTTTTTCGAAAAAAAGAGCAAAGACCTGCTCCCCATCGACATCGAAGCCCATGAATTCATGGCCGAGTATTATTTGAAAAACGATCAGCCGCAAAAGTCAATCGACCATATTCTCAGGGTGCTTCCTCTGCAATCGTCGAACCGGAAACTCAAGCTCCAGCTTGCCACGGCATATTTGCAGTCCGGCCAGTACAAAAGCGCCTATGATGAATTTTTGAAACTTTCCAATGCCGACACGAACGACGAATTTTCACCGGCCATTGCGGCGCGCATGGGGCTGACGCTTTTCTACCTGGGCAATATCCAGGGCAGCGTCGACAATCTTGACAAATGCATTGCCGCGTTTCCGCGGTGCGCCGAGGCCGCGTGCTACCTGGGGGAAGTGCAGGCCGCGACTGAAGAACCGTCGGCGGACGCTTCCAAGGTCCCGGAGGCCGAGGCGAATTTTCAGAAGTCGCTGCAAATAGACCCCGGCTACGTTGAAGCATGGTACCAGCTCGCGCGCTTATGCATGAATCGAAAGGACTATACGCGCGGCCGTACGTATCTGTTGAAGATCCTGGACATCGAGCCGCTTAACGCAAAGACCCACGCGCGGCTGGGCATGGTCTATTATTATCTGGACGAACCGGAAATGGCGAAGAAGTCGTATACGACGGCGCTGGCCCTCAACCCCAACGATTATAATACGCACTATAACCTCGGGGAGCTTTACTATTCAAAATATGAAGACAATGCCGGCGCCCTTGACGAATTCAAAAAGACCCTTGAAGGCGATCCTTCCCACGCGGAGGCAAACTTCAGGGTCGGAGTGATATGCCTGGGCAATAATATGGTCAAGGAAGCGGTGCGGTACCTGGAATCAGCCCACGCATCGGACCCGAAAAACGTCCGCGTGCTCCTTCAGCTTGGCGTGGCGTATGAAAAGCTTGATATGAAGGACGAGGCGCTGCGCACCTACCGGTTAATTCTTGATTTTGACGCACTTAATCAGGTTGCCCGGCAAAAGGAGAAACTTCTCTCTAGTGGATAGATGCATATCGACTACAACAGGTTGTATTTTTTGCTATCTCCTTAATTTCAAACCAGTTCAAGAGAATTAAAATTGCAAAAAAGCTTGATTTTTTAAAGTCAGTGAATGTATTCTATGCTGTAGACGGGCAGGCATTATCTTAAATCTTTAATGGAGTTTTGTCATGGGAAATATCACAAAAAAAGACCTGGTCGAAAAAATATCCAACAGCACGGGGCTGACACAGGTAGACACCAAGATCGTCGTCGAAAGTTTTCTTGAGGCGGTTTCGAAGGCTTTACGTGAAGGGAAAAATATCGAGATCAGGGGGTTCGGCCGGTTCAAGATCAAGGAAAAGAAAGCCCGTATGGCCCGCAATCCCCGCACCAACGTACATATCCAGGTTGAGGCGGGATACAAACCCGTGTTTGAGGCCTCAAAGGAACTCAGGAAGCGGATAAACGACAGCTACTGGAAAATCCTTTCCGAACCGACGGGCCCCCAGGCCGCTCCGGTCGGAACCGTAAATATTTGATAATTCAAAGAACGTACCCGAGGTAATTTTAACCTGCCATTTGTCGCAGTGCCCCTGAATTAGCACAAAGTCAAGCAACAAGCTCCCGGAATAATAGTATCTATTTATTTTTGCCGCAAAAAAATGCAAAAATAGGCGGTGCGGTGTAAATTATATTTTTTAATGGATCGGTTTTCGGTTTGATATAAGAAAGGCAGTTGTCGTATGGCTGAGAGCGTTAAAAAGGCCGTCTTGAGCGTCAGCGGAAAGAAAGTAAGCTTGCCGCTGATCGAAGGCACCGAAGGGCAGATAGGAATTGACATCAGCGCTTTAAGAAAAGAGTCGGGAACGATCGTATTCGATAATGGGTTCGCCAACTCTTCCTCGACGTTAAGCACCATCACCTTTGTTAACGGCGATGAAGGGGTTTTGCGTTATCGGGGATACGAAATAGAAGACCTTGTAGAAAACTGTTCCTTCGTGGAAGTCGCCTATCTCCTCGTGCAAGGAAAACTGCCCACCGCGTCGGAGCTGAAAAAATTCAGCGGGTACCTGAACCAGCATTCCATGATACATGAAGACATGCACCATTTCTTCACGGGATTTCCGCCGAATTCCCATCCGATGGCCATCCTGTCGGCCATGGTAACGTCATTATCGAGTTTTTATCCGTATCTGTCTTACGATGATCCTTCGTTTGATATTACCGAGGCGCGGCTATTATCGAAAGTCCGTACGATCGCGGCCTTTTCCTATAAAAAATCGCGGGGAGAGCCGGTTGTTTATCCGCGGCATGACCTGAGCTATTGCGCGAATTTCCTGAACATGATGTTTTCATCGCCGGTGCGGGAATATGAAATCAATCCTGAAATCGTCAAGGCGCTTAACCAGCTCTTGATTTTGCATGCGGACCATGAACAGAACTGTTCCACTTCGGCGGTGAAACTGGTGGCAAGCACGGGTGTCAACCTGTATGCCGCGATTTCGGCGGGGATATCAGCGCTATGGGGGCCATATCACGGAGGCGCCAACCAGGCGGTCATCGAGATGCTGGAGCTCATTCAGAAAGACAGAAGCAATATAAAAAAATACGTTGAAAAAGCCAAGAGCAAGAAAAACAAGTTCAAGCTCATGGGATTCGGACACGCGATTTATAAAAACTACGACCCAAGGGCAAAGCTCGTGAAAAGGATTTGCGACGAACTTCTTCCCAGCCTCAATATATCCGATCCATTATTGGATATCGCGCGCGAGCTGGAACAGATCGCCCTTAAAGACGGCTATTTTATCGAGCGGAAATTATATCCAAACGTTGATTTCTATTCGGGCATCATTTACCGCGCCATAGGAATCCCCACGAACATGCTCACCGTCATGTTCACCATCGGCCGGCTTCCGGGCTGGATCGCGCATTGGAAAGAGACCATGGAAAACGAGCGCAACAAGATCTGGCGTCCGCGTCAGATTTACGTGGGCCCTAAAAAGAGGGAATTCGTTCCGATTGACAGACGGATGAAGTAAAATTGATCTGCAATCAAGAGGACTATGTTCCGCAGCCGTAGGGGTTCAAGATTTTGAACCCTCACATTATCCTTTTGTCCGTTGCATAAATGGTGAATACTCAAATAATCCCTATTCCATTTCTTTCCGACAATTATGCCTGGGCCGTGCACGACGGAAAAAATGCCGCCGTTGTTGATCCCGGAGAGGCGGGTCCGGTCATGCGTTTTTTAGAAAGCAACAACCTGACTTTGTCCCATGTGCTGATAACCCATCATCATGCCGACCATTGCGGCGGGGTTGCCGCGCTCAAGCGTGAATTTACCGGCTGCATGGTGATCGGGCCGGATGATATACGTCTTCAGGGCGTTGATGATCCGGTACGCGGCGGAGAAGAACGGGACATTCTCGGTTTACCGATGAAAGTTATCGGTGCGCCCGGTCATACGAAAACCCATGTGCTGTTCTATTTCCCGGGCCTTAAAGCCCTTTTTTCCGGCGACACGCTGTTTTCCGCTGGCTGCGGGCGATTGTTCGAGGGAAGCGCGTTGGACATGTTTCAATCATTGACCACGTGCGCCGCATTAAGCAATGACACCCGCATTTACTGCGGGCACGAATATACCGAAGAAAACCTCAGGTTTGCATTGACCGTCGATTCCGGCAATTCCGCAATAACCGACAGGCTTTCGGAGGTCAAGGAACTTCGGCGCCGGGGCAAGGCCTCGGTTCCTTCGACGCTCCTTATGGAAAAAACGTTCAATCCGTTCCTACGGGCCAAGGAACCTGCCATCCGGAAAAAACTGGGCATGGAATCGGCGGAAGACGTCGAGGTCTTCGCCCGGCTACGGGAAATGAAAGACCGGTTCTAGTCGGCTCCCCGTATTTCACATTTGTCAACAAATTGCAACAATATTTCCCGGTACTCCGCAAGTTCTTTCAAGGTGATCGGGGCCTTGTCCTTCATTTCCGGGTCCAGCAATTCCACCCGTGTCTGCATGGGCTGCAAAAAAACCTTTCGCGCGCCTTGAAGCATCGGCGCAAGTTTGGTAATGACCATACGGTCAATGATCCCCGGCGCCGCGGTTATCCTGAATTCGGCCTTTTCCTCCAATGATTGAGCGATTGCAATGGACAATGCGAGCCTTTCCGGCGTGTCGGCATAGGGTGATTTCAGGAACGGTACGTATTTGTCCGGAAGCGTTTTTATGTCCAATGCCAGATAATCGGGCGCCACGGCCCGTATAACGCCGGGACGAAGCCCATTGGTGTCGAGCTTGATTAAAAATCCCAGGGACCCGATGTCTTTTACAATCTCCAATAATTCCGGATGCGTGGTTGGCTCGCCGCCGGAAAGCACCACCCCTTCGATGACGCCTTTGCGTTTTTCAAGAAACTCCCGGATCATGGCATAAGGGATTTCTTCAGGAGATGTATTGCGCACGATGCAGGGATTATGGCAATAGGGGCACCGGAGGTTGCACCCTGAAAAAAAAAGGACGGTTGAGACCGTCCCGGGGAAATCGATAAATGAATTTTTGGCCCATCCTATGATGCCGGAATTGCCGGTTCGCATACCATTTCCTTTTGGGTTGCCACAGGGTGCGGCGGCGCGGCGGCCGGAGTGATGCCCTTTTTGTAAAGTTTACGGTTATGATATTCCGATTTCTTTCCAAGGTTCCAGTTCTGGACCGGCCGGTAATATCCCACGATGCGCGAATACACTTCGGTCTCCTCGCCGCAGTTGGGGCATGAAAACTGCTCGCCTTTAAGGTAACCGTGCCGCAGGCACACC
>Ga0182027_10000892_pt1 | contig 50530 bp, 37 predicted proteins | sample 712E1DmetaG_FD_121300 | JGI IMG/M metagenome (GOLD analysis project Ga0182027, IMG submission 121300) | Permafrost microbial communities from Stordalen Mire, Sweden - 712E1D metaG (Illumina Assembly) | ecosystem: Environmental > Terrestrial > Soil > Wetlands > Permafrost | place: Sweden...
GGTGTAATGAATTTTTTTCAAAATTGATAATGAAAGTGAACCCCATAAGTCAATCGTCAAAAAAAGAGTTTTTTTGTCAGGGGAAAAATATATTCTTGACTTATTTGTTAATAGACGTTCCCACGCTCCAAAGTGGGAACGCATATTAATAGTAATTATATCTTTTTCAATCGCTTATAAATTTGAAAATGAGTATTTTCGTTAATCAAATCGATATTTTATAAATCCATAATTATATTTTTATGAACTCAAAAGATTATATTGAAATAGAAGATAAATACGGCGCTCATAATTATCATCCGCTCGATGTTGTAATCGAAAAAGCTCAGGGTGTCTGGGTCTGGGATGTAGATGGCAACAAATATTTAGATTGTCTTGCGGCATATTCCGCAGTCAATCAGGGTCATTGTCATCCGAGAATCGTAAAAGCTCTTAAAGAACAAGCGGATAAAGTTACTTTGACTTCACGTGCATTCAGAAATGACCAGTTGCCATTACTCTGCAAAGAATTATGCGAACTCACCGGTTATCCTATGATGCTTCCTATGAATTCAGGCGCAGAAGCCGTTGAGACAGCTTTAAAAGCAGTCCGCAAATGGGGCTATAAAATTAAAAAAATTCCTGAAAATACCGCGGAAATAATTGCCTGTACAAATAATTTTTCAGGCAGAACAATTTCCATCATTAGTTTTTCTACTGAACAGCAGTATAAAGATGGTTACGGTCCGCTAACTCCCGGTTACAAAATTGTGAGATACGGTAACATCGAAGACCTTGAAAAAGCAATTACCCCAAACACAGTTGGTTTTCTTGTTGAGCCTATTCAGGGCGAAGGCGGAGTTATTGTTCCTCCGGATGGTTATTTGAAAAAAGCTTACGAACTTTGTAAAAAGAATAATGTACTTTTTATCGCAGATGAAATTCAGTCCGGACTCGGCAGAAGCGGAAAACTTTTTGCTTATCAGTACGAAGATATTAAACCCGACATCGTAATAATTGGAAAAGCTCTTTCAGGTGGATGTTATCCTGTATCTGCAGTTCTCTCCGGTAAAGAAATTCTCGGAGTTTTCAATCCCGGCGACCATGGCTCTACATTCGGCGGAAATCCTCTCGGAGCTGCTGTTGCAAGAGAAAGCCTTAAAGTTTTAATTGAAGAAAAACTCGTAGAAAAATCATTTGAGCTCGGAAATTATTTCCGTGAAAAATTAAAAGCAATCAAAACCAGCTTCGTAAAAGAAATAAGAGGCAAAGGATTATTCATTGGTGTCGAATTAAAACCCGAAGCCGGCGGCGCACGTAAATATTGCGAAGCTCTTATGAAACTCGGTATGCTTTGCAAAGAAACTCACGAAAACGTAATTCGCTTTGCTCCTCCGCTTGTCATAACAAAGGAAGAAATCGATTGGGCAGTCGAACAGGTAACAAAAGTGTTGAGCAACTAAACATAAATTATAATAATATTAAATTTTGGTCACAACTCTCCAGCGTTGTAACCTTTTCGTTAAAAATAATAATATTTTTTGAATTATTTCGTTCTTCAATTCAGCATTCATAATTCATAATTCATAATTTCAATTAAATTTCCTACCGAAATTATTAATTACATTTATAATTTAATTTAATTAGCTTTATCCTTTATCAAATCAAATTAGGGAAATTATGAAAAACTTACTCACTGTTTTTGTAATTTTGCTCTTATCTTTCGTAATCGGTTGCGGCAAATCTGATAAAACCGATTCTAAAACAGAAAAAAAATCAGATACTAAAAAAGAATTCGTCTCAGGCTTTGCCTGTAAAATTGACGGCAAAGATTTTACTATTCCTGAACCGGCAAGTTATGTTAAAAAAGACGATAAATCTTTTTCTATTTATGCAAAAGTAGATGTAGAAAACGGTCAGTACGATGATTTCTTTTTCTATATCGACACACCTGTAAAAGTCGGGGAATATGCTCTGACGAAAGAAAACAAACCCGGTCATGTTCAGTACAATACAAATAAAGAGAAAGCTACAAAAGGCTCTTCTGAATATGATGCATTTTGGTCTGAAAATGGAAAATTAATTATTTCTAAAGTTGATGAAAAAGGAATCGAAGGAACATTCAATTTTAATGCTACCGGTACCGTTAATGATGTCGAAAAGAAAATTGCAATAACAGAAGGCAAGATAAAAGTAGCGTTCCAATAATAGTCCTTTTCATTCATTTTTAGAAGAGTTCACATCAAATTAATATATTTAAAGTTTAACATTTCCCCTCTTTTAATGAGAGAGGGGAAATGTGTTTATTAAACTTTATTATTCCTATTTGTGTTTTTATATTCTCTTAATTTAATTTAATATTTATGGGAAAAACAGATAAACGATTGGATGTGTACATAGCGAAATCCGCAGAATTCGCAAAACCGATATTAAGTCATTTGCGTGATTTAATTCATTCCGGTTGCCCGGAAGTTGAAGAAACTATTAAATGGGGATTTCCGCATTTCGATTATAATGGAATAATGTGCAGCATGGCGGCTTTTAAACAACACTGCGCATTCACTTTCTGGAAAGCATCAATCATGTCCGACCCGAATAAAATATTACAAAAAATGGGAAATACTGCCATGGGACAGTTCGGTCAGATAAAAGATTTATCGGACCTCCCGGCAGACAAAATATCATTGGCTTATATTAAAGAAGCTGCAAAGTTAAATAAAGAAGGAGCCAAGCTTCCCGCAAAAACAAAACCAGCTGAGAAAAAAGAATTAGTTATACCCGATTATTTCATGCAGGCTCTGAATAAAAATAAAAAAGCCCTGAAGACATTTGAAGATTTTAATTATTCAAATAAAAAGGAATATGTTAACTGGATTTTAGAAGCTAAATCAGACGAAACAAGAAATTCCCGCCTGAAAACCGCCGTTGAATGGATGTCAGAAGGCAAACCAAGATTATGGAAATATATTAAGAAATAAGTATAATTTCGAACTTCGCTTATATTTTTAACGCCGTTGTTGGTCTTAGCCGTTCTTTGGCGAGACCAACAACTCTTAAAACGTAAAATGTTTTATTGGAATTTTAACTTACGCCGTTGTTGGTCTTAGCCGCTTTTTGGCGAGACCAACAACTCTTAAAAACCACTCTTAGCAATATTAACAAAGGCAGGAAAAAAGCATAAAATGTTTTTACGGAATTTTATATGTATTGGATTTTGTTCAAAGTATTAGTCTTCAACATTTATTTATTAAACAAGTATGTAATATGGAATCTATAAAACATTTATTGCTGATTAATTCTCCAAGAGATAAAGTTTATAAAGCCATAAGTACAATTGACGGCTTATCAAACTGGTGGACTTCAGATACAAAAGGAGATTCTAAACCCGGAGGTGAAATTGAATTTCGGTTCGGTCCTTATCCTCCGCTTATTTTAAAAGTTTCGGAATTAAAGGATAATGAAATTGTAGAATGGAAATGCGAGAGCGATATGATGGGCTGGAAAGATACTAAACTAAAATTTCTTCTTGATGACCAGGATGATAAAACAAGAGTGAGATTTGAACATTCGAACTGGAAAGAAACAGATGATGATTTTGCTGCCGTTTCTTTTACCTGGACAAGATATCTCTCGAGTCTGAAACAGTTTTGCCAGACGGGCGAAGGTGAAGCTTTCGGAAGCCCGGGCTATAGAATGTGAAGTTAATGAAAATGTGTTATCATAATTTCTAATTACAAAAATATTAATGGGAGAAGTTTAGAGAAAAAGCAAAACCTCACCCCTGCCCCTCTCCTGAAAGGAGAGGGGTTTTCGGATAAGATTTTATTAAAAATTATATTATTAATAATTTAACATTTAACATTTAACATTTAATATTGAACGAAGATGAGTTCTATTAAACATTTATTTCATATTAATACACCAAGAGAAAAAGTATTTAAAACACTTACTACGGTTGATGGAATAGCAAATTGGTGGACTGTAGAAACCAACGGTGATGCCAAAGAAGGTGGAACTCTTGAATTTCGTTTCAAAAATGAGTTTAAAACTATCCTAAAAGTTACAAATACAGTTGATAATGAAATCGTAAATTGGACTTGCACTGGAGGACCTGAAGACTGGATTAATACAAAAATAACTTTTCATCTGGATGACCACGACAGTAAAACCAGAGTCCGATTCGAGCATTCGGGCTGGAAAGAACAAAACGATTTTTATGCACAATGTTCATACCACTGGGGCGCTTTTATGGAAAGTCTCAGGCAGTATTGTCAGAAGGGTATAGGTGAAGCTTTCGGAAGTCCGAATTACAGGATTTAATTTAAAATATTATAAAATATGATTAACATAAAACAATCGAACGTTACCGTCATGGCAAAAGATTTAAATAAATCAATTGCGTTTTATGAAAGCATCGGACTAAAATTAAAAAAACGCTGGGGAGAGCATTACGCACAGGTTGCTTCTGATGATTTAATTATCGGGCTTCATCCTTCAAGTGATAACAGAAAAGCGAGTTCGCAAATTTCAATCGGCTTTATGATTAATGATATTAAGGATGCTGAAACATTACTTACAAAAAACAATATTAAGTTTAAACGTGGCGATGGTAAAGCAGGAATTATTCTGAATTTTCTTGACCCTGATGGGACTAATTTATATTTTGGTCAGTTTGATGATTTATAATTTTATTTGTATTCTTAATTAACGTCGTTTTTTTTCTTTAATTTATATTAATTTTAATTAAACAAATTTTAACTAAATAAAAAGAATATGAAAAAACTCATATTTATTTTTATAATAACTCTTAACTTATTTAATACTGTTAAGCTCAATTCACAATGGGTATATACTAATGGACCTTATGGTGCTCCTATACAGGCTCTTTTAACAAATGGAATTTATACTTTTGCGGGCTCTGGGGGCGGTGGCGTTTATGTATCTGGTAATAATGGAATAAATTGGACAGTATCTAATACAGGTATGTCTGCTACAAATATATATTCTTTTACTGTTCTTAACAACAATATTTTTGCAGGGGCTTATGGCGGATGTTTCAGGTCAACAAATAATGGTGTGTCATGGACACCTGTAAATTCAGGTTTAACAGCAAGTGATGTTCATGCACTTGCCGTTATTGGGAACAACTTATTTGCCGGGACATTTTCCGGAATGTTTCTTTCAACTAACAACGGAACAAACTGGACTGCAATCAATAATGGTTTAACTAATACTACAGTTCAGACATTAGTAGTCAACGGTTCAAATTTGTTTGCGGGTACATTTGGAGGCGGAGTTTTTAGAAGTACAGATAACGGTGCTAACTGGACTCAAATAAACAATGGACTCGGAAGTATTTATATCTATGCAATGACTTCATCCGGGGGAAATATTTTTGCGGGTGGTCAGGGAGTTTTCCTTTCAACAGATAATGGAAATAACTGGTCGACTATAAATAACGGGCTTTTAAATACTAATGTTATTGCACTTGGCTCGAACGGAAGTTTTGTATATGCAGGAACATCAGGAGCCGGCGTTTTTGCCACCACAAATAACGGACAATCCTGGTTTAATTCAAATGTTGGTATTGAAAATACAATTATTCAGGCTTTTACATTTTCGGGAACTGATGTTATTTCGGGTTCACAGGGAGGAATATATTATTCTTCCAATAGCGGGCTGTCCTGGGTTATTAGAAATAATGGAATGAGATTTTTACTTTGTCAGACAATCGTTCCTCACGGAAATAATCTATATTGTGGAACATGGGGAGAAGCAGTCGTAATTTCTACAGACCAGGGCTTGAATTGGCTGTTTATCAGTAATTATATGACAAGTAAGGTAGTTTATTGTTTTATTTCAGTTGGCACAAATTTATTTGCAGGAACTCAGGCAGGGGTTTTTAAATCAACTGATTATGGCTCTACTTGGACTCCATATAATATTGGATTGACAGATTTAACTATTTTTTCAATTGCTCAAAATAATTCTAATTTATATGTAGGGACTGGAAGTGGTGTTTCATATTCGCCCAACGGAGGTCTATCCTGGACCAACATCAGCTCCGGACTTCCACTTTTACCCGTATATTCTCTTGCGTTTATTGGAAATGATATTTTTGCAGGTATCTGGACCGGGGGTGTATATAAATCTACTGATAATGGTACATCCTGGAATCCGGCGGCTAATGGACTTACAAATAACGTTGTTATAACTATGGCTACAATCGGTTCAAATCTCTTTGCCGGCACACAATCAGGATTATTCAGAACAACAGATTCCGGAAATAACTGGAGTGCCGTTAATAGTGGGCTTGGTACAACTTATATTCTATGTCTAAATTCATATAATTCAAACCTGTTTGCAGGAACCTGGAACGGAGGTGTTTATTATTCGTCAAATTATGGAAATAACTGGAGCAATATAAGCACAGGTCTAACTAATTTAGACGATAGGGCTCTAACTACTTTTAATGGATATGTTTATGTCGCAACAGTGGGTGGTGTTTGGAAACGACTGATTTCAGAAATCGTTTCGGTCGGGGAAAAGTCAAATACAATACCGGAAAACTTTCAACTAAAACAAAATTATCCGAATCCGTTTAACCCCGTAACTAAAATAGAATATCAGATTCCGTTTGAAAGCAAAGTGAAAATTATTATTTATGATGTGGAAGGTAAAGTAGTAAAAATTTTACTGAATGAACAAAAATCTCCCGGTACATATGAAATAGTCTGGGATGCATCTGAATTTTCAAGCGGAGTATATTTTTTCAAACTGTCAGCAGGCAGTTTTGTTGAAACAAGAAAAATGATTTTGACAAAATAATTTAGTATATAACTTTCAAAAAAAGCCCGGTAATTAAAAAAAATTACCGGGTATGTCGTTCGAATTAACCTTAAGGGAGAAAACGAAAAAAATTATTTTATTAATATCATTCTGTTGACTTTTGTAAACTCATCTGTTTCAAGTTTATAGAAATAAGCACCACTCGAATATTTACTCCCATCCCAGAATACCTCAACAACACCTGATTGATTTGTCGTATTTACAAGAGTTTCGAGTTCTTTTCCCAGCATATCAAATATTTTTAAAGAAACGTGACCTTTGTAATTATCCGGAATTTCAAATCTGATTTTAGTAACCGGATTAAATGGGTTCGGCAGATTTTGACAAAGCTCAAAATTTTTAATTTTCGAATTAATATTATTTATTTCAGTCAGCGTCGAAGATGAATTCGTATATTTCCATATACTGTTATTTTCCATGCATCCGAATAAATAATTATTATTTGATGCTAAAGTAGTAAACGCATAATTGTTAAGGGCCCCGGAACTTATTGAACTCCAGCTGTTTCCTTTGTTACCCGAAATATAGACTTTTCCGGACGCTGTCCCTGCAACTATTTTATTGTTGAAGTAAGTGAGTGAGGTTATATTAGTATCCGTAATTCCTGAAACTACTTTTGTCCAGCCGGTACCTTTGTCAATTGAACGGAAAACTCCGTCCGTAGTTCCCCAATATACATCATTGCCATTTGCTATCAGAGTATTAATAATGCTTCCCGAATAAATCTCAGTCCACGTGTATCCATTGTCGGTAGAATATTTTAATGAACCTAATGGTTTACCGTGTGTACTTGCAACTGCCGCATAAATTACATCTGTTCCTAACGCAGACTGATTAATCCTGCCGGAAAGATTTGCAAAATTCCAGTTTTTTCCTCCGTCTGTTGAACGGAAGAAACCGGTCCTGTAAGTTCCTGCATAAAGTTTTAATCCTTTCACTGACATCGTTAATATTTTTAAATCTGTTAATCCGTTATTTGCCGGAGTCCAAACATCATTCGTTTCAGAAGTATAAAAAACTCCTTCATCTGTACACGCATATACTATATAATTATCTTTGTCAACTGCAAGCGAATTAACGTTAAGATTTGTAAGATCTAAGTTATAATCAGTCCAGTTACTTCCATTGTTATGCGAATAATATATTCCTGCACCGGTATTGCAGGCGTATAGGTCATTATCAAGAGATACCATTTGGCTAAATGTCATAGTTTTTAAACCTGAATTCTTAACTACCCAGTCATTACCTTTTGTGGCTGACCTCGATACTCCCATTTGAAATAAACCTGTAAAAATAAAGGACGAGTTTGCTGTCAAGGCAGTTAAATGATTTGATATCAGGTCCGAATTAACAAGTTTCCAGGTTAATCCGTTGTCATTAGTCCTGTAAATACCATCTTGTTTAAAACCTCCGTACGAAACCGCAAAAATGCTGTTATTAAATTTTACAATGTTCATAATATTTAAGCTATCTAATCCTGAAAACTTCCAGTTATTTCCGTTATTCGTTGATAAGTAAACACCGCGTTCTCCTGCCATTCCGATAAAAATATTAGAACCGTTTGTAATCATTATATTCGGGCTTGCATCTGCCGGGATACCCGTACTTATATCTAACCAGTTTAACCCATTATCAGAAGAACGGTAAACTTTGCCATAACTTCCGGTGAAAATATAATTATTGTTCGATGTCATCGCATAGATGTACTGAGATGAAATATTCGTAAACGTATTCCCATTATCCGATGAACGATAAATACCTTCAGATGTTGCTGCGAGTATAAAATTTCCTTTTACCGTATAGCCCCACGAGAACTGAGTGAAACTCAGAACAGTCCATGTGTTGCCATTGTCAATTGAACGATACAGACCACCGTTTCCATCTATTGCGAAGACATAATTATCTTTAAAGAAAAATCCGCAAATCGAATGATTTATCAGCCCGGAAGATTTCCAATTCAATCCGTTATCTGTTGATTTATAAACTCCGTCGTATCTTGGTGCGGCATAAATTGTTGAATTTCCATAACAACCGAGAGCGTCGACTAATCCTCCTTCAGGTCCTGAAGTGCGAACCCATTGTCCTGATGATGTGATTGTCGAAATGAAAATAAATATGAAAAGAAAATAGAAAATAATATAACTTTTTTTCATTTTTTTATAATGTGTTTTGTAAACGTATAAGAGGAAGATTATACGCCGTATAGTTCGAGAAAACTATAAGAATGCAAATTTTATTCCATTCATTACTTAACTTAATACATCGAAATTTTCAAAATTTGGGAGGTTTTAGTAGAAGGCTAATCAGAATCTGTGGAATTAACATAGTATATATACTGTGAAATTTTATATCCTTACTATGATTGTAATCATTAAGATTAATAGTAATATTATCCTCATGAATCGTGAAAATAAAAGTCTTAATTAATAAAATCACCGAAATGAACTCAACATTATTTTAAAAGTAACATTTGTTTTGTTTGAACAAAATCATCAGTTTTAAGTCGATAAAAATATACACCGGACGAAAAATTAGAAGCCTTCCAGCTGAATCTATATAAATTTGCAGTTAATGTGCCCCGGAACAAAGATGAAGATAACCTGCCGAGAACATCATAAACATCTAATGATACATTTTCTGTTTTTGGAATTATAAATTGTATCGTTGTAACCGGATTAAAAGGATTCGGAAAATTTTGTTTTAATTCGAAACGTTGAGGAATTACATCAAGTAGTTTTTCATTCATAGGCCAGTCGAATTTATATGCCCTGTAACTAAAAATTCCACCTGGCAAATTCAATTCTAAAACTTTGTTTCCGTTTGGATCTACCTCGGTGACGGAAGGATTCGCTGCACCCCAACCAATAAAAGTATTTCCGTTATCGAGTCTCTGGACATAACCCATTGCTAACCCGAAAATATCAGGTGAATGCCTGTATTGCCAAATTAAAGTTATTGTTTTATTTTGTTCATCAAGCGCATATTCAACAGCTCTTGAAAATGGTGGATAATGAAAATTGCCATTATCAAAAAGTGTAATATCTCCATTTTTAATTCTTCTGATTGCGTGCTGATGGGAAAATTTCATTGTATCATTAGTAAAATTAAATTGATTGTTCTTTCCTCCGAGTCTCCAGATAATATCCCCGGTCTGAGAATTTATTTTGGTAATTTCGTCCATATGTCTGCAGGAAAGAAGTAAATTTCCGTCATTATCTATTTCTAAAGCATTTCCGTGAACATAATCAATCGAATCAGCTGTAAAATCTATATGCGTTGCGTCAGTTATTTTATAATGATCCCAGCTTCGCCATTGGAAAATTACATTTTTATCAATATCTATTTTTTGAATAATTAACCCGGTTACTGTTGCGTTCGGTTTTCCATTTGGTACATAATTGCTCATATTTACTATTTCCGGGTCATAGGCTAATAAAAAAGCCGAGCCATCGTTCATTACTCTTAGCTCGTGTAAATCAGCCGCGTAACCGTTACCGCAATAAAAGATGTCAAAAACATTGTAATTAGAATCTAATTCATAATGTATAAAATCTAATGCACTGTAATAAGTTAAATATCCGTTTGGTTGAACTTTGAAATCATAACATACTGCTGGCATTCTTTTGTAATAATAATTTCTTGCATTATTTTCACTTATTACTAAAAAAGGAGAATTATGCAAATTAAGATTGAAAGGGAAATTACTTAAAAAAATTCTTCCCGTGCTTGGATTATTTATTGTGTTCAGTTGAATGACCGGAAAATCCTGAGGAAGAGTATCATTAATCATATTTCCAATCTTATTATTTTTATTATAATTTTTTGGTAATTCACTATACAAACTTTGCATCGGAGAAGTATAAATATCTTTTTCTTTTATTTTGAATGAATATTTAAATGGTGAAAAGAAATTAGTTACAACATCGACCGTCTCCCCCAAAGAAAATGATTTATCCGGTTTAAAAATAACTGTTTTATTATCACGCGTAATAATTATTTTCCCGGTATGAATTCCGCTTATTGAACCTTTAACTAAGATACGGTTATAATCGTTTAATATTTTTGATGATGGTAAATAATTAAATTTGAATAAAATTGTAGTTTCTTTATTGTTAAACTGAGAATCATGTAATGGATTTATATATTGAATTTGATTTGATTGTGAATGTAAAATTTTACCTGCCGGTAAAATCAATATTATTAATAATATAATTATTGCTTTCATGGGATTTTCTGTAAAATTTCTAACTAAAGTATTGGTTTAGACATTATTAAAATTCATTTAGTTTAATTAACAATAATTTAATATTATTAATTCTAATTATTATTTTGTGAATATTTTAATGAAAGTAATTGTTTATATCTTAAAATCAATATAATTGCTACTTGAATATGCAATATACTGAATTTCTAAAAATTTATGTTTAAATTATAATTAAATATAATACACCCCGTATGAGCGAAAAATTAGTTTTGATAGACGCAATGGCTATGATTTATCGTGCATATTTTGCATTGATATCGCATCCATTAATTAATTCAAAAGGCAGAAATACTTCGGCAGTTTTTGGATTTGTAAATTCTGTTTTGAAAATTATTGAAGACGAAAAGCCCGATCACATAGCCGTTTGCTTTGATACTGAAAAACCTACATTCAGACACAAGGAATTCCCTCAATATAAAGCCCAAAGAGCTGAAATTCCGACAGATATGCCCTGGCAGATTGATAAAGTTAAAGAGGTGGTTCGAGCACTGAATATTCCATCTATAGAACTTGAAGGCTTTGAAGCCGATGACATTATCGGAACTCTCATTAAGCAAGCGGAAAAAGAAAAAGTTACGAGTTTTATGGTTACTCCTGATAAAGATTATATGCAACTTGTATCCGATTTAACTTTTATGTTTAAACCTACCAAAAATGCATACGGATTTAATCAGGGAGAGAATGAAATTATAGATAAAAGCGGTGTTTTTAAAAAGTTCGGCGTTACTCCTGACAAAGTAATTGAAGTTCTCGCATTGATGGGTGATAGTTCCGACAATATTCCCGGCGTTAAAGGTGTTGGTGAAAAAACCGCAATAGCCTTAATACAGGAATATGGTTCAATAGATAATATTTATGCAAATATAAATAAAATTACGAAAGCTAAACTAAAGGAAAATTTAATAACTTATAAAAACGACGCTTATCTTGCAAAGAGACTTGTCACAATTGCAACTAATGCTCCTCTCCATACAAATTTTCACCAGCTAAACAGGAAAGAAGAAAATCGTGAAGAACTTGTAAAACTTTTCACTGAACTCGAGTTTAAATCTTTAGCGAAAAAGTTTTCCGGAACAAAGAAAAAAGAAGAAACTCTTTCTTCCGTTAAAGATCCGGAAGAGGAATTTGTACCTGTAGAATCCGATTCAGATAAAAAGAAAAAAGATATTCATGATGTTAAGATTACTATTACCGGAGGCAAAATTGATAATATTAAAGTAGATATACCGGAAAATGAAGTGAAAATTACAAGTGCCTCAGATGTAATTCATAAATATTATACAATTAAAAATCATGATGAATATTTAAGACTAATAAAAAAATTATCTTCGGAGGAGCTTATTTCGTTTGATACGGAAACCACGAGCCTTGATTTTACAACCGCAAATCTTGTCGGAATGTCTTTTTCTTACCAGGAAAAAGAAGCGTTTTATGTGCCAATTTTCGGAAATGAATTTAATGAAGAAAAAAATTCTGATTTATTTCAAAAAACTAATGATTCAGGGAAAGAAAAAATCGGTGTTGAAATAAATTTTGCTATAGAACATTTGAAGCCCGTTCTTGAAAATAAAAAAATCAGGAAAGTCGGACAAAACATTAAATTTGATTATCTTATAATGCGCAGTCAGGGCATAGAAATGGAAAACATTTATTTCGATTCTATGTTAGGTGGATATGTCTTAAACCCTGAAGGCGTACATAAAATGGATGTTTTATCTGAAAAATATTTAAACTACAGACCTATTAAAATTGAAGAATTAATTGGTAAAGGAAAAGACCAGCTTTCTATGAGGGATGTTGATATTAAAATAATCACGGAATATGCGGCAGAGGACGCTGACGTTACACTTCAGCTTTTTCATAGGATAAAATATGAATTGCAGAAACTCAGTCTTTATAAACTGTGCACTGAAATCGAGTTTCCGCTTGTAAAAGTACTTGCTGAAATGGAATTCGAAGGTATTAAAGTTGATTTGAAAATTTTGAATGTCATTGATAAGGAAATTGTTAGACTTGCATCCGAATATGAAAATACTATATATAAACTTGCCGGGGAAAAATTTAATATCAATTCTACTAAACAACTATCTGAAATTTTATTTACAAAATTAAATTTAGTTCCAACAAAAAGAACTAAAACCGGTTTATCAACCGATGTATCGGTTCTTGAAGATTTGAAAACAAGTCACCCGATTGCTGAAGCTCTGGTGGATTATAGAATTCTGACAAAACTAAAATCTACTTATATTGAAGGTCTTTCGAAATCAATAGATAAAACAGGAAGGATACATACATCATACGTTCAGAATATAGCAGCAACCGGAAGATTATCGAGTGTCAATCCAAATCTTCAAAATATTCCGGTTAAAACAGAAATTGGAAAAGAAATAAGAAAAGCTTTCGTTCCGAAAAACGATGACTACCTGATTCTTTCTGCAGATTATTCTCAAATTGAGTTGCGTATAATGGCACATTATTCCGAAGATGAGAATTTCATAAATGCTTTTAAAAAGAACAGGGATATACATACCGAAACAGCGATGAGAGCATTTGCTCTGGAATCAAAAAAGGATGTGACTCCGGCAATGCGGCGCAAAGCAAAGGAAGTAAATTTTGGAATAATATATGGAATCGGAGCTTTTGGTCTTGCAAACAGGCTTGAAATAAAAAATACAGAAGCAAAAGAAATTATTGACAGATATTTTAAAGAATTTCCGAGAGTAAAAGAATATATGGAACGTACTAAAAAATTCGCAAGACAGAACGGATATGTGCAAACTTTAAAGGGCAGGAGAAGATATCTTCAGCAGATTAATAATCAAAATCCCGCCGCAAGAGCAGAAGACGAAAGGGCAGCTATTAATATGCCTATACAGGGAACAGCAGCTGATATGATAAAAATTGCTATGATAGATATTTTTAATGATTTTAGAAAAAATAAAATTAAATCCAAAATGCTTCTGCAGGTTCATGATGAACTTGTATTCGAAGTTAAAAAATCCGAACTTGAAGAAGTAAAAAAAATTGTTCTGCACAATATGAAAAATGCCATAAAATTGAATGTGCCTATCGAAGTTGAAATAGGAACAGGTGATAGTTGGTTCGAAGCACACTGATTTAAAAAATAAAAAATAAAAAATAAAAAATAAAAGCATTTAAATCCCGAAGGGATGAAATTATTGTAGAATGGTATTATTACCACTAATCAAATCCCGAAGGGATGAAATTATTGTAAAAAGGAATACCGATAATGCAATAACCCGAAGGGGTGATAATATTGTAGAAAGGAATTATTACCACTAATCAAATCCCGAAGGGATGAAATTATTGTAGGATAGAATTTTTATTAATAAAATTATTTAAATCAATTTGTCAAAAATAATTTCAAAATATATCGAATGCTACATATATAAAAAATTTTCAGATGGAATAAAATATCTCCTTTTAAAACGGAGTCCCGATAAAAAGCCTTATCCCGGAATCTGGCAAATAGTAACGGGTAAAATTGAAAAAAAAGAAAAGGCATTTGAAACCGCAAAAAGGGAATTGAAAGAGGAAACAGGTTTGAGTCCGGTTCATTTGTTTACCCTTCCGGATATCACTCAGTTTTATGCACCTCAAAATGACACTATTAATCTTATAACTTTATTCCTTGCTGAAGTTAAGAGTTCGAAAGTAATAATTTCTCCTGAACATTCGGAATTTGTATGGCTTGATTATCCAACCGCATTTAAAAAAATTTATTGGCTGAATCAGAAAAAAATCCTGACTGATATTCAGAAAATTCTTGCGGATAAAAACTTATTTAAAACACTTTACAAGCTCTTTTAAATTTATAACTTTATAAATTTCTTTGCACTTAAATATCTTTGCTCTTCTTGACAAACTTGACAAACTTGACAAACTTGACAAACTTGACAAACTTGACAAACTTGACAAACTTGACAAACTTATTTTCGCCTTTCACTTTTCACGCTCATTTAACTTTATAACTTGACAAACTTGAAGAACTTGACAAACTTATTTTCGCCTTTCACCTTTCACGCCCTTTTTTTAACTTTATATACTAAACTTAACTTAATTGCCCCCCTCTCCTCGTAGGAGAGGGATGGGGAGAGGTTGAAAATTAAATAAAAAATAAATATTTACACTATAAATAAATTTTTATAAACAAGATTAATTTTACACGATTTAAGTTGTCAAAACAATAATTTAGATTATTGACAGTCAACTTGAGTAAACTTTATAAACTTTACAAACTTAATTATGATTATTGTTACAGGAGGTTCTGGCTTTATTGGAAGCTGTATTGTATGGAAGCTTAATAAACTCGGGATAAATGATATAATTATCGTTGACCATTTTGGCGAAAATGATAAATATAAAAATCTTGTTTCTCTTAACTATCAGGATGTGTTCGATAAAGATGATTTTGGAAATATGGTCGCGAATGGTTTCTTGAAAAATTATAAGATTGAAAAAATTTATCATTTAGGCGCCTGCAGTTCTACCACTCAGCTCGACATGAAATTTTTACTACATAATAATTTCGAATACTCTAAATTTTTATGCCAGAATGCATTGGAAAATGACGTAAGATTCATATATGCATCGTCTGCAGCAACTTACGGCGACGGAAGTAACGGGTATTCGGATGATGAAAATAATCTGGAATCGTTAAGACCTTTGAATCCGTATGGCTATTCTAAACATTTATTTGACCTGTGGGTAAAACATAATAGTTTGCTCGATAAAGTTGTCGGTCTGAAATATTTTAATGTCTATGGTCCGAATGAGTATCATAAAAATGATATGAAAAGTGTTGTGAATAAGTGTTTCCATCAGATAAAAGAAACCGGTAAAGCCCGTTTGTTTAAATCTTCTTCAAAAGAATTTGGTGATGGTGAACAAAAAAGAGATTTTATTTATGTTAAGGATACAGTCGCAATGACTTTATTTTTCGGTGAGAATAAAAATGTGAACGGGATTTACAATATTGGTACGGGAGAAGCAAATTCATTTAACAGTTTTGTAAAACCAATTTTTAAAGCACTTAATCTGAAAGAAAATATAGAGTATTTCGATATGCCTGAAATTTTGAAAAATAAATATCAAAATTTTACACGGGCAGATATCGGGAAAATTTATAAAGCAGGTTATAAAGAAAAGTTATCAACTATCAATGAAGCCGTAACTGACTATGTAGCAAATTATCTTAATAAAGAAAATCCGTATTTAAAATAATAATAAAATGAAAAAAATATTTGAACTATTTTTTTTACTTGTTCTTCTTGTTAACATCTCTGCAGCCCAGCCAAAGGTAAATTTCACAATAAACCCGTACGGGACAATATCTTCAGGTATATTATCTTATATGGTTAAAGCAACTGTCCCTGCAGGCCAGGTCTGGAAAGTCGGTAATTTCAATTTAAGAATAACTTTCGGAACCAATCCCCCTGGCTGCCTGACTGTTCATCCGGATAATCCGGTTGATAGTGCTCTTGGCGGTTTAATTGGTGGTATTTATACTTCATTTACAACAACAGCTTTTGCTTCTCCGCCGGGAATCAGCTTTAACTTGCTGACGCTTCAGACGCAGGGATTTCTTAATTTACCGGCGGGAACTTATAATCTCGGTCATATAAGATTTAATATTACGCCTCCATTAAATTATGATACATTAATTTTCAGAAATCCACCTTTATTTCCGACAACTGTTGTTTACGATTCTACAAAGAAGTGTGCATATGGCGGGTTCGCTTCGGATTCATCAAGATATACTACGAATAATTATACAGAAGAAGTCGAAGGAAATATTACAACAAGTCCTTCAGAGTATCAGCTGTTCCAAAATTATCCGAATCCGTTTAATCCTGTAACAACGATAAAATTTGATGTACCGAAAACATCACTCGTAAAAATAAAAGTATATGATGTAACAGGTAAATTAATATCTGAACTTGTCAATAAACAAATGGAAGCAGGAAGCTATGGAGTAAATTGGAACGGAAGTGAATATGCAAGCGGAGTTTATTTCTACAGGATAGAAACGAAAGATTTCACAAAGGTTATGAGGATGGTATTAATTAAATAATATTTTAGCTTTATAATAAATGGCGGGTAGCAGTTCCCGTTAAACCTTCCCGCCATTTGCAAGTTTTTAGTTAATTAATTTTTCTTGATAAAAATTATAATAATTTTTTTATAATTCACACAAAAAAAGTTACGGAAATATCTAATTAACAGTTTGCTGCCTAATTTCATAAAACAATTATCAATTCAGTTTACAGCTTAATTCCCTGCATTTTTAACTAAAATTTATCTTCTTAATTATTTTGCCGAATTTTAAAATTAAATTTTAATAAAATAAAAAATTATGTATATTAATTTGTTACATAAAATTACATTTTTTTACATCATCAGGATGAAATTTATTTTCTAAAGATGTAATTTATCCGTATTAAAAAGACTTTTGAAAAAGTTATTTTAATAAAAAATTGATCTTCTCTTAAATCTCTACTATAATAACTTTTTCGAAAGAAAAATATAAATCCTGATTTAATATATTTATCAATTTCAATTTTCTATAAGCTCTTGGGGGAATATCTTCTTTTTTTGAAATATCATTAAAGTTAAGTTTTTAAAATTTATTATTTAATAAATTATTAATTATTATGAAAAAATTAATTACTATTTGTGTTTCAGTATTTATTATTGGAACATTATTTGCACAGGTTTCACTGGCGCAGCTATCAGGGACAAAATCTATCCCGGGGGACTATGCGACAATTTCTGCCGCAATTACAGCTCTTAATTCCGTAGGCGTCGGTTCAGGGGGTGTTACTTTCAACGTCGCTGCAGGTTATACAGAAACGGCATCTAACGTGATAATTACGGCAACAGGAACTTCAGCAAATCAAATTATTTTTCAAAAGTCAGGTTCGGGGGCAAATCCGAAAATTACAGCAGGAGTGGGTACCGGAACAATGGATGGAATTATTATACTATCCGGTTCGGACTACGTTACATTTGACGGAATTGACTTGCTTGACCCGACAACGAATACAACAGCAACAACCCAGATGGAGTGGGGATATGCAATGTTAAAAGTAGATGGTACAAACGGTTCGCAAAATAATACAATTAAAAATTGTACTATAAATCTTCAAAAGGCGAATACATCTTCGTATGGTATTTATTCAAATAACCATACAACCGCATCTACGACGGCACTTACCGTTTCAACAAGAGCAGGGGCTAATTCAAACAATAAATTTTATAGTAATACAATAGTAAACTGCTATTCAGGAATCTACATTGGAGGTTATGCCGATGGTACATCTCCTTATGATTATTATGATAACGGGAATGACATCGGTTCTCTTGGTGGTAATACAATTCGATATTTCGGAGGAAGCTCAGTTGCCACTTATGGTATTTATACACTTTATCAGGATAGTCTATTTTGTGGTAATAATAATATAGCCGGTGGTTCAGGTTCAACAAGTACATTGTATGGAATTTATATTTATTACGGTTACAACTCCAGTGTAAACGTCTATAACAATGTTGTTCAGGATACGACAGCAGCAACAACATCAAATGTTTACGGCATATCACTTTATTATACCGGTTATACAGCTGGAACAAGTAATACAATAAATGTGAGAAGGAATGTAGTACAGGGAACAACTACAACAGCAATAACTTCAGGTTACTTTTACGGCTTTTATCTATATTATCTTAATGCTTTTAATCTTTACGTAGATTCGAACCAAATTATTAATAATAAAATCGGAGGTACTTCCCAGACAGCTACAGGATACATATATCCGTTGTATATATATGGATATCCAACAACAGCCACTACCGGTAGTGTTGAAAGTATATCATATAACTACATTGCCGGAAACAAAAGAACTCAATCTTCGATTAGCTCAGGATATCTTTACGGATTGTATTCTTATTATGGGAATGCTACTGTGAATGCCTATAACAATATAATAGAAAATGATACTTTATCAACAGGTACAGGTGCGAGTTATTATATGTACATATATAATTATTATGGTACTACTGTAAATTACTATAATAATGCTATCAGAAATATATACAAACCGACCGGTTCAAATACAACTTATTTGTACTATATATCGGGTGCTGCATATAATGGAACATTTAATTTTTACAATAACACTGCTAATAATTTTAAAGCAGCAGGTACGGCATCGGCAAGTGTTTATGCTATATATAACGCTTCAACAGCTCCTACAAAAAATTTCTATGGCAATACGGCATATACCTTACAAACAATGGGGTCAGGCAGCGTCTACGGAATTTACCAAACGAGCGGAACAACAGTAAACATGTACAAGAATTCAGTATACGATTTAAGAACTTCAACCGGATTTGGATATGGTCTCACTATTGGGAGCGGTACTACTGTAAATGTATATAATAATTATATTTCGGATATTAGATGTGACTCTATAAGCACCACACTCGCACTAATGGGATTATATATTTCCGGAGGCACTAATGTTAATGCTTATTATAATACGATATATTTGAACTCTGTAAGTACAGGTGCTTTATTTGGAACTGCAGCCTTATATGCATCTACGTCCCCAATTGTTGATTTGAGAAATAATATTATTATAAATAAATCAACTCCGGGAACAAGTGGAGGTTATTCAGTCGCATATTATAGAAGTTCAGGGGCAATAGTAACTCATTCGAGTTTATCAAATAATAACAATTATTATGCTGGCACTCCTGATACAAATCACATTATATATTATGACGGAACAAACTACCTGAGGACATTACCCGACTTTAAATGGCTTGCTTCCCCGGGCGAAGGTTATAGTGTGACTGAAAATACGCCTTTTGTAAATGTAACTACGCGTCCTTATGATTTACATATTAATTCTTCGGTTGCAACGCAGTGTGAAGGAGCGGGAACAGTAGTTTCTTCTCCAATCTCGATTATAGATGATTTTGACGGTCAGGCAAGATATCCAAATTCAGGTTATCCAATTAATCCAACCTACCCGCCGGCTGCTCCGGATATTGGTGCAGATGAAATCGGAGGTATACCATTAGATGGAACACCACCAAACATAATTTATACACCTTTGCCTAATACGACAGGTACAACTTCAAGGACATTGACTGCTACAATATCAGATGCGAGTGGTATTCCTACATCCGGTATTGGATTACCAAGGTTGTTCTGGAGAAAAAATTCCGGGTTATGGGATTCTACAACGGCAACTTCTCTCGGCAGCAATCAGTATTCATTTACATTTGGCTCGGGAGTTTCTGTTGGCGATTCGGTAAAATATTATGTTGTTGCGCAGGACCTTGTTTCAACGCCAAATGTTGGTTCATATCCGCAAATTGGAGCACGCAATTTTACATCAAATCCGCCAAGAGCAGGAACACCTCCGACCATACCAAGCAAATACCTTATTACTACAGGTGCGATGTCCGGAGTTTTCACAATTCCGGGAAGTTATCCTTCCTTTGCAGCAGCGGAAAATGATATGTTTGAAAGAGGAATTAACGGAGCTTGCACTTTCAATGTCACTGCCGGATATACAGAAACATTAACAAACTTTCAGATAAGAACGACGGGAACAGCATCAAGTCCCGTAATTTTTCAGAAATCGGGAACCGGTACAAATCCAAAAATTACAGCCGGTGCCGGCGTCGGAACGATGGACGGAATAGTTATTTTTCCGGGAACAGATTATATAACTTTTGATGGTATAGACCTTCTTGACCCGACTACTAATACAACAGCAGCAACACAAATGGAATGGGGATATGCATTATTAAAAACTGATGGAACTAATGGTTCACAAAACATTACCATAAAAAACTGTACTATCACTCTTCAAAAAGCAAACGTATCATCTGTTGGAATTTATGTTTCAAATCATACGATTTTTTCAACCAACGCTTTAACCGTTACTACAATTTCAGGTACAAACTCGAATAATAAATTTTACAATAACACTATTCAAAATTGTTATTCGGGTATTTATATAAATGGTTATCCTGATGCAGTATCTCCTTACGTTTATTATGACAATGGTAATGATATAGGTTCACAGGGTGGAAACACGATAAAATATTTTGGAGGCAGCTCATCCATAGCTTATGGTATATATACTTTATATCAGGATAGTCTGATGGTCAATAATAATAACATCGCTGGTGGTGCAGCGACTACATCATCCGTTTATGGAATTTACGTATATTATGGTTATAATGGCAACGTAAATGTTTATAATAATACCGTACAGGACACAACAGCAACTACAACTTCTACAACATACGGCATTACAGTTTATTATGCCGGAAATTCAGGAGTAGATAATACTGTAAATGTAAGAAGAAACGTTGTACAGGGAACAGTAAATACAGGTGCAGGCTCATCAGCAGCTTTATATGGCTTTTACATTTATTATACTACAAGTATGTACCTCAATATCGATTCGAATAGATTCGTAAATAATAAATGGGGTAATACTTCCGGAACCTTTACAGGTGCCGTTTATCCATTTTATAATTATACTTATACCGTAACACCTACTTCAGGAAGCATAGAAAATATCACAAACAACTATGTGGGAAATAATAAAATAATACAGTCCGCAATAAGTACGGCAACTTATTATGGAATGTATAATTATTATGGTTTAGCAACTTTAAATTCTTATAACAATGTAGTCGAATATGATACATTGACAACAACAAGTACTAATTATGGTCTTTATATGTATCATTATTATTCAACAGTTGCAAATATTCATGATAATATTGTCCGGAATGTTTATAAAATAGATGGAAGTACCGGCTCCTATTACGGTATATACCTTTCGAATGCTGCATATTCGGGAACCTGTAATTATTATAACAACTCGGTTTATAATATAAATGAAGGTGTGTCAACCGCAGCTATTTATGGTCAATATCTCGCAGCCACTTCATCTATCAAAAATCTTTACGGAAATACTGTTCATGACATTTGGGCAACAACAAGCGGAATTGTTTATGGAATATATCAATCCGGGGGAACAACTGTCAACTCATATAAAAACAGCGTTTACAATTTAAGAACTGCAACAGGTACTGCTTATGGAGTATATATTGCAAGCGGAACGAGCAATTACTTCTATAATAATTACATCTCAGATATAAGGGCTGATTCCACTACAAGTAACCCTGCAATATGGGGATTATACATTTCCGGTGGAACTAATGATTATATTTTTTATAATACTATATATTTAAATGCCGTAAGCTCAGGAACTACATTCGGAACTGCAGGTATATATGCCTCAACGACACCAACGGTTGATTTAAGAAATAATAACATTGTAAATATTTCTACTCCCGGTGCAACAGGCGGATATACTTGTGCATACTATCGAAGCTCATCAACAATAACATCATATTCAGCTTCATCGAATTGTAATAATTTTTATGCAGGAACCCCGGATACAAATCATATAATATATTGGGACGGAACAAATTATATGAGAACATTGGCTAATTATAAGACATTCATAACACCAAGGGATGGATTATCAGTCACTGAAAATCCTCCGTTTGTAAATGTAACAACAAGACCTTATGACCTGCATATTAATGCATCCGTTGCAACTCAATTAGAGAGTGAGGGAATAATAGTATCCTCTCCGATTTCGATTACAACTGATTTTGACGGTAATGCAAGATATCCGAATACCGGTTATCCTGTTAATGCATCTTATCCTCCGATAAACCCTGATATAGGTGCAGATGAATTTGGTGGTATTCCTAATTACCCGTTACCATTAGCACCAATTCTTGTAAGTCCGTTGAATGGTTCGACTGGGAATCCTTTAAGCTTGAATTTAGTCTGGAATAAAAAGCCATATGCTCTGAAGTATAACCTTTTACTTTCAACTGATTCGAATTTCACAAGTATTGTTTTAAATGACTCAACATTAACAGATTCAGTAAGAGCATTAACGAATCTGAATCCGCTGGTTATGTATTATTGGAAAGTCCGTTCTTGGAATTATACCGGATGGGGTGCTTACATCGGATGGTACAGCTTTAAAACTGTGGGAGCACCGACACAGGTTAATTTATTTGCACCTGCGAACGGCGCATTAAATCAACCTGTTAATCTTACATTCACATGGTATAAATCTGTTGACCAGACTTATAAAACCGGTAATGTAAAAAATCAAACAGATATTAATTCAGACAAAAAATCAATTAATAAATCGGTTAAAAATTCCGGTGTCATCTCAGATGTAAATTCGGGTATGAAATCGAATGTAAAATCAGATGTGAAATCAAATATTAATTCAGGTAAGAAAACAGATAATATTGATGTCGTAAGTAACTATTGGATTGAATATACATTAGACTCTACATTTACAACCGGAGTAATCAGAGATACAACTTTAACAGATACGACAAAATCAGTTACATTAGCGTATGGCACTAAATACTGGTGGCATGTGAAAGCAAAGAATCAAATTGGATGGGGTGCATTTAGCCCGGCATGGTATTTTTATACTATAGCTGGATTACCGCTTAACCTGAAAGTGTATCTTGAAGGTCTCTGGAATGGCTCATCGCAAATTACGGATACTGTAAGCATCTATCTTGCGAGTAGTACTTCACCTTATGCTTATGTAGATACAGCAAAAATGGTTCTCTCCTCCACAGGTACCGCTGCACCGAGATTTTTAAGAGCAGCAGGCGGCAGTTACTATATTGTAGTTACACACAGAAACCATCTTGAAACATGGAGCAAATTACCACAGACCTTTACACCGGGAGTTCCATTAAACTATGACTTCACCACTGCTGCAACACAAGCATTTGGTGATAATATGAAACAGGTCGGAAGCGTTTGGGTTTTATACGTCGGTGATGAAAATCAGGACGGCTCTATTGACGCTGCCGATGCATTCGACTTTATCAATCAATATGGTAATATCGGATACTTAAGCTGTGACTTCAATGGTGATTTATCTGTAGATGCCGCAGATGTTCCTTATTTGGTTGGAAACTATGGATTAACAAAGGTTGTCCCGACGTTAATAACAGAACCACCTGAAATTAGAAATCAGAAAATACTAAATAAGAAAGTCGAATTATATGAGTTACTGAAAATGAATAAAAATAATAATACAATTAAAAATAATTAAATTAATATTTCTCCTTCCCGGTCACTGACCGGGAAGAAGTAATTTTTCTCAATCCTTGATTGAGATAGAGCGCCTGCTCTTTCCCATTTCCCGATTGGTATGGAGCACCTTCTCTTTCCCAATCCCTGATTGGGAAAGAAAATTTAAATTTGGAGCACCTTCTCTTTCCCAATCCCTGATTGGGAAAGAAATTAAAAAATTTTCATTAACTTTATTAATAAACAAACTAATTTAAAATCATGAAAAAAATATTTACAATAATCTTTTTACTGGTTTTTCTGGTTAATTTCGCACCTGCTCAGCAAAAAGTAACATTTATGATATCCCAATATAGAATAATATCATCCGGTATTGTATCTTATATGGTTACAGCAACTGTCCCGGCAGGACAGGTCTGGAAAGTAGGAAATTTTAATTTAAGAATTACTTATGGAACCGGGCCTGCAGGTTGCCTGACAGTTCACGCAGATAACCCTGTTGACAGTGCTCTGGCAGGTCTAACAGGAGGAATATATACTTCCTATACAACGACAGCCTTTGCATCTCCTCCGGGAATCAGCCTGAATCTGCTTACGCTTCAGACGACGGGATTTCTTAATTTACCGGCTGGCGCTTATAAGCTCGGTCATTTAAGATTTAATATAACACCTCCATTTTTAGCAGATACATTAAACTTCAGAGTACCACCAATGACGCCTACATCTGTAATTTATGATTCTACAAGGAAGATGGCATACGGCGGTTCAGCATCAGATTCTTCAAGATATTCTGTATCCAATGGGATAATAACCTGGGTAGAAGGAAATATTTCAACAATTCCGGCAGAATATCAGCTCTTCCAAAACTATCCGAACCCATTCAATCCGACAACAACAATAAAATATGATGTTCCGAAAACATCACTCGTAAAAATAAAAGTATATGATGTTACGGGAAAAATGATTTCAGAGCTTGTTAGCCGGCAGATGGAAGCGGGAAGCTATGAAATCAACTGGAACGGAAGTGAATATGCAAGCGGAGTTTATTTCTACAAGATTGAAACGAAAGATTTCACAAAAGTTATGAGGATGGTATTGATTAAATAAATATTTAAAGATATCGATAATTATATTGCAAGAAAAAATTAAGTGTTGAAATAATACACAATGTATTTCTTTTTCTAAGAATATATTGGAATGCGTCCACATTTCTATTAATCGGTTGTTTTTATTTAAAAATCACTGAAAAACATACAAAAACATACTCAAAATATTAAATTGTAATATATTATTAATACATTTATATTAAATCAGTTTATTAAATTTAAAGTTAATCCATATGAAAAAAATTCTTCTCTTCTCATTTCTTATTCCATTTTGTTTCTTAATTTATTCTTTCATCCCTTTTCAGGATTCCGGTACTGATGCAATAAATAATGTTGTGGTTGAATTCATAACAACAAATCAGTATGGAAATAATCTTTTCATAGATAATTTTTCTATAGGGGATAGGTATCAAAATGATATTGCAGTTTTCTCAATAAACAATATCAATAAAGATACATCTTATTCTTCCGCGGGAAGCTCAGCTTTTTCCGTCAGTCCGAATGTTACTTTTGTTAACCTCGGAAAAACAAGTATTACAACTTCTTTTAATGTTACTCTGCAAATAACTCAGGGTTCTTATTCAAGTACTAAATCTATTGCATCATTGGCGAGCGGTGCATCTGTAAATGTAGTCTTTGACCCTGTTTCAATATCGCCTAATACATTGTATAATCTAAAAGTTTGGTCATCATATTCAGCCGACCAAAATCATTCAAATGATACATTAACCCAAAATACTTATTACAAACCGGGTGGCAGAAAAAGTGTAGTTTACCAGTGTTTTACAAGTTCTACTTGTAGCTGGTGTGCCGTATTTAATCCCGCAATGGATGCATTTATTACACAAAAATTTGATACACTTGTTGCCATAAAGTATCATATGAATTTCCCGTCGACGGGTGACCCGATGTATTTGGCAAATACCACACAAAATACGGATAGAATGAATTACTATGCCGTAAGCGGTATTCCTGTTGCGTTTGCGGATGGTGTTACTTCATTCGGTGGTTATACTTTGCCTTCTCTTCCAGGTCCGTATCTTGCGAGACTTCAAAAAGGAAGTCCAATGGCTATTACTGTTGTTGATTCAAGAGTAGCCGGCGATTCTATAAGGTCAAATATAACTTTGAATATTTATTCTGCTCTTCCTGCTGGAAGTTATGTAATGCAGGTAGAAGCGATTGAAAGACACATACATTATGCAAATGCTCCGGGCTCAAATGGCGAAACAGATTTTTATGATGTATTCAGAAGAGCATATCCGACAGACGCGGGTGTAACTGCACCGACAGCCGTTGGAACGTATAATTATATTTATACTTATAAAAGAGAATCCAATTGGGTTGATTCAATGATGTATACTTCGGTTTACATACAAAATAATACAACAAAAGAAATTATAAATGCAGGAAAAGCCAGGCATTATGCACTCAATGACATTACTTCAAATAATACAAACCTTACAAGCAAGGCTCCTGTTGCAATTTCTAATTCTTATCCGAATTTAATTACAAGCACTTATCAAACTGATAATATTATGGCAGGATTCAATAATGAAAATTTTGAATCGAGTTTTCCACCGGCAGGATGGTCGATAATCAATCCGGATAACGGTTTCACATTTGAATGGTCACCGGTTTGCAATGGACCAACATTCCCCGGTACAAAAACAGTTAAAATGAATTTTTATGATTATGCATCGACAGGACAAATGGATTATATGAAAACCAAGGTTTACAATAATATTGACCTTTCAGATACTTTGAAATTTGATTGGGCATATTCATTCATATCAGGATATAATGACAGACTACAGGTTAAAATTTCGACTGACGGAGGTGTAAATTTCCCGTACACGATATTTGATAAAGCGGGTTCTGTGCTTGCAACCGCTCCTTCGACTCAATACACTTTTGTTCCGACAAGTCCAAGTGATTGGGGTTCATACAAAATAAGAATAGGGGATTATATAACCGCTATTCATAGTATTTCCGGAGAAGTTCCGTCATCATATTCACTTAATCAGAATTATCCTAATCCGTTTAACCCGGTTACAAATATTAATTTTGCTTTACCGAAAAGCGGGAATGTGACACTGAAGGTTTATGATATGCTCGGAAATCTGGTTACAACTTTATATAACGGTTTTAAACCGGCGGGATATTATAACACAAATTTTGATGGTACTAATCTATCAAGCGGAATTTATTTCTATCAGTTGAAAGCAGATAATTTCATTGAAACGAAAAAAATGACATTGATAAAATAATATCGACGATAATTTAATATTTAAAGCGTATAGCAAATTTATTTTTGTTATACGCTTTTTTAATATATATTAAGATATTAAAATCAAAAGTAATGATTATATTATTGATTTATTGATTTATTAAGCATAATTTTAGCTATAAATTCTAAATTAAATTTTTACCAAAATGAAAAAAATTATTCTTTCTTCTCTTCTTATTCCTCTCTGTTTTTTAGTTTATTCCTTTGTTCCGTTTCAGAGCCCCGAACCGAATTCAATAAATAATATTGTAGTTCAGTTCGTTGCAACGAATGGATATGGAAATAATCTTTATGTAGATAATTTTTCCATAGGAGTACAATTTAACAATGATATCATGGTTGGTGGTCTTACTAATATTCCTAAAGATACAAGTTATACTACAAATGGAAATGTTTCTACAACATTGGCACCAATAGCTAATGTATCGAATATCGGTAAGAATACAGCGACTAATTTTACTGTTACTATGTATGTTAATTCAGGTGCATATACGAGCACTAAAACCGTAACTTCATTAGCTTCAGGAAATTCCACGAACGTGACATTTGATAATTTGACAATTAATTGCGGAACAGTTTATAATATTAAAGTCTATTCAAACTGGGCTTCAGATGATAATAAAATTAACGATACAGCTAAACAAACAACTTTAATTTTACCGGGAACAAAAAGAAATGTTTTATTCGAAGCTTATACCCAGTGGAATTGCGGTCCTTGTGCGACTAACACTCCCTATCTGGATGCATTTGAAGAAGCAAGATGGGATACCTGTGTTGTAACAAGATATCACGTCTGGTGGCCCGGTGCAAATAATGACCCTATGTATCTGGCTAATACTGCTCAAATTAATTCACGAATCTCTGAATATGGAGTTAATGCAGTTCCAACATGCGTTCTCGACGGAACATTGCAAAATATTGGTGATTATTCCAATCTTGCAAATCAATATAATCCCCGTCGTGCTAAAGGAACACCTTTATCATTAACGGTTGTAGATACGAGAATTGCTCCCGATACAATATCAGCTTATGTTACGCTTAATATTATTTCTCCTCTTCCTGCCGGAACTTATCGACTCAGGTTAAATGCTACTGAAAGAGTAAGAAGTTATTCAGGTGGAACTAACGGAGAAACAAGTTTTAAAGATATATTCAGATATATGTATCCCGATTTAAACGGAATTTCTATTCCTACAGCTGCAGGAACGTATAATTTTACTATAAAATATAAAAGAGATGCTTCCTGGATAGATTCATTAATGTTTAATTGTGTGTATGTACAAAATGATAATACCAAAGAAGTATTAAATTGTGCTAAATCCAGACATTATTCATTAAGTAAATTTTCAAAAGCTCCGGCGGGTAAATTTGAATATTCAAAACCGTTACCAATGCCCATAAATCCAAACTCGAAACCGAGTTTTGTGAAAATAAATAATACTGATAATATTGAAAGTGGTTTTAATTATGAAATGTTTGAAACCGGATTTCCGCCTGCCGGATGGTCAATTGATAATCCTGATGCCGGAATAACCTGGGCTTTACATACAGGCGTAAATGGTCCTACTTATGGCGGATTAAACAGTTCATATATGAATTTTTATGCGTATGGAACGAGTGGTGCAATAGATAAATTGACTACAAAAGCTTATAACAATATCGATTTATCAGATACATTAAAATTTGACTGGGCTTACGCTGTTTATACAGGATATAGCGATAGACTACAGGTTTTATTATCAACAAATGGTGGAACTTCTTACCCGATAACTCTCTTTGATAAAGCCGGAACAGTTCTTGCCACAGCACCCGCAACAACAAGTGAATTTGTTCCAACCGGTGCAAGCCAGTGGGGTTCATTCAAAGTCAGGATAGGTGATGTAATAACGGGTATTCAAAATATTTCCGGTGAAGTTCCTTCAAAGTATTTATTAAATCAAAATTATCCTAATCCGTTTAACCCCGTCACAAGTATCAAATTTGATTTGCCAAAAAATGGCAATGTGACTTTAAAGATTTATGATGTATTGGGTAATTTAATAACTACTTTATATGATGGATATAAACCTGCTGGTTCCTATAGCGCAAGCTTCGATGGAACGAATCTTTCCAGCGGAATTTATTTCTATCAATTAAAAACTGATAACTTTACAGATACAAAGAAAATGATGTTGACAAAATAACGCAAGTTTTCTTTTATTCGATTTGTAGAATATTTATTAATCTTCCCTCACGTTTTAACAAGAGGGAAGATTTTTTTTGTTATAAATAGTAATTTATTATTCATATAATCACCATTTTATAATATATTCAACCGGTTTCCGGTTTGTAATAACTGCATTTCTTAGCGAAAACCCCACTTTCCCTTCTGAAAACGCACTTTTTGGGTAAGTTAATACGTTCCGCCGCGTAGTTAATACGTTCCGTCGTTTAGTTAAGACATTCCGTCGTGTAGTTAAGACATTCCGCCGTGTAGTTAAGACATTCCGCCGTATAGTTAAGACGTTCCGCCGTGTAGTTAAGACGTTCCGCCGTGTAGTTAAGACGTTCCGCCGCGTAGTTAAGACGTTCCGCCGCGTAGTTAAGACGTTCCGGCACTACGTTAATACATTCCTACGCCGGAAAGGCTTAAATTAACGAAATTTTGCATTATCAACAAATAGAATGAACTTAACTGACCAAAATGTCAAAATAATTGAAAAATACTTCAAAGTATCTTTATACTAAAGAGCATTAAAGAATAAAAGAAAGAAAGTAACTTTTAGGTGGAACAGTGAAGATACATATAAACCCAAATTAAAAATATATTTCATTGATATTTCTATATAAAGGATTTAGTCGTCATATCGCTTTCCATAAATAAATTATAAGAACAACGAATAAATGTCAAAAAGAATATTTATGTAAAAAATGTTTTTAATAGTGTTTATGCCCCTCTATTTATTAAAAAATTGAGATAACTTTTTCACATCTTATAGACTGACAATAGTTATTTCAATTTAAAACAGATAATATTCCTGTCACGGTGTAAATGTTTGACGAAAAATTGCGTCTAAATTTTTGATATTTGAATTTTATATAAAGTTGTTTATTTTAAAGGTAATATGATTGGTATAAAATATTTTTATTAAAAATTAAAATATATAAAAATGAAAAAAGTTATATTCATCTTTGCAATTTTTTTGCTTGCAGGCTTATTAAATAATACTCCTGCCCAAACAAATAATGTACTTGTTGAATTCTGCACAGGAACCTGGTGCCAGTATTGTCCTTGTGCCGATGCAATTTTAGAAAATTCTTTAATTAATCATCCCAATACACTCATTCTGGCTTATCACGGTGGCAGTGCCAGTGATCCTTTCGAGAATTTTAATGGGAATAATATTATTACTCTGTTAGGTTTGGGCTCTCTTTATCCGTACGGAGTCGTCGGAAGAAGAACGGGTCCTGTAGATAGAGGCGTTTTCGCAGGCAATATTAATGCTCAGGGTGTAAATTATCCTTCACCTTTAACATTAAGATTTATAAAAACAAAGGATTCCATCACAAGAACTGTAAATTTAACTGTTCAGGCAACTGCTTTAAGAGATATTGATACAAATGTATTTGTTAATTTTGTAATAACCGAAGATAATATAATTTGGTAACTATATATCATTTGGGACAAAAATTGTTTTTTAAAAATGTTTCTTCTTTCTCTTCGGTTTTTTTATTGCAATCGGCAATGTATTGATTGCAATTTTCAACATATTATCAAACGTTGTATTCACTTTCAATTTTGCTTCATAGAATTTCTTTTTAATTTTTTTCATATCGCAAATAATCCCATCTGCACCGATTCAACGGGCTTGAATGTTATTTCACTTAACGTTTTTGCGACTAATTCCTTATATCTTATTCTACCCTTACACTGTGATATTGCTTTGTCTATCCTGTTTTCTTCACTTGAAATTCTTGTATTGTATCGAAAATTGAACTCGTTACAATATTTTTCAAGATGCTTTTCTGAAACACTATGATATATTCCGACTATTCCACGTTTCAAAAGCGACCAAAAACCCTCAAGATTATTTGTGTGATATTTTCCATTGACATATTCGCCCTGACTATGCTTTACTGAATTATGAATGTATTGCTTATTAAGAATATTATATCCACCCCATTCGTCAGTAATTAATTCACTGCCCTTTTTCACTTTTTCAATTACAGTAGGATAGATACTTTTCTGAGAAGTATCTTCAATCGGGATTGAGGTTATATTTCCTTTTCGTTCATATAGCCCTAATATTACGGATTTGTTTTTCAATGAACGACCCTGCGTTTCATCAGTTCTTTTATTTTTGTGTTTGTTTTTATTCTGACCGCCGACAAAAGTTTCGTCCGCTTCAACTTCACCCTGTAATAATTCACTGTTTTTTTCTTTCAACATTTCTCTTATTCTATGAAGCATATACCATGCTGTTTTTTGCGAGACATCAATATCCTTTGATAATTGAAGGCTTGATAATCCTTTCTTGTGCGATGTAATTAGATACATCGCTACGAACCATTTTTGAAGTGGAATTTTCGTGCTTTCAAAAAATGTTCCTACCTTGACCGTGAATTTCTTATAGCATTCTCGATTAGCACACTTATATCCCCGATTTGTTTTGTAAGTTTTTTCTGAATTACAGAAAGGGCATACCGGCTTATTATTCCATCTGATTTTTTCAAGATGCTCAATACAGGCACTCTCTGAAGAGAATGCCTGTGTAACTTCGATTAGATTATTGTAATTTGCCATTATTTGGAAAATCCCTTCTCTTGCAAAAATTTTCCTAAGTCGTGGGATTCTTTCGGTAAAGGTCTCGTATTGAACGACACATTACAACCCCTATATGTCAATGCAATTCGCAAATCAGAAATCCAAATAAACTTGTCATAAATTGTTACAGAATGACCAATGAACAAGTTTTTTAAAAATTCAATTTCTGGCTCTAAACCAGTAGGGAAATCATTCAAGGTATATATGGGGGCTGTTACTGAAGGGTAATATACACTCTTTACAATTGCATCATTCATTTTGGGATTAGTAATGTAATGATGGAAGGTATATACATCTTTATTTTCGCCATTCTTGCAAATATATTGATTACCTAATTCAGCAACCACATCGCCCTTATGATAATGCTTGTAACCAACTAATTGATTGGTTATTATTTTCATTTCATAATTATTAACAATATCAAGAAAAAATCTAATAATTTCTGTGGCTTCGGCTTCTGTTTTTCCGAAAATCCCACAACGGAAATTATTACTCCAATGTGCTCTCAATGTATATTGTATATCATCTACGGTTATTGTCCCGTTGTATGCACCCTCTGTATCTTCAACTAATACACCCCTGTTGATTAGTTCTTTTGTTATTACGTTGTTGACCGTGTAGAATTTATTGTTTTTCATTTTTTTCTTTCTGCGTTATTTTTTCGAGTTCCGCTTCTCTTTAATTAATTTCTATACAAATATAATCATATAATCTTGTCCCAACAAGGTAATAATTATTACCCTATCTTTTCACCCCTTTTGGCACGGGAATTGTTGTCCCATTACGTATATAGTTACCTATAATTTATCCGCAAACCGGAAATACCGGCTGCCCAGGCAGTTCTACATATATTCATAAATGGGTAGTGAGAAATATGGTGAACGGAGCAACAGGAGAATCTATTTCTACAGGTCACTGGGCTCAGGGCGTCGTGAAATCAAAAAGCTGGACTACTACGCTTGATGCAAGTTGGGTATGGTATAATTGTAATGCGAATGCCTTCGCTTATTTCAATGATGGTAATTTCAGTTCTTCCACCAGTTTTACTTTACAAACACAAAAAATGAATGTCAACGTTGTTACAGAAACAGGAAATAACGGTCAATATGTACCGGAAAATTATAATCTGGCACAAAATTATCCGAACCCGTTTAATCCGACAACTAACATTCATTTCTCAATTCCGAAAGATGGAAATGTATCGTTAAAAATTTATGATATTCTTGGAAATGAAGTTTCAAAATATTTTGACGGATTTATGAAAGCCGGTATGTATAATGTAGAATTCGACGGCTCAAATCTTGCAAGTGGAATTTATTTCTATAAAATTGTAGCAGATAATTTCACTTCTACCAAAAAAATGATTTTGTCGAAATAATATTTTTGCTGTAAAGAAATTTATTGTAAGATAATTTTAACTCTCGTTCCCAAACTCCTGTTTGGGAACGTTTTTTTTGCGTAATAATTTTTTTATCTCTCGTTCCCAAACTCCTCCTGAACTTTATCCTGATGAATATCAGGATTGTTTCAGGATTGGGAACGTTTTTTTATGCGTAAATCCCCCATCTCCTTTCAGGAGAGGGGCAGGGGGTGAGGTTTTAATCTCGTTCCAAACTCTTAATTCATAATTCAGCATTCATAATTCATATCATCTTCCTCGCACTTCCCGTCAGAGACAGATTCCTGATCTTCCCTTCAACGACTTCAAAATCCACTGTTAAATATTCTCCCGATTGAGTCATAACTTTTATAGGTGTGACAAAATCATAAATCGCATAGGAAATTATTGCCGCAGATAATGCCCCTGTGCCGCATGCAAGTGTTTCAGCTTCAACGCCGCGTTCAAAACTTCTGATGCTTAATTCACTTCGTTCATAAGATATTATTTCCACGAAATTTACATTCGCTCCTTCCGGCATTAAATCTTTATGCATCCTTATATTTCTTCCCCATTCATTAACATTAACTTCATAAACATGTTTCATTAAAGGTATTTCTATATCTTTAATAAATACTACGATATGCGGAGAACCGACGTCTGCATAATGAGCAGTCAGCAGTTGCCACCATTCGGAAAAATGAACTTTGAGCTTAAACTTAAGTTTAATTTTTTCCGGAGGCGGAAAATCTATACGGATTAATCCATTTTCAAGAATTTCACTCTTAAATATTTTTGAAACGGCTTCAATTGTTAAAATATTTTTATCTGAAAGATTATTATCTTCGATATATTTTGTAATGCACCTCAAACCGTTACCGCACAATGCATTCCCGGTACCGTCTTTATTATAATAATTCATGCAAAAATCGGATATGTCAGAATCTTCTACAAATATAACACCATCAAATTTATTATTTCCATCCTGAGAAATCAAATCTAAAACTATTTCACGATGATTTGTTAGTTCACCGCTTAAATTGTTTACCATAAGAAAATCATTGCCCGCACCGGAATATCTTTGAAATTCAACCATATATCAAATTAAATTATTTTTATTTCTTAATTCTTAGCTCTTAATTCTTAATTTTTAATTCTTTTAGTTCTCGTTCTTAATTTAACATTTAACATTTAACATTTAACATTGATCTTAATAAACTCCTCTCGCATTAGTTTGTTTCGTCATCTTTACATCATTCAAAGCCGGTGCTTTTATTCTTACCTGGAAGAAAAATCCTTTATAAACACCTAACGGATACCAGTTGAAATTAATTTCCCATGACTTTAAATCCCTGTAAGCAGTAATATACGGAGCCGAGATTTGTTTATTGATAAAATCATAACTTGCGGCAAAAGTAAATTTCCATTTCTCGGACAAATTTAATGCAATGTTCGTGCTGATATTATTTGTCTTAAAAACGGACAATGGATTTTCCCTGGATTCGGAATAATTGTAATTAAATCCTCCGGTTATCGGTACATTATATGATACTTTGTTTTCATCTTCTTTTTTCGGCGGCTCTTTTTTAATTTCAGACGAATCCTTTATATCTCTGATTTTCTCGTCAGTATGCGGCTGATTGGAGAGAAGCAAATTAAATGAAGTAGATAAATTTATGTTAAAACTTGTCATATCGGCAAGTTTACCCTTCGTTGATAAAAGGTACCTGTTAACCCTTGCATTTACAGACGGGTCAAATTCATAAAAATTGAAAGTTGCCCCTCCGCCAATGTTTAAAAGACTTCCAACCTGTGTTCTGAAATCAGTTTGAAGCTCAGACCACTTCAGAGAATCTGCGGCAAAATTATAACTTGTCCCTACATTAATATTTATTAACTGAAATTTATTATCAAGTGTATCATTCACTTTAGTTTTCATTTCAAAAAGATTCCCGACTCCTATATTAATCGCCTGCGATTCACCTCCTGCCGGGTAACCGAAAACTTCCCTTTCAAAGTAAGAATATTTTTGTACAACTCCGAATTGATCAGTATATTTTCCGTAATATCCCCATTTATCCGAAGAAAAATCCGGTCTGTATACATAAGTTAAGGAAGGGGAGATTGTATGGCGTATTCCCGTTATATTAAAAATATTAGGTTTGAATATTCCTATAAATTTTGTGTTAAATGAAGCTCCCGTTTGAAAAGACCTTACGGCACGCAATCCGTTGTTATCAAAAACCTGTAATGTATTTGTTGTAGAATCGTATTTTATCGTAATATATTTTGTGTACCAGATTTCGGTATAATTAAAATATGGCTTAATATTAAATAATTCAAACTGTGGTGAAAAATTAAAATTTAAATTATGCGATACACCTAAGCGTGAATCCCTGTAAGTACTGTCCTGTCCTAAATAATTCTGCACAGTTTGTTTAACACGATTATTCAGGAATTGCCCTGAATATGAATATGAAAAATATTCATACCAGTTAAGGTTACTTGTGGCGGATAAATTTTTTCTGAACGGAAAAGATTCTGAACGCGTGAAATTTACCGAAGGTAATCTCTCCGTTACATTTCCGTTTTGAAGATTCTGGTCCCTGTAATAATTTACATAAAGTGAATAAGGTGTCTCTTCCCAGAATTTAGATAGTGTCAGATTGGATACAACGTTCTGACGCAGCAAATCAGAAAGTTGATTTGTTGAGTTATTATAATAACTTTTTCCGCTTACGAACGAGAGGTTTCCATCGAGATTGGTAGTCGGATTTATTTTTTGACTGTGGGTCAGGTTTAACACCCATTCGTCCGACGAAAATTTATCGACATCTTTATCTTCACCAAGCCTTATCATCGTGTACCCTGCTTCGAAGCTGCCTGTGAAATTATATTTCAAAGCATACCTGTAACGTGTATTAAAATCATACCTTCCTTTAGAAAAAACACTACCTTTGAATGTTAAATCCATATAATCATTCGTCGCCCAGAAATACCCGAAGTTGGAGAAATATGTTCCGTAAGTGGCGTCTGTTCCGTATGTAGGGACAATCATCCCCGAGGCTCTTCCGTGACGGTTAGGAAACACTCCGAACGGAATCCAGAAAATCGGGACTCCTTCAATGTAAAGAAAAACAGATTGCGCAATTACCTTATCTTTCGGAATTATTTTCATCTTCGGAGAAAAAAAGTAATATTCGGGGTCAATCCTGTCATTTGAAGTTGTGTATAATCCGTTTTTAATAAAATAAACTTCGGGCGTAACTTTTTTTATCTTTTCACCATAGTAATAACCTATATCGGCATCCGAATAACCCATGGAAATACTTCCTTGTTGCGATTTAAAATCATAAGATAATTGTGTGCCTTCATATTTCTCGGTTCCCTGGAACATAAGAGGCAATTGATAAAATTTCCCTTCTTCGCCTGAAGTATCCGGCAAACCCATTGCATAAAGAATTTGCGTCTCCTGGTCAATTGTGATTTTTCCGGAATTTAATTTTAAATCCTTATAAACAAGTTCTGAATTATTGTATAAATGTACTTTTTTTGATTTAATATCGAATATAACAGAATCCTGAGAATTATATTCAATGACGGCATCTATGTCAGATACCTTCTGCTTTGAAGTGTCGATTTTTACTTTAAGAGAATCGCTCGTTTTTAGCGTATTGGTCTTTATCTCATTTTGTGAATATACAAATGAGGAAATTAATAACAAAAATAATATTGCAAAAAAATTGTTCAAGAATTAATATGAAATTATTTTTCTATGATTATATCATCGGGAAGTTCATTTTTATCATTTTCTTTGTGCGGAAAATAATTAATCAAAACTTCTTTCATTTCTATTAATATTTTAATAATGCCGGTTTTATAATTGTTTTGAGAAAATTCATTTTTGATGTGCGATATAATAATGCTCCATTTTTCAGAATTAATTTTGGAATTAATTCCTTCATCTGCTATAATTTCGAATTTTCTATCGAGAAATAAAATATATATCAATATACCGGTCTTATCTTCGGTTTTATCCACTCCGAGCTTATAAAATTCCTTCAATGCAAGGTCCCTGTAAGATTTATTTCTCTCGTGAAATCCCTTCCTGAGCTTCAGGCACAATCTGATTTCTGCAGAAGTAAATTTTTCAATCTCAGCAATTTCATTCTTAATTTCTTCTAAATCCTCTTTGCTTAGATATTTCTTTAAATAATTTATAGCCATCTTTATTAAATTATAAATTTTAAATTAAAAAACGTATCTATCATTCAGTAATTATTAAATGTAAAATAATAAATTGTAAATTTTATTTTTTCAAACTTTTTCTCTTAATCTAAATTATAAATATTAAAGCCGAATCATTCTTGCATTAAATTTAAAAGATAAATATTAAATTTTAATCATAATGTTTTATGCTCTTGTTCTTAATTTAACATTTAACATTTAAAATTTAACATTGGAAGAACTACCATCCTCCGCTTGCGCCCCCGCCGCCAAAGCTTCCGCCTCCGCCGGAAAATCCTCCAAAACCGCCGCCGCTGCTTCCGCCGCCTCCAAAGAATCCGCCGCCTCCCCAGTTTGACCATCCGCTGCCGCTTCTGCCGGAATATACTCCTCTTCCGAATCCGAATCCGAATATTCTTCTAATAATTGACATGAATATTGAGAAAAATATAAATACAAATACTATTACTACAAAAATAGGCATCCCGAGGCAAAGCGGAGCGCCGCCCGGATTTTTCTTAGTTTTATTATCTACTGTATACTCGCCTTTTGAAACGGACATTACCGATTCAATAGCTTTGTTAATTCCTCCGTAAAAATCGTTATTCCTGAAATAAGGAGCCATATCATTTCTGATTATCTGCGAAGATATTGCGTCCGTAAGTACGCCCTCCAGGCCATATCCTACTTCAATTCTGATTTTTTTATCATCCTTTACTATGAATATCAATACCCCGTTATCTTTTCCTTTTTTCCCGATTTTGTTTTTAATAGCAATTTTGTTCGAAGCATCTTCGAGTGATTCTCCGTCAAGATTACGAATCATATAAACAACGATTTGCGTTGAGGTCTGTTTATCGAAATCTCTGAGCTTTTTAATTAAATCGCCTTGTTGTACATCCGATAAAGTGCCTGATTCGTCTACTACATATTGTGTAATTTGAGTTTCCGTTAAAGACTTTGAAGGCTGGGCATTTAAAAAAACCGGAGCAACGAATAAAATAAATATAAAAGTAACTTTTCTTATAAACATATATATAAAATTTGATTTTCCATTATATAATTTGTCAAAATTATAAAACAATAAAAACATAGAAAAATAGTATTCAGTATTTATTTTCAATTTTACAATTTTTGAATTTTAAAAATGAATATAAAAAAAGCGGTTCGAATTTAATTCAAACCGCTTAAGAGATTTTATTATATCACTCTCAATGCTAATATCGGGAATGATTAAAATAATATTTATCCGCCAGCCGCATTAATTTTTTCAATGTCAGCAGGTTCCATTTTTAAGAATGCATATCTTTTTTCAATTTTCGCTCTTGAGATTTCATCGAATATATCAGACATAACACTATATTTCATTTTCCGATCAAATTTTAAAAGCAAAAGCAGGTTATTATTTTGAGCATAAATGGATTCAAGCTGTTTCGCTACATTTTTGATATCAGTTTTTTCCATCGGAGATTCACTGCCATCCGAATGACCGTTTGAAAAATAAATGTTGCCTTTATCGGAGACTCTTACGAATAAGACGTTTCCCATATCGACTTTAACTTTATCTTTTACGTCACCCTTAGGAAGAGAAATCTTCATTAATTGCGGGGCTGATAGCGTTGTGGTAAGCATAAAGAAAGTCAAAAGAAGCATAATAACATCCACCATAGGCGTCATGTCTATATGAACACCTTTTGCTTTTGTTTTCTTTTTGTCTTTTCCCCCGGTTTCGGGGGCATCAAAATTTCCGCCAGCCATATATTACTCCAAAAATTTAATTTTAAATTATTCTTTCTTATCCGCTTTAATAATTGTTACAAGCGAAAAGAGCTTATTATTTGTTTCGTGCATTGAATCCATAAGATCTTCAACGATTCCGTAATCTGTTTCTTTATCGCCTTTTATGACAACCTGAAATTCCGCCTTGGGATTGCCTTCGACACTTCTTAAAACTGTTTTGCAGTCAACCAGGGCTTTCTCAAATGATGCCTTATTCAGTAAGACTATCTTCCTCTTTACTTCTTTATTTCCGACGGTTCCCTTAAGCTCAACTTCACTCTTGGAAGTTGAATCCGGATGATAAACACCGATTGCAAACTGGTCACCGAAAACTTTTTCACGCACTTTATAATTATCGACGTCAACAAATACATCTCCGCCTTTAGTTAATGATAGTGTCATCACATCGTTTTCCCTCATTTTATTATCGGGGTCGGAATATATGGATTGAGGTAAAGAGACTTCAACTGCTTCTGATTCAGCAGCTTTAAAAGTAGCTGTCAGCATAAAAAAGGTCAATAGCAACATGATTACATCAACCATAGGCGTCATATCTATATTTATGGAAGCTTTCCTGATATCTCTAACTTTTTTAATCGCCATGAGTTTTAATTCCTTTTAAATAATTTTTTTGCTGAACTTTTTTTAATCTGCTATTTTGTTTTCATTGCAATAATCGAAAGTATATTGTATGTCGCTTCGTCAATCATGTATGTTATCGAACCTACTTTTGTTAAAAAGAAATTATAGAAAATAGTTCCGACGATAGCACCAAACAGACCAAATGCAGTGTTGAACAATGCTTCAGAAATACCGGCTGAAAGTTCTGCTGCGTTAGGTGTACCAGCTGTAGCAAGTGCCTGGAACGAACGAATCATTCCGACTACTGTTCCCATAAGACCTATTAACACTGAAATAGATGCAAGTGTAGCAAGTGCTGAAAGGTTTTGATTTAATAACGGTAATTCAAGACCCATAGCTTCCTCGATTGCATTTTTGATTTCCTCTAATTTTTCTTCGGAATTCATATCTTTATCCGCTGTCAGAACCTGATATCTTTCAAGCCCCTGCTTGATAATATTTGCAATTGAACCTCTTTGTTTGTTGCAAAGTTCAATTGATTCGTCGATGTTTCCGTCTTTTAAAGAGAGTTGAATTTTCTTTAAGAAAACTTCAATTGCACCTTTACCTTTTGCTTTGGCTAATGAAAGTGCTCTTTCTATAGAATAAGTTATTACCATAATACTTACTGTCATAAGGAAAATAAGTATGAATCCGCCTTTATATGCAGCACCGAGTAAATTTACGGGCGCGTTTGCTATGTTTGCGTCTTTGAAGTTTACTGCGGCTCCGAATACAAATTTATAAATTATAAACGATGCAATGAGCGCAACCACTATTAAAATGGCAGAGAATACACCAGATTTTTTCATTGAGATTTAACCTCCGATTACTTTGTTATTATTAATAAATATTTTTAATTTGAATTTTATTTCTTTTTTATGCAAAACTTGCTATTGCTTCTTCCTTATTCGGGTAGGAATCGAATATTAATGAGAGTTTCGTAATTACGAATAAGTTTTCAAGATTTTTATTGAGCTGGCATAATACTATTTTACCAGAACGCTTTGCGTAGTTAGCATGTGCGGAAATCAAAACACCTAACGCTGTACTGTTCAAATATAACACGCCCCCCAAATCTATAACTAATTTGGTGTTACCTTTGTCTGAATATTGCTTTACCGTATCTCTTAGTTCGTCTGTTTCATCTCCACCAACAAAATTTCCTTTAGGTTCAATAACGACTAATTCACCATCTTTTAATTCTGTTACTTTTATTTTACCCATAATTAAAGTATTTAATTATCAAAAATATGTTAATAAAATTTAAATAGCAATTTAATAAAACGTGATAATTTGAAATTCCTTTAGTACTATAAATAGAACTTGCTTGTAATTTTATAATTTTGTATAAAAATTGTTCTTTTTTTAAATATAACCGTGATTATTCAATTTTTTGAGTATCCTGTCGTAAATTGTCTCTATGTCACCTAATCCGTCTATTTCAATAACATTTCCATTTTTCAGGTAATAATCTATTACAGGTTTGGTAGTATCCGAATAAATATTTAACCTGTATTTAATAGTATCTTCAGTATCATCATCCCTGCCCCGGACTAACAGGCGCCTTAATAATTCGTCATTATCGGCTTTTAAATGAAGAATTTTTATTCCGTCAAGTTTTAGTTCTTCGAAAATTTCCTTCAGAGCTTTTGCCTGCTCAATTGTTCTCGGAAAACCGTCAAGTATAAATCCGTTCCCGGTAATATTATTCAGTAGTGCTTCTTTTACTATTCCAATCATTATATCGTCAGGTACCAAATCACCTCTGTCCACGATTATTTTTGCTTTTTTACCGAGTTCGGTGCCTTCCGAAATTGCTCTCCTGAGGAATTCTCCCGTGGATAAATGGAATAAACCTAAATTATCCGAAATTAATTTTGCCTGCGTTCCTTTGCCTACTCCCGGAGGACCAAAAATTATTAAATTATTCATAAGTACATATTATATATTTAAAAATTAATTATTTAATTCTGACTAAAGATATTTTAAAACTTAAATTATTATTGTTTTTTTCAGAAGTTAATTTACCGGGCAATGTTATCCGTTCTTCCTGCTGCTAACTGACCACAAGCGGCAAAAATATCCACTCCACTGCTGGCTCTCAAATTTACGACAACTTTTTGTGATTTTAATTCTTCAATAAACTCAAATAATTTTTTATTTGAAAGTGAATTCTTATTCCCATCAATATTTTTTTCACTTTCTTTTGAATTAAATTTTTCTAAAGGTTCATTCAGCTTGAACCCTATTTTATGAAAGGGAATAATATTAATATTGCAGGGAATCATTTTAGATAACCTTGTAAGTCGGTTGATATCCTCTTTCTTATCATTGAGCCCTTCGAAAAAAATGTATTCGTATGTTACTTTGTTTTTTGTTTTGCTGTAAAAATATGAGAGTTCTTTGTAAATATCCTTTAATGGATTTTTCTTCGAAGTAGGTATAAGTTTTTCCCTGAATCCGTTATCCGTGGAGTGGAGGGAAAATGCAAGCTTAATATTTTTAATAGACTGATTTTCCTTCTTCAGGATATCTCCGGTAAATTTTCTTAGTTTATCTTTGAATCCCACTGTTGATACAGTTATTCTGCCTGACGGAATGCCGATTCCGTTTTTATTTGTAATTATCAAAAGAGATTTAATAACATTTTCATAATTAAGAAAAGGCTCTCCCATACCCATGTAAACTATGTTTGTAGGAAAAATTCCCGTAATATTAATCACTTCATATATCTGAGAAATTATTTGTGAAGCTTCAAGATTTATTCTGAATCCGATTTTGCCGGTAGCGCAGAATTCACACCCGACGTTGCATCCCGCCTGCGTTGAAACGCATATCGTTTTTCTTTCTTTTTCAAAAATTAAAACAGTCTCAATTTTATTCCCCGATGGAAGTTCAAATAAAAATTTTTTCGTCTTATCGTTCGGTGATTCCTTCAAATCCGATAATTTTAAGTTATCTATATAATAATGATTTTCAAGTATTTGTTTTAGATTTTCGGGTATTCCCTTTATTCCTTTAAAATCAGAAACGGAATATTTGTGAATTGATTTAAAAACCTGTTCAGCCCTGTATTTTGGCTGTCCTAAATTCAAAACTCCATTTTCAAGCTCTGTTAATGTTTTATTCAGAATATTTACTTTCATTGAACTTATTTTTTCCATTTAATGTGTTTGGCAACTTAATTTATACATTTTTAAAATTTATTACTATGAATTTTACTTTTTTAGTTTTATATAAGGTCAATTTTATTTATTTTCCTAACGTCTCAATGATAAACCAAATTATGTCTTTAGATTTAAAATTACTTAATCCGGAACAACGAAAAGCTGTTGAGGAAATTGAAGGTCCCTGTATGATTATAGCAGGCGCGGGCAGCGGGAAAACAAGAGTGCTGACTTACAAAATCGCATATCTTATAGAATCGGGTGTAAATCCTAATGCAATTCTGGCGCTTACGTTTACGAATAAAGCAGCGAATGAAATGAAAGATAGAATCAATTCACTGCTTAAAGTCAAATCCAATAATATCTGGATGGGTACGTTCCATTCTATTTTCGCGAAGCTGTTAAGATTTGAGGCGGAAAAAATCGGGTTTACGAGAAATTATACAATTTATGATACCACCGATTCTGTGAATCTCATTAAACATATTATGACTCAGAATTCCATTTCAACCGATAAGCTTAATCCGTCCGGTGTCCATTCCGCAATAAGTTTTTTAAAAAATAAACTTATTTCCTGGGAAGAATTTATGGAATCCGCAAAAACATATTATGAAAAAAATGTAAGTAAAATTTATCCCGAATACCAGTCTGCATTATTGAAATCTAATGCAATGGATTTTGATGACCTTCTTCTCAGACCAATTGAATTATTTAAACTTCATCCGGATGTGCTCGGGAAATATCAGGAGCGGTTTAAATTTATACTCGTGGATGAATACCAGGATACAAACAAAGCTCAATATGTTCTTATTAAAATGCTTGCGGAAAAAAATCAAAATATTTCTGTCGTCGGAGATGATGCGCAATCTATTTATAAATGGCGGGGAGCGGAGATTCAAAATATTTTTGACTTTGAAGACGATTTTAAAGAACATAAAATTTTCAGGCTCGAACAGAATTACAGGTCAACAAAAAATATTCTTCAGTTCGCAGGTTTCGTGATTAAGAAAAATTTGAAGCAAATTGAAAAAAACTTGTGGACTGAAAACAACAGCGGCGAACAGGTTCATTTAAGCGAAAATCTTACGGATAAAGATGAAGCCTCTAAAATTGCAAAATTAATTTCCTCCGAAATTCACAGCAGAAAATTAAAATTCAAAGATTTTGCAATTCTCTACAGAACAAATGCCCAGTCGCGGATATTTGAAGAATATCTCCGTCAATACGGTATTCCTTACATAATAGTTGGCGGCACAAGATTTTATCAGCGTAAGGAAATAAAAGATATTCTTGCCCATCTGAAAATTATACTGAACCCGAAAGATAATGAAGCTCTTATGAGAGTGATGGATTTAAAAGGCGGAATTGGCAAGGTGACCATAGATAAATTAAACTCTATTGCATCAGAAAATAATTTACAAATATTTGATGTAATAAAAAATATTAACCAATATAAAGTTTTTACGAGCAGGTTAAAAAATTTGTTGCTTGGAATCATTAATTTCGTTTTTAAATACCAGTATTTAAAATCCGACATCAGTCTTTCCGAAGTTGTCAGAGGAGTCATCGATGAAACGGGAATGATTAACACGTTAAGAATGGAAAATTCAAATGAATCAGAAGAAAGAATAAATAATATAAAAGAATTAATTTCCGCAATCGCGGATTTTGAAAATACCGTTCAGGATGCGAGCCTTGAAAATTTCCTTGCACAGGTTGCCCTGATATCGGATATAGATGAAGTTGAAAACCAGAAGAATGCAGTAACATTAATGACAATCCATGCTTCTAAAGGTCTGGAATTCCCTGTGGTATTCATTTGCGGGCTTGAAGAAAATTTATTCCCTGTCACCGGTGCCCTGAACAGCGAAGATGAAATGGAAGAGGAGCGAAGACTGTTCTATGTTGCGGTTACGCGGGCTAAAGAAAAATTATATTTATCATTCGCAAACCAAAGATTAAAATATGGATTACAATCGTTTCAGATGCGTTCGCGGTTCCTGCGTGAAATAGAAAAAGATATTGATGATTCCGGAATAGTTTCATACGAAGGCATTAAATCTATAAGAGCTAAAAAAGTCTTTGACGAAAAATCTTATAAACCCAAATCAATTTCGCTTGGCAATGATTATTTTTATAAAAAAAAGAATCACGATTTCGATGATGAAGAAATTGATTATGAATTTTCTGACATAATAAAAGGAATTAGTGTATATCACGACCATTTTGGTAAAGGTGTGGTGTTATCTGTTTCCGGAAAAGGCAAAGATAAAAAAGCAGATATACATTTTGAAAATATCGGAATAAAACGCATCATGCTTAAATATGCCAAAATGCGCGTCGAAACAAGATGAGAAAGAGAGTGTCATTCCCGTTCCTTCCCAGTATGCTCTTAACTGGGAAAGCGGGAAACCAGAAGAAACAAAAAGTTTGTCATTCCCGCGAAAGCGGGAATCCAGACGAAACATAAGGTTTAGCTTTAACATTTAACATTTAACATTTAACATTTGTGTCCGCCCTCGTTCCCAAAGTCCTCTTTGGGAACGGAATCGCGATTACTAATTTAACATTTAACATTAAAAAAACTTGGAACTACTAAAAGACATTTTTACACACATATACGATGTTGAGTATATCATCAGACTTGCCTGTGAAAACGGAATAGCCTATACAATCCTGACAATTTTCGTGTTTGCAGAAACAGGAATGCTCGTCGGATTTTTCCTGCCGGGTGATTCATTATTAGTCACTGCCGGAATCTTTGCTTCGCGCGGGGACTTAAACATTTTCGTTCTTCTCGGGTTATTGATAGCGGCAACTTTGCTCGGCGATTCCACAGGTTACCTAATCGGATTGAAAGCGGGACCTAAAATATTTTCGAAAGAACAATCGTTTTTCTTCAGGAAAGATTACCTGATAAAAACAAAAAATTTTTATGATAAATACGGAGGAATGACAATTACAATTGCCCGTTTTATGCCTATCATAAGGACGTTTGCCGCAACTGTTGCAGGTGTAGCACAGATGAAATATACAAAATTTTTGAAATTTGATATTTTAGGCGGAGTTTCATGGGTGACAATTTTAACTCTCGTCGGTTATTTCCTCGGACAGCTTTTCCCCGGTGTTGTAAAAAGATTGGAACTTGTAATAGTCATTGTAGTATTCGTGTCATTACTGCCTGCAATAATAAAATTTATTTCTCATAAAATGAAGAAATCGAAAGTTTAAGGCTTCAATGTTCTTTTGAAATATGAATTGAAAAACAATACAACAAGAATAAAAAATATTGTTAAAATTAAATAATTAAATAGTACTCTTACATAATTTCTCGATAAAGTAAAAATAAATCTTTTCCCGTACCATTTGCATTTATTACAATGGTATTTTTTGATTCTTAAAAATGTATAAATTAATTTTTCAAATTCGCTGTTATTTTTAACCCGTTCAAGCGAAGTATGGGAATGGCAATTCGGACATTCACTGTAAATTAAGTTTTTTTCTACGAAAAGTTTTAAATCCATTTTACGGTTTTCCAAGTTTAATGTAAAATACTTTAATTGAAACTAATTAAAAAGTAATATAAATTAATTTAATTTTAATTTTAGTATTTTTACCTGTTGGTTTTATTAATTAACAAATTAATTATTGAAGAAATTAAAAAAAATATTCTTTATTTTCATTATTCTGTTAGCTGTAGATATTTCGGGAGTTGTAATCTTTTATTTAAATTGTATCAGCTATAACAGGGATGTTAAAGATTTAACGGAATGTGATGCAGGGGTCGTATTTTTTCATAGCTTTGATAAACAAAATCAGTTAAGCGATGAATCAAAAAAAAGACTTGATATGGCTTATCAGTGTTTCGAAAATCATAAAATCACAAACATAATATGTGTGGGCGGATGGAATTGGAAATATCCGATGTATGGTTCGCTTAAAATGAAAAAATACCTTGTCTCTAAGGGTATTCCCGAAAATATAATATTCAACGATACATTGTCCTATAGCTCGCTTTCAAACTGGCGCGAAGCCTGTAAAATAATTGACAAAAACGGGTGGAATAAAATCTTACTCATAAGTTCACCGACTCATTTACCAAGATTGATGCATATTGTCGGGGGCTCAGGCTATCAGATATCTGCGGTCACTTTCCACCCGGATTATTCTTATATTGAAATCTGGGAAGAATCTAACATTGAGTTCGCTAAATGGACTGCTGTCAGCCTATTTCCCGAAAAATTCATAGATAAGTTCAAAAATTTTTTACGCTTAATTTAATAATACCAATTAATTAACTTTTAAAATTCCATAAAATTAATTAATTTAATCCACGTTTAATTCACAGAGAGTTGCTCGAGTGGTTTAAGAGGCACGCCTGGAGAGCGTGTTAACGTGAAAGCGTTACGAGGGTTCGAATCCCTCACTCTCTGCAAGATCATATCATGATATTTAACTTAACTTCCTTGGTTTAATTTCATTATATTTTTCAATACATTTATTTTTTCATTAATTCATAAGAATTTAAGAAAACTTATCAGTACTTGCTCAATTGCCACGAGCTTTAGCTCGTGGAGATAAATAATCCTTAAACCGGGCTTAGCCCTTAATATAAAGGCATTTTGGGCTAAAGCCTTCATATTGGATAATCTTATCCACGACTTGTCCCGACAAGTCGGGATGCAAAGAGCACAAAAGTCGTGGCAACTGAGCAAATCATATTTGTTCTGGTTACAACGCTCCAGTCGCATTTTGCTCTTGACCCCGACTTGTCGGGGCGTTGTAACCTATAAATGTGCATTCAATTTTATCTCTAAAAGAATAATTCAGCATTCATAATTCATAATTTTTAGAGCCATTTTCCAATTTCCCATTTTCCATTTTCTTATTTCTATTTCACTTTAAATTCCAAAGTATTAATTTCCTTCTGATTTTAAAACCAAATTTAATAAAATGAACAACAGAACTCTCGGTAATCAGGGACTTATCGTATCAGAACTCGGACTCGGATGTATGGGAATGTCTGAGTTTTATGGACCTTCTGAAGACAGCCAGAATATTACAACAATTCACAGGGCTTTGGAAATAGGAATAAATTTTCTCGATACTTCGGATATGTACGGACCATTCAAAAACGAAATTCTTGTCGGTAAAGCAATTCGTGAAAGAAGAAAAGAAATTGTTCTCGCAACTAAATTCGGAATTCAGAGAACTTCCGACCCAATGGTGAGAAGCATTAACGGGAGACCGGAATATGTACATTCCGCCTGCGATGCATCTTTAAAAAGGCTTGGTGTTGATTATATCGACCTGTATTATCAGCATCGCGTTGACCCGAATGTTCCGATTGAAGAAACTGTTGGTGCTATGTCTGAACTTGTTAAAGAAGGGAAAGTATTATATCTCGGATTATCCGAAGCTTCCGCAAATACTATTAAACGGGCTTTTGCCGTGCATCCCATAAGCGCACTCCAGTCAGAATATTCTTTATGGACCCGTGACCTTGAAGATGAAATTTTGAAGGTAACACGTGAACTCAACATAGGGCTTGTTGCTTACAGTCCGCTCGGACGTGGATTTTTAACCGGTCAGATAAAGCGATTTGAAGACTTTGTGGAAAATGATTTCAGGAGATATTCGCCACGATTTATGGGAGAAAATTTTTCGAAAAATCTCGAACTCGTAAAAAAAGTTGAAGAAATCGCTGCGGGTAAAAAATGCACTCCGGGACAGATTGCACTTGCGTGGGTATTGTCGCGGGGCAAAGATATTGTTCCAATTCCCGGAACCAAAAAAATAAAATATCTCGAAGAAAATGCAAAATCAACTGAGATTACGTTTACACCTGACGAATTAAAAATGATTGATGAAATATTTCCTAAAGGCATTGCATCCGGTTCAAGATATCCCGAAGCTGCAATGAAGATGGTTAATCTTTAACCTAGTTTATCAGGTTTATCAAGTTCATCAAGTTTGTCAAGTTCATAGAATTTATAAAGTTTGGGTTGCTCTATGTAACTTAACATTTATGTTAAGAATTTTTTCTCTTCATTTTAGTTTATTACTTATGTCAAATAACAATATAGTTCAAAAAGTTTTTTATTCCAGAACAATTAAATCTGACTTAAAAACGTACGGATTTTGTACGGGTTTTATACGGATTTTAAATTGATTTATCAGCAGTTTATGAAATTTTTGAATTCTGTTTATTAAGTTAAGAAACAACATAAATGTTGTTTTACAGAACATAAATGTTGTTTTATTGAGCGTAAAATTGTTACATAAAAAAGCGTACGGATTTTGTACGGGTTTTATACGGATTTTCAATTGATTAATCAGCAGTTTAAGAAATTGGTCAATTCCGTTTAATAAGATCATAAACAACATAAATGTTGTTTTACAGAGCACGATTGTTGTTTTACATAAAAAAACGTACGGATTTTGTACGGGTTTTGTACGGATTTTCAATTGATTTATCAGTAGTTTACGAAAAATGATAATTCCGAATCGTAGGTTCATAAACAACATAAATGTTGTTTTACAGAGCATGATTGTTGTTTTACATAAAAAAACATACGGATTTTGTACGGGTTTTGTACGGATTTTCAATTGATTAATCAGTAGTTTACGAAATTTTTGAATTCTGTTTATTAAGTAGAATAACAACATAAATGTTGTTTTACAGAACATAAATGTTGTTTTATAAAGTATAAAATTGATACACGAAAAAACGTACGGATTTTGTACGGGTTTTATACGGATTTTAAATTGATTTATCAGCATTTTACCAAATTTGTGAATTCTATTTATTAAGTTAAGAAACAACATAAATGTTGTTTTACAGAACATAAATGTTGTATTA